>Ga0136636_10002453_pt1 | contig 11030 bp, 6 predicted proteins | sample AntDrymUQ8522106_2_FD_104653 | JGI IMG/M metagenome (GOLD analysis project Ga0136636, IMG submission 104653) | Polar desert sand microbial communities from Dry Valleys, Antarctica - metaG UQ852 (21.06) | ecosystem: Environmental > Terrestrial > Soil > Desert | place: Antarctica: Dry Valley... | reverse complement strand
TTGTTCATTTCCAGCTCGTGTCCACCAATTTTCCCCAGCACTTGAGTGACTTTTCCAACCGGAACTCGGCCCTTGCCCTCTTGCCAGTCCGTGACTTTTACGACTACTTTATCGCCATCCTTGGCCTCATGAATGACCTCGATGGGGATAAAAATATCTGTGGGTACATTTGGATTGTCCGGGATGAAAAGTGCGTATTTTCGGTTCAGGCGGACGGTTCCGATAAAAAATTCGTTGGCGCGTTTGAGCACTTCCAAGACCTCGCCTTCGGGCTTTCGTTGGGTTTGAGACTCCCCTCGACGGCCTCCGCGATAAGGCGCAGGCGCAAAGAGTATTACCCGTACAATATCGCCATTCAAAGCGCCATTCACGTATTTTGGTGGCACGTAAACATCGGTATCCATTAGTTCAGATACAATGTATGCAGCGCCGGTACGGGTCATGTCTACCCTACCTTCTACGATTTTACGAGACTTTGAAGCGTGGAGGTTGGAGCTTGGATTTTGGAGGTTAGACTGTTTCTCCGCGGCAGTATTGACGAAAGAGGATGGACGTTGGGCTTGGGATGTGCCCATTTTGGAAAACTCATCCTTTTTGGAAGATTTTTGTCCGTGATCCGGGATGCCTTCGCCGTCGTCTACCGTAAGGCGTCCGAGTGCGATACCAAATTTATTTTCGGCAAACTGCGCAACAGAGCCCGCCTGTACCAATTGGAGCAGGGCGTGTTCCGTGGAATCCCGGTTATTTTCGATACGAAGTTGGTCGGTGATTTGGCGCGGCGCGAAACTCTTTTTGGGGTGGCCGAGCAGGAATTTGAGGATTTCGATCTGGAGTTGTTGAGCGGTCAATTTTTTGCCGCTATGATTTTTTTTCTTGGTCATCGTTTTGGATGGATCGACAAAAGTCGAGCCGAAATTTACTTTTTGGATTAAAAATTATGGTTTAAACAGATTTTTGTGGAAAAAGTTACCCGAAGCTGATAAAATAAGTTTTAGCCGAGGTAGTATTTACTAGGTGACTTTGGAGTCACCCGGTGAATACTATCTCATTCAAACTTATTTTATCAGACTTTTCAAAACGAAAGCGGCCCTTGGTAGGTCACCAAGAGCCGCCTTGAAGGGATTATTTAGTGGAGAAACCTTGTGAATTATCTCTTTTCTATTTTTTGGGTTTTGATGGTCTGCTTGTTGCGTCCTACTAATTGTACAAGGTAAATCCCTTTAGCAAGATCACCAACGTAGTAATTCTCACCTTTAGCGGCTTCGAAAACCTTAATTTTTTTGCCTAGCAGGTTGAAGACGATAATTTGTCCGACAGCATCAGCATTATCTTGTACCGCAATATTTTCTATGGTGGGATTCGGGAAGACCGAAAGCTCAGGACGGGGAGCACTTTGGGCACGAAGCGTAAAGACGGTTAACAGGAAAAACAATACGAGTAAGGGTTGTTTCATGTGCAAGATTAAGATGAACGCCGCTTCTGTGACTTTCGCTAGGGCTTAGTTGTAAAGAATTGGCTCGATAAAAATTGGTTGGGTGAACTATCGGTATTCAGAATTTGTCTGCAAAATAGGGTGCTTGTACTCGCCAACCAAAATTTTCTTTGGTTAGTTTGCAAAGATTTAACTTACGGCAAACAATATACTTCAAACATAACTACCTGTTCACAGTAAATGCCGCCCGCTGTCTATAAGTCAGCCGCCGTTTGCTGCGCTTTCCGCCCAGTAAATCCAGGTGCCGCATTTGTGCGTTTTTTTCATCCACGATGACTTGGGTAATGCTTACGGTTTGCACGCGCCCAGCGCGATTCATTACATAATCGTTCTCGGGATCGTTTACGCTGCCTGTTTGGTGAAGCTGGGTGATTTGTTTAAGTGGGGATTTGTTTAATTGATGATTTGGGGATTTGTTTAATTGGTGATTTGGGGATTTGTTTAATTGGTGATTTGGGGATTGGAGCTCTCCCTGACCTTGATTATTGTGGGTAAAATTGGCGAGCCAGTTGGTAAAAACTTGCTCACGGCGGACTTGTATTTCCGGAGGGTAGAGTGTGGCAGAACACCAAAAATGAGGTTCGGTGGGGCTCAGGTTTTTCAAATGGCGTTGTTGACCGTCCCAACGTAGTTCTGTTATCTGCAATGAGCCTTCGGAAAGTTCGGAAGCTTTGGGACGATCAAAAAAGAGGAAGGTAAACGGCTCAATCTGGTCAAAATCATAGTTTTGAAAAAAATCATCCGGGTTTTCCCAGTCGAAAAAATCGAGCAAAATCAGCCCACGACTGCGGCGATAAGGCAGCTCGCGCTTATGCAAGACAAATGCTCCGTTGAGCAAACAAGCAGCGCGCCCAAAACCTGAAGTAGCAATCCAAGTGCCCCCTGCCAATCCATCGCGCGGAAAAAGCAGGATGTCTCCACCGGGCATTTTTTCACGTACAATGGTTTGGGTAGTTCGGGAAGGCGCCTCATCACGGTTGTGGGTAAGGATGAAGCCGGAGGGCCTGGGGAAATAAGTGACGGTACACATGATGGGCGAAAAGGTCGGAAAGCAGTCGGTAGAATTGTAAGTACTTAAAGTTCTATCTTCCGTTCCAGTCGGGAGCAGCAGGAAAACATACCCAAGCCAAATGCCAAGGTGGAAGAAATAATATCCCTCACTTCGCCACCGCAATCTTGTACTTCTTCCCTTTCATCTTCTCGTTGGCAATGGCTTTCAACAGGTGTTTCAACACGTCCTTTTTGACGGCCACGAAAGACATATAATCCATCATTTCAATTTTACCCAAGTCATCTGGCTTCAGTCCTCCTTTTTTGGAGAGAAAACCGACAATGTCTATTTTACTGAGTTTGTCTTTTTTACCTCCGCTAATGTACAGCGTCACCCATGGTGGGGCCGGAGGCATGGAAAGATCTGTGGGCAAATGGAGTTCTTCAGGCGCTTCGCTGAGGTAAGCCGGAACGGGCGAATCTGGAGACAAAATCAGGTAGGCCGTACCCTGCGCATGCATCCGTGCCGTGCGTCCGTTGCGGTGAATGAACTCGTTGAGTTTCATCGGCAATTCGTAATGGACCACGTTTTTCACCTCCGGAATATCCAGGCCTCTTGCCGCCAAATCTGAAGAAACCAGGAAAACTATGCTGCCATTTCGGAATTGAACCAGGGTAGATTCCCGCTCTATTTGCTCCATTCCACCGTGAAAACTGGCACTGGAGACCCCCTGTTCGGCCAACCGTGCTCGGGTAATCTCCGTAGTTTCACGTTGATTGCAGAAAATTAGCGTGGGCTCAGTGCCAAAGTAACACAGCAATTGCACGAGTGCATCAAACTTATCGTGGGTGGGCGACACCACGCTTTTGATGCTCAATCCATCTGTTGATTTATCTTCGGCTTCGGTGTAGTTCAGTGTGATGGGTTTGGTGACGCCTACAAAATCTGGAATCACCAATTTATTCGTTGCTGAAGCCAATACGCGCTTTTCCAAGCCAACAAGCGCTTTTAGAATCTCGGCCATTTGCTCCTGAAATCCCATGGCCAGAGATTTATCAAATTCATCCAACACAATAATGCTGACGGTCTGTGGGTCGAAAGATTTTCGGCTAATATGCTCTACAATACGTCCCGGCGTACCAATCAACAAAGCCGGTGGCTGGCTCAGGTTGTTGATTTCTGTTTGCATCGGGTGACCACCGTAGCAGGTATTTACTTTAAATCCGGTAGACATTTTTTGCCACACGCGTTCGATCTGAATCGCCAGTTCTCGGGTCGGCGACAAGATCAGGCATTGTACGCCAGGCTGATCGGCCTTCAATTGATTGAGGATTGGCAGGAGAAAGGCCAAGGTTTTTCCCGAGCCTGTGGGGGCCAACAATATGGTATCTTTTTCATCCTGGATCGTATGCAGTGCTTGTTCCTGCATTTCATTTAAAACCGGGATATCTAGATTGGAAAGTGTTGTTCGAAGCAATTGATTTGATTCCATTCGGGCAAAGGTAACTTAATTGTGCGGGGTCTAGTGGCAGGGATATCCCTACTTTTGTCCGCCAATTTTTCAATTTAAGGTAATGAAATCAAACAACAGGGTCGTACTAATCGGAGCAGGTATAATGAGTGCCACACTGGGTGTGTTGCTAAAAAACTGCTTCCAGAGGCTCAAATAAGCGTTTTTGAGCGTTTAGGTTCCGTAGCGGCAGAGAGTTCGGAAGCCATAAACAATGCTGGTACCGGGCATTCCGCTTTTTGCGAACTCAACTATACGCCAGCAAAACCCAACGGTGCAATAGATATCTCCAAGGCTATTAAAATCGCATCAGCCTTTGAGGTTTCTAAAGAATTCTGGGCTTGACTACTTCGGCAAAACTGTATTGATTCTCCTGAAAAGTTTATTCAAAGCTTACCACACATCAGTTTTGTATGGGGTGCGGAAAACGTCGACTATCTCCGAAAACGTTTCGAAGCTATGCGCGCGCACCCCCTTTTTGAGGGCATGCATTTTTCTGAAAACTGGGACGAATTGTACACTTGGATGCCGCTGGTCATGGCTGGTATGCAACAACCCCAAAGTGATCGAGCGACACGATGCCAAAGTGTACGGAAAAGCCAGTGTGGGGTCGCCACCTATGTCGGTGCCGCATCTGGATACTCGAATGATTGGTGGAAAAAAAGCCCTGTTATTTGGCCCGTTTGCTGGTTTTTCTACCAAATTTTTAAAAAACGGTTTGTTTTGGGATCTACCTTCGTCTATCGAATTTGAAAACTTTTTGCCTATGCTGGCTGCGGGCTGGCATAATCTTGCCCTTACCAAATACCTGGTTCAGCAGGTGGCTCAATCGCCGGAAGATCGTTTTGAGGCGTTGAAAGTCTATTTCCCGGAAGCTCAGGCGGAGGATTGGGATCTGGCCATTGCCGCGCAACGGGTACAGGTGATTAAAAAAGACGACGAAAAAGTGGGGGTGCTGGAGTTTGGCACTGAGCTCGTTTGTGCTGACGATGGTATGGAAAAGTCGATTGAGGCAAATGGCGCCTTCACATGGTTCGCCGATTAGCACGGCGGAACGCTGCAAGCATACCCGTGAGGTTCGACAGGTGGAGTTGGGATTGAGGTCTAGATGAGTTATTTTTCAGGTTTTGGCTTTGCCAACTATTTTGGGGTTTTTGACAGGATTTGCAGGATGGATAGGGGTGGTTGGCTTCGCCAACTTGAGGTTTAAATGATCCTGGCAATTAATCTCTTAAATGATGTTGATTTCGGGGGTATCCAGAAATCTGTGTCAATCCCATCAAAAAACCAATGAGTTGGCGAAGTCAACAAAACCCCTATCCATCCTGCAAATCCTATAAATCCTGTCAAAAAAACTCCCACCCATCCCGTAAATCCAGCCAAAAAGACCTTACTTCGCCCTCTAAATCCGTCGCCTTTTAGACATGTCGAAAAGCAAAACACCCGCTCCAAAGTCGGCCATCAGCCCAAATCCGATTGCGCCAACTGCATCAACCTCAACAAAATTCTGGCTAAAAAGCCCCGTGCCGCAATTAGTGCTTTTTACAGTTGCCGCAGTCACCTTTGTCGGCGTGCTTTCCAATGATTTTGTCTATTTTGACGACCACGAGGCCATCTGGAACAACCCGGCGTTACAAAAGCCCTCCCTATATAACTTTTTCAGTGGCCAAAACCTGGGGATGTATGCCCCAGTCACCTGGATCTTTTACTGGATCGGCCAACATATTTCTGGCAAAGAAGCCTGGGGGTATCACCTGCTCAGTGTGCTGATTCACGCTGCAAATGCTGTGCTGGTATTCCAACTGCTTCGTAGCTTGCTTCAGCGGCAATGGCCTGCATTTGGTGCAGCGTTGTTATTCGCCATTCACCCCATGCAGACCGAGGCTATCGCTTGGGCAGCGGCGCTGAGCGCACTACTATTTACGGCCTTTTATCTGGGGAGTTGGATTGCGTACATCAATTGGGTGAGGCAGCGTACTTCGGTTCAACTGGGCGTTTCAGTGCTGTTGTTCATTCTGGCTTGCCTCGCCAAATCCGCTGCGGTTACTTTGCCACTGATGTTGATCGTTTGCGACTGGCTATTTTTCTCTGGATCTGGCTCCTGGCAAGTACGCAAACCTGTTTTCCAAAAACTATTGATGAACAAGGCATTTTACCTGATCCCAGCGCTGGCATTTGGTCTGTACACGTTCAGCACTCGTGCCATGGAGGGACAGACACTGGCTTATGTGTCTTCGCAATTTACTGTTTTGGATCGATTTTGGATGGTCGCTCAAACTACCCTGTTCTATGCAATTCAATTGTTTTTGCCCTTCCATTATTCCATCAATTATCCCTTCGTAAAGTTCGAAGGCGTGTGGCCTTTGAGTTATTATATTGCACCAGTGGTATTGCTGGTTTTAGGCTGGCTGGTGTGGCGTTTTTGGCGCAACCGTGCTGAATACCTTTTTGCAGTGGCACTTTTCCTCCTGCCCCTGAGCTTGATGCTGCCTTTACAGACGGTTGGAAAATTTGAATTGCGCGCCGACCGATACGCGTATCTGTCCTGTGTGGGTATTTTTCTGCTCCTGATGTACCAGGCTGAGCAACTGAAACCTATGTTCCGCAATGGAATTTTGGTAGCGGCAGCCCTGGTGCTGACCTTGTTTACCCAAATGCAAATTGGCGTCTGGAAAAAGGACGTGACCCTCTTTCAGAACTGTGTAGACCAACAACCAGAATCCACTTTTTGCCATTGCAACCTGGCTTACAGTCTGATGAAAATCAAGGATTACGAAAACGCGATCGTGCATTACACAGAAACCATGAATCAAGACCCAATTGGCTGGCAGTTGGAGGTGTACAATGGCCGGGGCCGCGCCTATTTGCAGCTCAAAAAAGTACCCGAAGCCCTCGCTGATTTCAACAGCGCAATAAACATGGGCATGCGTACAGAACAACTCCTGACAGATCGCGGCAGATGTCTCACCATGCTAAAACGTTTCCCCGAAGCGATCCCTGATTTTGATGCTTGCATTGCCATGGGCAGCAAAAATCCTGATGTATATTTTTTCCGCGGTTTCTGTTTTGAAAAAGCCAGCAACCTCGAAAAAGCCATTGCGGATTACTCCCAGGCCATCGTCCTCCGACCTGAATACATGGCGGCCATTGTCAATCGTGGCTTTTTATACCAAAATACTAAGAACTACCCTGCCGCCTTGGAGGACTACAACAAAGCACTTCAGATAGACCCGGAACAACCCATGGTACTCAACAATCGGGCAAATGTTTACCTCAGTATGAATCAGCTTGAAAAGGCACTTCAAGATGCAAACAAAGCTGCTAAAATCAACCCCGAGTATAGTCGTGTTTATCAAACGCGAGCTCAGATTTATCAGGCTCTAGGGAAGGCTGCGGAGGCGCAGGCCGATTTGGCAAAATTGAGACAATTGGGGGCTATACAGGCTCAATAGAATAACTAACAGGTTTTTGTATTTGAAATAACGCATAACCCTCTGTCCACCAGGCGGTCATTTGAATTGGATCAAAAATAGACTTGTATTCTTGTTCCTGAAGCGTAAGATTAGAAACTGATACAACCACCTCCTTTTGTTTTGCCAACTCAAGGTCGCCAACAGCCAACAAAGGCGCAAGTAAGCTACCCGTAGACGTGCCGACAAAAAGGTCGTAAGTTTTCTGCATATCTACCATCAGATATTCAGCAACTCCGCCTGCAAAAGCACCTTTACTACCGCCACCTGATATTACTAATGCATTCATTTTGAGTCATTGTAGACGATCCAACATCGGTTAGAACAATATTTTTCTAAACATCAAAGATATGAAATTACTTATGACTTGTCGTACGGTCAAAAGCACATATCCCGAGGATAGGCTGTACCCCAAAAATCAAGAAAGCCATCCCGACGATTCGGGACGGCTTGTCTTAATCTTCCTACCATAGAAGTTTCTTCTCACATCACGAGGTATACGTTTATACCCCACGACTACGGCACAAAGTTGGCCTGAAAATTAGGACAATCCGGTTCACTATTGTTGCATCTTGGTTTGCAATTGTTGCAATATCGCTTCCTTGAGTCGAGGAATTTGCTATTTTTGCGTGTAAACGAATCGCTAAGTGTCAAAACTACCGCTTCCGGGTTTCTGGGTCTTGGGGTTTATCCCATTCTTTTGTGCAGTCTACCTGTCTGCACAATCCACGCCTGTATTGGAGCGCATAGGGGCAGCTGAGGGGCTTTCGCAAGGAATGATTTTCGACTTGATACAAGACCAGCAAGGGTTTCTTTGGTTTGCCACAAAGGATGGTCTGAATCGATATGACGGGTATTCATTTCAAGTATTTCAAAACAGCCCCTTCGATCCATTTTCTATCTCTGACAATGAAATCCTGGCCCTGTTGGAAGACCAGCTCGGTAGGATATGGGCGGGAACAAGCAACAATGGCTTGAACGTTCTGGATCCGCAGACTGGCAAGTTTTACCAGCTGAAAAATCTCTCCAGCCAAAACATAAATAGCCTCGCACGAAGCGCTGATGGTGCAATTTGGGCAGGAACTGCTCTGGGGGTGCACAGAATCCGGATCCCGGATGTGCTTCCTTCCGACAAACCCAACCTGGAAAAACTCGCACAGATTGATACTTTTAACTGGGATTCCGCCCCATTAATGCATGTGCACGCGCCCCTCAACAATACGGTAGACCTTAAAGGAAGTCGTGATGGTAAACTATGGGTGAGTACTTTTTTACAAATCGGCTATTTTGATCCTGCAAATGGCCGGTATCAAAAAGTGTGGACAAATCCTGGTTCCGGGAACTCCGACAATATTAGCTCCTTTTTCCTCGAAGGCCCAGATGGCGCTATTTGGGTGGGGCAGCCCGATCAATTGCTGCGGATCAGAGGCGAAGCGGTAGAGGTATTTCCATTCCCGGAACGTTCGGTGTTCCCATTTACAGATATGGCTTTTAATGCCTCGGGAGATCTGTTTGTAGGTACCCGAAAACAAATTTTTAAGTTAGCTGCTGCCCAATCTGCTTCCCCCATTGACGCTAAATTTCAACTTTTTTACCGTTTCCCGGAATCGGGAATTATAGGTTCTACCAGGTTATTGATGGATCGTAGCGGCTTACTCTGGATCGGAACCAATGGCTACGGCTTGCGCAAGTACAACCCTGGAAACCCTCACTTCCATCACTATTTGCCCGAAAAAAGCCCCCGTCGACTGATCGCTGACGCCCAGGGAAGGCTCTGGGTGTGGCAAGGCGGGGGACTATTTCTGCGCCTGATGGAAGGTAAAAACCAACTGGGTAAGCCCTTATTCCCCAGTGATCAGTACATCCAGCACGATGCCGTACAAACTAACAATGGAAAAATCTGGCTTTTGTGCGAAAACAAAAGAGGGAAACAAGGGCAGGGGCAATTAATACAGTTAAATGGTCAATCTTTAAAAGAAGAAGCCCGTTTTTTAGTTCCCATTAGCATCTCGATGTTCAGCCGTTTGTATGCGGGATTGGATGGGCATCTATGGCTTTTGGGGGGTATGAGTATGCTGGCAAAATTTGATCCGGCCAAAGCACACTTCGACAACTTTGATTTCAGCACAATAACCGGCTACCGCGAGGCTGCATTGAGCCTGAGTACAGATACCCATGGACATTTGTGGATCGGAACACCTCATGGATTGGTGCATGGCATCCCCAACGTTGGAGACCTGAAGTTTGTGCTGCACAAAAACAATTCGAACGACCGCCAGACCATGAATTGCAATTCCGTGATGGCTATGCTCAACGACCCGATCCAGCCGGACAGATATCTCTGGTTGGGCACCAAAGGGGGAGGCCTCAGCCTTCTCGAAAAGGGCACAGGAACTTTCAAGCATTTTACCAGCTTGGAAGGATTGCCGAACAACGTGGTCTATTCCATTTTGCCAGATTCAGACGGAAAACTCTGGCTCAGCACAAACTGTGGGCTTTCCAAATTTGACCCTAAAACGAGCGTTTTTCAAAATTTTTTCAGTGTTGATGGCTTGCAAGACAATGAGTTCAATACCCTTAGTTTTGCTCAAGCACCCGATGGGCGATTGTATTTCGGTGGTGTAAACGGCATCACAGCATTTTATCCGGCTGAGTTGAACGCCTCATTCTCCTCGCCAGCCGTCTTCATCAATCAACTGAAAATTAACAGCCTTCCGGCTAAAGTTGGAGATGATGTTTTGGAAAAAAACATTAAATATACAAACTCCATCACGCTCAATTACCAGCAAAACCAATTGACTTTTGAGTTTGTAGCCATGGATTTTTCAGCTCCACGGATGAATCAGTTCCGCTACCGTCTTTTGGGGGTTGCAGAAAATTGGATGGAATCTGCGCCTGGCGACAATTCGGCCACCTTCACCCATTTGGCGCCGGGAGATTATGTATTCGAGGTGATTACCGGAGGAAGTCGAGGCATTTGGAATGGTGCCCCTGCGCGCTTAAATATCCGAATTCTCCCGCCCTGGTGGCGCACTGGATGGGCTTATGCCCTGTATTTTCTGCTCTTAGCTTTGGGTACCTGGGCCTTGTATCATTTTCAAGTGAACAAAATTCGTTTGGAAAACAAGCTTGCTTTTGAACACAATGAGGCGGTGCGCCTTGCAGCCTTGGACCAGTTGAAAACCAATTTTTTCAGCAGTATTACCCACGAATTCCGAACGCCACTCACTTTGTTGCTCGAACCTGCCCGCCAATTGCTCCGTGAATCAAAAGCGGATGCAACGCGTTATCGCCTGGAATTAATCGAAAAAAATGCGCGCCGATTGCTCCAGTTTGTGAACCAACTGCTTGATCTTTCCAAACTGGAAGCTGGTCAAATGCCCATCGACCTCCAACCGGGAAACCCGGCAAGTACTATTCGAGCGGTGGTGGAGCAATTTCAGTCTTTGGCTCAAGAACGTTCCATTCGCCTGGATCTTGAACTGCTTGATTATAAAACGCCGATAATATTGGATGAAATGAAATTTGAGCAAGTCGTATCAAACTTGCTTTCCAATGCGCTGAAAT
>Ga0136636_10002450_pt1 | contig 11034 bp, 7 predicted proteins | sample AntDrymUQ8522106_2_FD_104653 | JGI IMG/M metagenome (GOLD analysis project Ga0136636, IMG submission 104653) | Polar desert sand microbial communities from Dry Valleys, Antarctica - metaG UQ852 (21.06) | ecosystem: Environmental > Terrestrial > Soil > Desert | place: Antarctica: Dry Valley... | reverse complement strand
TTGTACGGACGCGATATTTTGTACGGACGCGATATATCGCGTCCCTCCTGGGCTGCCCCCTGATCAAGGAGTCTCACCCATGGCTAAAATCTCCTTCGCCCGCCATCATCTGCTCGCCCTGCTCGTCCTGCTCGCCCTGCTCGCTGGCGCCATGGCCCAGCCTGCGGCGGCCCAGCGCAGCAGACCAGCCACCTACAGCAACCCCCTGCCCGTGCTCGCCGACGGCGCCCTGGTGGAGAGCTGCGCCGACCCCGCTGTGATCCACGGCGCCACGCCCGACGACACGAGCTGGTACATGTACTGTACCACCGACCCGCTGAATAGCGCGGACCGCGACCCATCCGGCGGCTTCAACTTCCGCCTCATCCCCACCTTCCGCTCCGACGACCTGGTGAGCTGGAGCTACGTCGGCGACGCCTTCGCCACCCGCCCCACCTGGGTGGCCGACGACGCCGGCCTCTGGGCGCCCGACGTGCAGTTCTTCAACGGCCAGTACTACCTCTACTACACCGCCTCCTGGACCGACCTGCCCGGCGGCGGCAGCGCCATCGGCGTGGCCACCAGCAGTTCGCCCACCGGCCCCTGGCTAGACAGCGGCGGGCCTGTGGTGGAGCCGCACGCCCCGCCCTGCTGCGCCGACGCCAAGCGCTGGGTCTTCGACGCCTCGATCATCGCGGACGACAGCGGGCAGCGCTACATCTTCTACGGCTCCTACTTCGGCGGCATCGCGGCGCGCCCGCTCTCCGCCGACGGCCTGAGCAGCGTGCCCGGCTCGCAGACCCAGATCGACATCACCAACCGCTACGAGGGTGCGTACGTGGTGCGCCACGACGGCTTCTACTACCTCTTCGCCTCCGCCACCGACTGCTGCCGCGGCCCGCTCACGGGCTACAGCGTGTTTGTGGGCCGCTCGGCGAACCCGCTCGGCCCCTACCTGGACCGCGAGGGCGCCTCGTTCCTCGCCGGGCGCGTGGGCGGCACGCCAGTGCTGAGCATGAACGGCAACCGCTGGGTTGGCACCGGCCACAACGCTGTGATCACCGACTTCGCCGGCCAGGACTGGATCTTCTACCACGCCATCGACCGCAACGACCCCTACTTCGCGGGCGCCGTTGGCTTCACCAAGCGCCCCGTGCTGCTCGACCGGCTCGATTGGGTGGACGGCTGGCCAACAACGCGCGGCGGCCGCTGGGCCTCCGACGAGCCCCAGCCCGGCCCGGCCGCCCAGCCCGGCGAGCGTGGCGTGCGCCCGATCCGGCCGCTGCCCAACGACAGGCCCGGCAAGCTGATCACAGCCCTCTCCGACGAGTTCGACGGCACCGCGCTGCGCCCGCGCTGGCGCTGGGTGCGCCCGCCAGCCTCCGGCTTCGGCGTGGGCGAGGGTGTGTTCCGCTTCGAGACCCAGGCCGCCGATCTGTTCGAGGGCAGCAACAGCGCCTCGGTGCTGCTTGGCCGGACGCTGGAGGGCAACTATCTCGTCGAGACACGTGTCAAGCTGAATCTGCCGCCCGAGGGCTGCTGCTTCAACTTCGTGCAGGCCGGCCTGCTTGCCTACGGCGACGACGACAACTTCATCAAGCTGGCCCACGTCTCGATCTGGGAGACGCGCCAGACCGAGTTCGCCAAAGAGCAGTTCCCGGTGCCCGCCGGCTACCCGCGCTACGGCAACACCGTGGTCACCGCCCCCGACGAGTGGACGTACCTGCGCATCGCGCGCCGTGCCGTGGGCGACGAGCAGCAGTATACCGCCTACGTCAGCCGCGACGGCGTGAGCTGGAACCGTGGCGGCACCTGGACCCACAACCTGGAGGGCACCCCGCGCATCGGCCTCGTGGCCATGGGCGGCGCGGGCTTCACCGCCGAGTTCGACTACGTGCGCGTCTACAAGCTGCGCTGATGGCCCTCGCCGAACGTTCGTGCGCGTGTGCGGCGTGCCCCAGGCCGTCTGGACCACGAACGGCGCGAACGGATGCGAACGGCGCGAACGCGAAACCGCACGCGCGTGGCCGGATTCGCGGTGGTTCGCATCCGTTCGCGCCTTCGTAGTCCAAAGGGCTCGGGCGTCCAACCAGCTCCAACCACTCTTATGCAACACCCACTTCTGCCCAGCCCATCGCCGGAGGCCTTTCTCTGGGCCACCGGCATCGAGGACACCTTCGTCCCCGACGTTCGCCCCGGTATGCGCGCCCTAGACGAGTACGAGCTGATGGGCCACTACGAGCACTGGCGCGAGGATCTCGCCCTCACCAGAGCGCTCGGCGTCCAGGCTGTGCGCTGGGGCCTCCCCTGGTACCGCGTCGAGCCAAACCCCGGCCAGTTCGACTGGGGCTGGGCCGATCAGGTGCTCCCGTATCTCGTTGAGGAGCTAGGCGTCACGCCAATCCTCGACCTGATGCACTACGGTACGCCGCCCTGGCTGCGGCGCTCGTTCGCCGACCCCGACTACCCCCGCGCCGTGGCCCGCTACGCCCGCGCCGTCGCCGAGCGCTACAAGGGCCTCGTGCGCTGGTACACGCCGCTCAACGAGCCCCTGGTAAACGCCGAGTGGGCGGGCCGCCGGGGCCTCTGGCCGCCCTACCTGCGCGGCGACCGCGGCTTCCTCGCGGTGATGCTCGGCATCGCCCAGGGTATGGTCGCCACCGTCGAGGCCATCCGCGAGGTAGACCCCGGCGCTGTGATGGTGCATGTGGAGGCCACGGGCCTGAGCCGCGTGCAAGACGACGACCTGCGCGCCCTTGCGAGCGACGAAATGCTGCGGCGCTTTCTCGCCCTCGATCTGATCACGGGCCGCGTGACGCCCGATCATCTGCTCTACGCCTGGCTGCTGCGTGGCGGCGTGAACGTGGTGGCCCTGCGCGAGCTCGCCCGGCGCCCCGTCGAGCTCGACTGCCTGGGCCTGAACTTCTACCCGCAGTGGTCTACCCGGCAGCTCAGCCTTGATCCAAGCGGGCGCCTGACCGACAAGCCCGCCGAGCAGGACGGCGCGGGCTTTGCGGAGCTGATCACGCTCTACCACGCCCGCTACGGCGCCCCCATCCTGATCACCGAGACGAGCGCCAAAGGCAGCCTCGCCCTGCGCTCGCGCTGGCTGGCCTCGTCGCTCGCCGCGATCAAAGCGCTGCGCGCGCGCGGCATCCCCGTGCTGGGCTACACCTGGTTCCCGCTTTTTACCATGGTGGACTGGCGCTACCGAACCGGCAAGGCGCCGCTGGAGCAGTACTACCTGGAGCTTGGCCTCTACCGTCTGGGCGCCGCCGGCGGCCCGCGCTGGCAGCCCACACCCCTGGTTGAGCAGTTTCGCTACGCTGTGGCCAACCCGGTCGAGGCGGTGGGCGAGCTGCGCCTGGAGCCCCATGCCATCGACGTACACTAACCCTGTCTACCAGCAGAGCTGCCCCGACCCGTTTGTGCTCAAATACTGCGGCGTCTACTGGGCCTACTGCACCGGCGTGGCCCGCGACGGGCGCTGGTTCGGCGTGCTGCGCTCACCAGATCTCGCCCACTGGGAGCAGCTCGGCGGTGCTATGGAGCCCTTCCCAGGCGACTGGCCTTGCCTCTGGGCGCCCGAGGTGACGTACCACAACGGCAGCTTCTACCTCTACTACAGCCTCGGCGACGAGGCAACCATGCAAGTGCGCGTTGCCCGCGCCGCCACGCCCGCAGGCCCCTTCATCGACTGCGGCCAACGCCTCACCCACGAGCCCTTCGCGATCGATCCGCATGTCTTTGTGGACGAAAACGGTAGCCGCCACCTGTTCTACGCCACCGACTACCTGGAGCACAGCCATGTCGGCACCGGCACCGCCCGCGTGCGCCTGGCCGATCCGCTCACCCCGGTGGGAGCGCCCGTGCCCGTCACGCGCCCGCGCTACGATTGGCAGCTCTACGATCCGCACCGCGAGGCGAAGGGCGGCGTGCGCTGGCACACCGTCGAGGGGCCATTCGTGCTCAGGCGCAAGGGGCGCTACTACCAGATGTTTAGCGGCGGCAACTGGCAGAACCCCAGCTACGGCGTGAGCTACGCGATTGCCGATCAGATCGACGGCGCCGAGGAGTGGTCGCAGGTGGCCGACGGCGCACAGGTGCTGCCGATCCTGCGCAGCGTGCCAGGCGCGGTAATCGGCCCCGGCCACAACTCTGTGGTGCGGGGACCCACCAACCTGGAGCTGTTCTGTGTCTACCATCGCTGGGCCGACGACGCCAGCGCCCGCCTGATGGCGCTTGATCGCCTGGATTGGGCAGGCGAGCGCATGCTGCTGCTTGGCCCTACCACCACTCCGCAGCCCGTTTACCTACCCACGCTTGCCGATTTCTTCGACGAGCCGCGCCCCGCCGACCTCGGCCCGCGCTGGGTCTGCACAGGCGGCGCCTGGGCCACCGACAACGGCGAGGCCACCCAGACAGCGCAGGCAGTGGCGACAGCCGTGTGTGTCGCAGACGCCCACAACTACGTCGCCGAGGTGAGCGCACGCGCCATCGCCATTGCCGATGACGCTAGCTACGGCGTCGCGCTCGGCGAGTATGTGTGCTTCCTGCTCCAGCCTGGGCGCGGCCGCATTGTCGCCGCCACGCGTCAGGGCGATGGCTGGGCCGCCGCCGATCTCGCGCTGCCCACTGACTTTGCGGCGCAGGCGTTCCACCTGCTACGCGTGGAGCGCAACGCGGGGCGCGTGGCGATCAGCCTGGACGAAGGCGCCCCCTGGCAGGCATACGTCCCCGCCGACGTGGCGCTGCCCTTCGCGCTGCGCACCGATAACGCCACCGCCGCCTTCGCGGGCTTTGCGCTTACCTCAGGCTGGGCCGATCTGTTCTACCCAGGCGCAGGGCCGGCGGAAGACTGGGGCTGGCACGGCCATGGCTGGAGCGTGGCGAACGGCGAGCTGCGCGCCCCCGTCGGGGCAGCCCCCGTCCTCAAAGGGCCGCTCCCGCCCGCCTACGAGCTGGTTGTGAACGCGCGCCTCGGCGACAGGGGGCGCTACGGCTTCTACCCGACAGCCACGGCAGACGCCCTCGGCCCGCTCGTCTGCGTCGAGCGGCGAGCGGCTGGCTGGGCGCTCTGCGTCTACGCCGCCGAGCAGCGTCACGCCTTCGCGCTGCCTGCGAGCTTCGACCCCACGCGCACCCAGCAGCTGCGGGCCGTGGTGCGCGGCGGCAGCATGCAACTCAGCTGGGAAGGCCTGGAGCTGGGCGCGCACCCCGTACCCACCGACGCAACCATGCTTGGGCTCTGGGCCGAGGGCGGCGCAGCCTTCGAGCTCGTACGAGTCACCGCTGTGTTATGATCTGACGACCGACGACCGACGACCGACGACCGGAGGGCGGGTGTGCGGCTATCGGCTATCGGCTATCGGCTATCGGCTATTTGATATCCGCCCCAGGAGCGCCCAATGCCCATCACCTGTGCGCCCTTTGGCTCCACCCCCACCGGCGCAGCCGTGGAGCTGTACACGCTCACCAACGCGGCCGGCGTCGAGGCCCGTGTGGCAACCTATGGCGGCACGCTCGTAGGCCTGCTGGCCCCGGATCGCCACGGCAAGCGCGCCGACCTGCTGCTCGGCTTCGACAGCCTTGCGGGCTACCTCGGGGCGCACCCCTACTTCGGCAGCCTGATCGGCCGCTACGGCAACCGCATCGCCCGTGGCCGCTTTACGCTGAACGGCGTGCCCTACACGCTCGCCATAAACAATCGCCCGAACCACCTTCACGGTGGCCCGGGCGGCTTTCATGTGGCGCTCTGGCACGCCGAGGTGCAGGGCGAGCAGCTGGTGCTGAGCCACCACAGCCCTGCTGGCGAGGAGGGCTACCCCGGCGCGCTCAGCGTAAAGGTGAGCTACAGCCTCAGCGATGCGGGCGAGCTGCGGCTCGACTACCTCGCCACCACCGATGCGCCCACGGTGCTGAACCTCACCAACCACGCCTACTTCAACCTCGCGGGCGACGGCTCCATCCTGGGCCACGAGCTCCAGCTAGGCGCCGGGCAGTTCCTGCCCGTAGACGACGCGCAGATCCCCACGGGCGAGCTGCGGCCCGTTGCCGGCACGCCGATGGACTTCACTGCGCCCACGCTGATCGGCGCCAACATCGGCGCAGACGACGAGCAGCTACGAGGCGCGAAGGGCGGCTTCGACCACTGCTGGATCTTCGGGCACGGGGGGGATCTGGGGCGGGCCGTGGCGCGCGTGCGCGAGCCGGGGAGCGGGCGCGTGCTGGAGCTGTTTACCACCCAGCCGGCGGTGCAGTTCTACACAAGCAACTTTCTGGACGGGGATCTGCGCGGCAAGGGCGGGCAGGTCTACCAGAAGCATGGGGCCTTCTGCCTGGAGACTCAGCACTACCCCGACGCGCCAAACCAGCCCAGCTTCCCCGCCACCGTTCTGCGCCCCGGCGAGCAGTACCAGCACACCACAATCTATCGCTTCAGCGTGGAATAGCGCTGCTGGGGCGAACCTCAACAGCAGTGCTGCCAAGGTTGGTAACGCAGAACACGGCGGGGTGCAGACGAGCGGAGCCGCGCAGGAGGCGCATCAGCGCGATAAACGGGGCGAACACGAGCTTGGAAAACACAAAGCCTCCATCACTCGAACAGCCCGCCGGGAAGAGTGAAACCTGCGGCGCGCGAGCCGTTCTATGCCAATATAGTGTAGCCGCCAGCGGCGAGCCACAGCGCCAGCATAACACATCGCGTCACAGGGGCGGATCAGCCCAAAGCCTGAGCCAGGGCGGTTAGGGCCAGAAATAAAATAAGCCGGAAATCTGTGGCATCTGTGGACAGCGCCCGGGCCGACCGCTCACAGGTAGCCCATTTTCAGGGCGGTAGCGCCGAGCCCCAGGAAGAGCGCGAAGCCGCAGACATCCGTCACCGTGGTGACAAAGATCGACGAGGCGAGGGCCGGGTCGATCCGCAGCGCCTTGAGCGAGAGCGGCACCAGCACGCCCGCCAGCGAGGCCATGATCAGGTTGCCGAGCATGGCCACCCCGATCACCACGCCGAGGCCGACGCTACCCTGCCAGAGCCAGCCGATCACGCCCACCAGCAGCCCGATCGTGAGTCCGTTACAGACGCCGATAAACAGCTCGCGCAAAAACGTGCGGCGCGCGTTGTGGAAGCTCACCTCGCCAAGGGCTAGCGAGCGCACGATGAAGGTGAGGGTCTGCGTGCCGGCGTTGCCGCCCTGCCCGGCGACCACAGGCATGAAGGCGGCCAGCACGGCGGCCTGGGCGATCACGCTCTGGAAGCGGCTCACCACGGCGGCGGCGAGAAAGGCGGTCGCCATGTTGATCATCAGCCAGAAGACCCGGTCGCGCGCGGCGCGGGCGAGCGGCCGCTCAAGCTGCTCGGCGTCGGCGACACCGGCGAGCCGATACATATCCTCGGTGGCCTCGTCCTCCACGGCGCCCAGCAGCGCGGTGGCATCGAGGCTGCCCACCAGGCGCCCGGCGGTGTCGACCACTGGCAGCGCGAGGAAGCCTGAGTCGCCGAGGATGTGGGCCTGCTCCTCAGGCGACATTGCGGCCGGCAGCGTCACCACCTCGCGGCTCATCAGGCTGTCGAGGCGCGTGCTGGGGGCGGCGGTAACCACCTGGCGCAAACTGACCACGCCCACCAGGCGATCATCCTCGCCAGTGACAAAGAGGTAGTAGACGCTCTCGTCGCCGGGCCGCATCATGCGCAGCGCGTCGATCACCTGTTGGGCCGTGGCGTGCTTTGGGAAGCTCAGGGCGGGGGCGTAGAGCAGCGCGCCCAGCTCTGGCGCGCTCCCGTGGAAGGTGGGGCGGATGCTGGGCGTGCGGAGTGGGCCGCGCTCGGTGGCGTTGCGGATCGCGATCATCGGGTGGCTCCTGATGCTGCAAGCCGTGGCGAACAAGGCCACGGTTGGCGGTGGGACCCGATGCTGCGTGGGGATCAAAAAACCCCCGGCGAGGCTGCCAGAGGCGGTGAGCGGAGCGCGACAAGCGCGCCCCTGAGGGGAGGCGCTCGTCAGCTCAACAGATGCTCGACCGCACCCGGCAGCGCGCACAACGCACTGCGCATCGGGCCACGACGGTTCGGTTGATGACTGCTTTCCATACTTCCTGTGTGAACGCGCCAGCGGCAACTGCGGAGGCGGCTTCGCCTTCGCAGCATTGACGAGCTACTGCTGCCCGTCGCGCCGTCAGGCGCACGTTGATGGGCCGGTCGGTTCGGCCTATCTGGAGTATATCCCGTAGGTGTACAGGCGTCAAGGGTTGCAAGGCGTTGCTAGGGCTACGTCATGGTCGGGAGGCGGGTCCGGACGCGTCGGCGCAGGCCGACGCTTGGCCGCAGGCCCGGCCGCCGCGGTTTCAACCGCCTGGTTTTGGCAACAGCGCCGACCATGACGTAGCCCCAAGGCCTTGCACTGCCCCACGAATGACAGCGCAAGCCCCCGATAGCCCCCAACCACACGCTACGCTATCCTGAGGTAGGATAGATGCAACGGAGGAGGATGCGATGAGCTACAGCAACGACGAGGCCCGCTGGGAGGCCGTGGCGAGCCGCAACAAAGGCGCCGCTGAGGTCTTTGTGTTTGGGGTGCGGACAACAGGGGTCTACTGCCGGCCGGGCTGCGCCTCGCGCACGCCGCGCCGCGAGAATGTGCGCTTCTTCGCCACCCCCGACGAGGCCGAGGGCGCCGGCCTGCGCCCGTGCAAGCGCTGCACACCGCGCGGCGGCGAAGATCCGCGCGCCGCCGCTGTGGCCCGCGCCTGCGCCCTGATCGGGGCCGCCGAGGGGCCGCCGACACTTGGGCAGCTCGCCGATGTGGCGGGCATGAGCGCCTTCCACTTTCATCGGGTCTTCAAGGCGGCCACGGGCCTCACCCCTGCCGAGTACGCCCGCGCACGCCGCGACGAGCGCCTACGCGCTGGCCTCCAGAGCGCCAGCAGCGTCACCGCCGCGATCTACGAGGCGGGCTACGGCTCGGCCAGCGGCCTGTACGGTGATGGCGCCGCCGCCCTGGGCATGCAGCCCTCGGCCTACAGGGCAGGCGCGTGCGGCGAGCGCATCAGCTACGCGGTGGCCGAGTCGTCGCTTGGCCCTGTGCTGGTGGCCGCCACGGCGCGCGGCGTCTGCGCGATCGAGTTCGGCGAGCGCGCCGAGCAGCTGCCTGCGCGCCTCGCGGCCCGCTTCCCGAACGCCGAGCTGGTGGCCGACGACCCGGCCTTCAGCGCGACGGTGGCGAGCGTCGCGGCCCTGGTGGAGACCCCGGCGCGCGGCCTAGAGCTGCCGCTCGACATCCAGGGCACCGCCTTCCAGCAACGGGTCTGGGCGGCCCTGCGCGCCATCCCGCCAGGCAGCACGGCCGGCTACGCGGAGGTGGCGGCGCGCATCGGGCAGCCGGGCGCCGCGCGGGCGGTGGCCCAGGCTTGCGCGGCCAACGGCCTGGCTGTGGCGGTGCCGTGTCACCGCGTGGTGCGCGGCGACGGCGCGCTCAGCGGCTATCGCTGGGGCGCCGAGCGCAAGCGTGCCCTGCTGGAGCGGGAGCAGGAGGCGTAGGCCAAGGCGACAGGGGACAGGGTGCGGCCCATCGGGTTCTGCCTGGCCCGTAGCGGGCGACCACAAGGGGCGCCCATACCTCGCGCAGCCTGCCCTACCGTGCTTCCAGCGCGGCAGCCTCAGCCTGGCGAATGGCGCCCGCGATGCTGGATGGGTCGGGGCCGCTGTGGGGGCGCGCTGTGTTGACCACTAGCACCAGCTCGACGTTTAGGGGCTTGGGCGAGAAGCGCTGTGTGCTTACGCGGTAGCGCTTGTAGGCCTGAAGCGCGACCTGGGTGTGGCCGCGCGCAACACAGGCGCCGACCAGATCCTCCAGCCCGATCATGCCGTCGCTGCTGTAGCTCGTGAGGATGTGATCGGCCTGGAGGGCGCCGAGCAGCGCGGCGTAGGCCCGCGTGGCCTCGCCCCGGTAGTTGTAGGCGCTGCGCCGCTCGCTGCGCCAGTCGGCCCGGATCGCCGCCTTGTTACGCCCCTCGATCCGCTCGCTGAGCTGCGGCTTGTCCCAGAGGGTGATGCTGTTCAGCACATGGTAGTTGCTGCCGTAGGGGTGCTGGTTGTACGGCGGGTCCAGGTAGGCGATTTTTACGCGCTCCCCGGCTGCGGCCAGCCTGCGCGCAAGCGCCTCCGCCTCTAATCGATAGACCAGGCCTGGCAGCCCGTTGTCGTGAAACACGGCCGGCCGCAGCATGCAGCTGGACAGGATGCGGTAGAGCGCCGTGCCGGTGCGCCCGCCCCAGCCGTGATGGAAGCCCTTAAAAACCCCGCTCGTGTTGCTGGTGTAGCTGGCCTGGTAGAGCAAGGGCGCCAGCAGGCAGGCCTGCTCCAGCTCGTCGACGGCCCCAGCGGCGAACCAGGCCGCGATCTGCTCGCGGATTGCGTCAATGCGCATGCCGTTGGCGCGCGTGTAGAACATGCGCTCGTGGGCCATGTCGGGGCGCTGATCGTCGGCGGGGCAAAGATGGCGCGTCACCCAGCCCACCTGCGGCTCCAGGCCGTTTAGCGTGGCGAGGGCCGCGTCGTAGCCGCCGAGCGCCGCGTAGGGCGGGGCCGCGCTCGCCACGATGTAGCAGCGGTTGATCGCCTCGGCGTAGGGCTCCCAGTCGTTCGCGCTCACCGCGAAGCCGAGCCGCTTGGCCATGCGCGCCACCACCCCGCTGCCGGCAAACAGGTCCAGAAAGCTGTCGCCGGGGCGCGCGTCGGTGAAGGCGAGGGCCGTCTGGATGAGCCCGAGCAGCTTGCGCTTGTTGCCGATGTAGGGGATGAGCTGGTGGAAGACGTAGTCGCCGGTGTGGGCGGCGGCGTGGCTGGCCTTGGCGTAGCGGAAGGCGTGGTCGCTGGACATGCGCTGTACGGTACGACACAATCTCTACTTGCGCAACCAATTGACGGTGGACGGTGGACGTAGCCCCATAGGCGAGACCAGCAATAGTCTGGAAATCTGCGTCATCTGCGTCATCTGCGGATAAAATGTCCGGCGCAGACTACGATTGGCAAGGTAGCTGCCACATGCTACGATACAG
>Ga0136636_10002449_pt1 | contig 11039 bp, 12 predicted proteins | sample AntDrymUQ8522106_2_FD_104653 | JGI IMG/M metagenome (GOLD analysis project Ga0136636, IMG submission 104653) | Polar desert sand microbial communities from Dry Valleys, Antarctica - metaG UQ852 (21.06) | ecosystem: Environmental > Terrestrial > Soil > Desert | place: Antarctica: Dry Valley... | reverse complement strand
TGCAACGACTCCGGGTTACCTGGTTCAGTGGCGCGGAAATCAAAATTTGCCGAGCCTGACATCTGGGTCACTTCCCCTTGCGCAGTGGAAGACAAGCGCGAGGACTGGGTGGACGGAAAGTCGTCCTGCACGGGCGTCGTGCTGCTCACCGAACCCGACGGTACCAAGGGAGCTGCGCCAGAGCGGCCTTTCCACCACTGACGTGACATCTGGGCTTCGATCTCGTCGATCTTTTTCAACGTCGAGGCGCGCTCCTTCAAGTCATCGTCGACGCCGCCCGAGGTGCTGCGAAATGAGGACATCCCCTGCGCCAACTCGGCCTTTGCCGACGGGGAGGCCTGACGCAGCTTGCGCAACTGGGCAAATTCACGTTTTCGCACCGAGTCATCATGGCGTTTGCGCTCGATCACCAGCTTGAGCGCCTCTTTGCCGTGGTCGTTGTCCTGAATGCTGTCGAGCTTGTCCAGGTCCGCCCAGTCCTTGGTTGGATTGCGAACGAAGCGCGCGACCTTGGACAACAAGCCCGGGTTATTTTCCTGTGTTGCCATAGTTGTCAGATCCAACCAACATCAATGACTGCATCAGTCTCCAAACATCTTTTGCTTGAGTTCGCGGCGCTGCTGGGCTTCCAGCGACAGCGTTGCCGTAGGCCGAGCCAACAGGCGCCCAACCCCAATCGGTTCACCCGTCTCGTCACAGTAGCCGTAATCACCTGAATCGATCAATGTGATCGATTGTTCGATTTTTTTGAGCAATTTGCGCTCGCGGTCTCGGGTACGCAATTCCAGCGCATGCTCTTCTTCAATGGTGGCGCGGTCAGCCGGGTCTGGCACCACCACCGTGTCTTCACGCAAGTGCTCGGTGGTCTCACCTGCGCTGCTGAGAATGTCGTTTTTCAAAGTCACCAATTTCAAACGGAAATACGCCAACTGGGTGGCATTCATGTATTCATCTTCAGGCATGGCGATGACTTCAGCATCGGTTAACTCAGCGACCGGCTTGGTCTTCCAGTTGTTGGCCAGCGCGGGGTCGCGTTTTGTGGCCGATGCCAGCGGTGGCACGATGGGCTGCGGTGCGGTGATCTGGGTAAAGCTGGACTTGGCCGCCGTGGACGCCACCGACTGCGCCATGGATGGCACCGTCAACTGCGCCAGGCGCGATGACGGACGACCGGTGCGCACCGGTACGCCAGAGGGCGTCATTTGAAGCTCGGGGCCAGCAGATTTCACGGCAGGTTTGGCAGGCGTCGATTCGGCTGCGGTTTTCGGGACAACTGGGGTTTGAGTGCTCACGACTTCAATCTTCTTTTTAGAGGGGGATAAAACCGGCTGAACCACAGGCGTGGCTTTAACCGCCGCTTTTTTTGCCGGCACCGCCTTGGCGGGAGGGGTCACTGACTTAATGATCGCCTTGGGTGCAGGTTTGGCGACCGGTTTGGCCACTTTGGTTTGACTGGCTACAGCCTTGGCAGGAGAAACAAGTGCGCTCGCCTTGACGGGCTTGCTCACCAGAGCAACTGACTCGGCGCTTGTTTTTGACTTGACGGCTTGCGTTTTCACTGGGGTCCTCCTGACAGGTTTTTCCTGAACGGGCTGCGCCGGGACGGCAACCTCCACCTTTTTGACTTTGCCCGCCTTGGGCACCATGGGGGGTGCCGCTGGCAAGGTCTCTTCGTCGGGGCGCGAGTGTACAGGCTTCGCTGAAGAGAAACCCATTAATTGCAAAAGTGAGGCAAACATGTGACTTCCAGCTCCCAATCAATGTGCGAACCTAAACCAGGCTTTGCTCCATGCCCTGCAGAAAAATATCCTTGGGCAAGTCTATGCCAATGAACACCATCTTGCTGCAGGGTTTTTCGTCCTTGCCCCAGGCGGGGCCCAGATCGCTGCCCATCAATTGGTGCACGCCCTGAAAAATCACCTTGCGTTCGGTGCCCTGCATGTACAGGACACCTTTGTAACGCAGCATGCGCGGGCCATAAATATTGACGATTGCACCCAGAAAATCTTCCAGTTTGGCCGGATCAAATGCCCGGTCTGAGCGGAACACAAAACTTTTCACGTCGTCATCGTGCGCATGGTGGTGGGCGTGTGCCGCGCCATGCTCATGCGCATGATCCGGGTGGTTGCAGGCCTCGCCAGGGGCGTGGTCGTGACCCGCATGGTCATGGTCATGTGTGTCTTCCTTCAGAAAATCCGGGTCAATGTCGAGCTTGGTATTGAGGTTAAAACCACGCAGGTCAAACACTTCAGAGAGCGCCACTTCGCCAAAATGCACTACTTTTTGCGGCGCACGCGGGTTCATGTGTTTCAGGCGATGCATCAGGTCATCGGTTTCATCTTTGGAAACCAGATCGGTCTTGCTGATGAAAATCTGGTCGGCAAAACCTACCTGGCGGCGCGCTTCCTGGCGGTCATCAAGCTGCTGGTTGGCGTGTTTGGCATCCACCAGCGTCAGAATCGAGTCAAGCAGATAACTCTCGGCAATCTCGTCGTCCATAAAAAACGTCTGCGCCACCGGGCCGGGGTCGGCCAAGCCGGTGGTTTCGATCACCACGCGGTCAAAATCCAGCAAGCCCTGGCGCTTTTTGGCCGCCAGCAGTTGCAGGGCTTCGCGCAGGTCTTCCCGGATGGTGCAGCAAATGCAACCGTTGCTCATCTGGATGATCTGCTCTTTGGAGTCAGTGACCAGAATGTCGTTGTCGATGTTTTCTTCGCCAAATTCATTTTCAATGATGGCGATTTTCTGGCCGTGGGCTTCTTGCAGCACACGTTTTAGCAACGTGGTTTTGCCGGAGCCAAGAAAGCCGGTGAGGATGGTGGCTGGAATTAAGCTCATAAATGGACCCTTTGGAAGCGTGCGAGTTTAACGACCCAAGGCTTGCCGCCTATTTGCGCATCACCACCAGACCCTTCAGGTACTCACCTTCCGGGAAATTGAGGGTCATGGGATGGTCAGGGGCGCCACCCATGCGTTCATGAATAAAGCCGTCCACACCCGCATCACATCCTGCCGAGGCCACAATTTTGTGGAACAAATCAGCGCTGATCCCGCCCGAACAACTGTAGGTGAACAACACGCCACCCGGCTCCAGCAGCTTGAAGGCCAGGCGGTTGATGTCTTTGTAGGCGCGTGCGGCCCGCTCGGCATGCGCCACAGTGGGCGCAAATTTGGGCGGGTCAAGCACGATGGCGTCAAACGTCTGGCCCTGCTCGATGAATTTACGTAAGGACGCATTCACATCGGCATCCATGAAGCTGGCCCGGCTGGCCTCGAATCCATTCAGCGCCACGTTGGCAGCGGCTTTTGCCAGCGCCGGGCCGGACGAATCGACAGAAGTCACATGCCTAGCGCCGCCGGTGAGTGCCGCCACCGAAAAGCCACCGGTGTAGCAGTAACAATTCAACACGCGCTGGAAGTCAAGGCGGCGCGCATAGTCGGCAAAACGTTTGCGGTTGTCGCGCTGGTCGAGGTAAAAACCGGTTTTGTGGCCGTCGGCAATGTTCACTGCCAGTTGCCAGTCGTGCTCCTCCAGAATCAGTTCCACCTCACCCTGCCCGCGCAGCCAGCCGGTGGCTTCCGGCAGGCCTTCCAGGGTGCGGCTGCTGGCATCTGAGCGCTCATAGAGTTTGCTCAAACCTGTGGCGGCCAACAACGCCCCCGCAATCACGTCTTTCCAGCGTTCCACGCCGGCCGAGGTGAACTGCGCCACCAGGGTGTCACCGTAACGGTCCACAATCAATCCGGGCAAACCGTCAGACTCGCCATGGATTAGTCGCATAGCATTGCTTTTTATGTCAAATCGGCCTCTAGCCCTTATAGCGTCTGTACAAGCAGCTATGAAAAATGATTCGTCCACGCGCTGGGCTTCATCAAAGCTCCAGACCCGGGCGCGGATTTTGGAGGCCGGGCTGAAGGCTGCCCAGCCCAGAAATTGCCCCTGGTCAGACTCGACACGCACGGTTTCACCGGCATCGGCGCCACCTTTGGCGATGGCCGACTCAAAGATCCAGGGGTGGCGGCGCAGGAGCGATCGCTCCTTGCCCGTGCGCAGACGAATGATTTTCATGGGGGTGGGTTCTCACTTGCATGCCGCTCAACGAGGGCTTGGCCTCACGCCATGATGCCAAGTGCTGTGTTACCAAGCCTTGGTCCGATATGACAACCGGGGAATGCTTGATAACCGCAGTTTGTCACATGGCATCAGTAAGTGATGGCCATGGCCGGCACATCCACCCGGATCATCGGCTTGCCCAGGGCACCGCTGACGGCAGCCACATACTCGGCGGCCCATTTGGCATCGCCCAACAAGGCGCTCCCGGCAGCCTGTGTGACCACCAGAATCTTGTCGGCGGTCAACACCTTGCCACTGGCACGCAAAGGCTCGCAGTCCAGCGTGGTGAACTGCTGGTCAAGCCAGGCGCGCGCGGCATCGTGCGCCAGGGAAGCGCCTTCGGGCACATGAAAAGAAAACTCAATACCTTTGTCGAGCGTCACAATGATTTGCTTTTGCATAAGTCACCTTGATTGAAATTGTTACAGCCTGCTATTTTGAACTACTTGAGCCACCCGTTTTCAGATGCGCACGTGGATGAGCCGCATCATAGGCTTTGGCCAGGTGCTGAAAATCGAGCCGGGTGTAGATTTGTGTGGTGCTGATGTTGGCATGGCCGAGCAACTCCTGCACACCGCGCAGGTCACTGCTGGACTGCAGCACATGGCTGGCAAACGAATGGCGCAGCATGTGCGGGTGCACCGGCGCGGCCAGCCCGGCCTGCAGGCTGCGTTGGCGCACGCGCTGCCAAATCGACTGGGCCGTCAGCCGGGTGCCATTGCGGCCAATGAACAGCGCCGCCTGGGCGCTCCCCTCCTTGATGGCTTCGCCGGTCACCTCGCGCAAGACCTGATCGCGCACGGACAGCCAGGCTTGCAGCGCCAGCACCGCTTGGGCCCCCACCGGCACAATGCGCCGCTTGCTGCCTTTACCCAACACATGGGCCTCCCCCGCTTGCAAATCGACCCAGCCACGCGCAGCATCACTGGCCAGCGCATCCAGACCGGTGACTTCACCCACACGCAGACCACCGCCGTAAAGCAGCTCAACAAGGGCAGCATCACGCGCCTCCAGCCAGGGGTCGGCACCGGGCTGGTCAAAACTGGCCAAGTGCACCGCGTCATCCACACTCAAGGCCTTGGGCAGCGGTTTGGCAGATTTGGGGGCGCGCACATCGAGCACCGGGTTGCAGGTCACCAGCCCTTCACGCCCGAGCCAAATGTAAAACCCGCGCCAGCCCGACAAAATGAGCGCAATGCCACGGCCACTTCGACCGCCGCTGTGCATCTGCGCCACCCAGCGCCGGATGTGGCTGGGCTGCACCGCCGCCAGGTCCACACCAGCTTGAGAGGCGTGGGTGGCGATTTTTTCCAGGTCCAGCGTGTACAGCGCCACGGTGCGTTCAGCCAGGCGCTTCTCGAACCGCACATGGTCGAGGTAGCGCTGCACCAGCGGGTCAGGCGGCAGCATGGCTAGCGCAGGGGCGACAGCGCAGCGCTGGCGAGTTCGGCCACACGGCCCAAAAAGTCAGTGCCCATGGTGCTGGTGAAGCGCTGCGAGTCCGGCGAGGCCAGCACCAGCAAGCCAAAGGCCGGCGCCACACTGCCCACGGGTCCGGCGCGCAGCGGCAAAATCGCCAAAGACACAACGGCCTTCGGGTCGGGCAGCCAGTTGATGGCTTCCAGGCCGGTGTTGACGCCACAAAACGGCTCGGTCAGAGACGACACAAACGACTTGGCGTCATCGCTCACGCCCTGCGCAAAAGCCGCACCGGCATAGGCCGCATCGACACCCCAGACCTTGATGCCAACCTGCGGCACCGAAAACTGGTCGGCCAGCTCAGCCGCCATCAAGTCTGGCAAATTAAGCGGGTCGGTATTCAAAAACAGGGTGCGCGCCCACTGCAACAGCTTGTCCGACAGCACCATGTTGTCATTCACATTGCGGATCATGTCCATGATGCGCAGTTCCAGCATCTTGATTTTTTCGCGCAGCAGGCTGGCTTGGCGTTCCTGCAGGCTGACCGCACGCTGGCTGTGCGGGCTGCTGAGTTGCACGGCAGACAGGAGTTCGGCGTGGCGCTCAAAAAAGTCAGGCGTGTTGGCCAGGTAGTTGGCAATGTCGTCTTCGGTGATGGGGTTGCTGATGGCGCTGGGGAAGTTTGAAAGGGGCATGGTGATCACACGTTAAAAGAATTGGAAAGGTCATCGGGCAGGTCAATGGCACCTTGAAACACGGTGGTGGCGGGGCCAGTCAACATAACGGGCGCGGTGCCACCGGCCCAAGAAATGCTCAGCACACCGCCGTGGGTCTGCACGTCAACGTCAGCGTCGAGCAGGCCGAGCCGAATGCCCGCCACCACGGCGGCGCAGGCACCGGTGCCGCAGGCCAGCGTTTCACCCGCACCGCGCTCATACACGCGCAGGCGGATGTGTGACCGGTCTAACACCTGCATGAAGCCCACATTCACACCCCGCGGGAAAGCCGGCAAGGCCTGTATTTGCGGCCCGAGGGTGAGTACCGGTGCGGCATCCACGTTGTCCACCCGCATCACTGCATGGGGGTTACCCATGGACACAACAGCTACTGAAAATATAGCTTCTTGCGGTTTATCTATAAGGGCCAGAGGCCATATTTGCCATGAACCTTGGGCTTGAGGCGCGAGCCCGCAGGGGTCAAACGGCACATGTGACAGCTCAAAGTCTGGCGCTTCCATGTCCACCGTGACACGGCCATCGTCTTGCCAGTGCAGCTCCAACTCGCGGTTCATGGTCTGCACCCTAACCACGTCTTTGTTGGTGAGGCCCTGCCTGCGCACAAAACTCATGAAGCAACGGGCACCGTTGCCGCAGTGCTCGACTTCGTTGCCATCGGCGTTGTGGATGACATAAGAAAAGTCTACGCTTGGTGCGGCTGAGGGACGCACTGTCAGGATCTGGTCGGCACCGATGCCGAAGTGGCGGTCGGCCAGAAAACGGTACTGCGCGGTGCTCAGGTTGTGGCGGGTTTGGGTCTCGTCAAGCACCACAAAATCGTTGCCGGCACCTTGCATTTTGGTGAAGGGGATGTGCATGGGGGGATTATCTGCGAGTGCTGGTGGCATCCCAGCACCGAAATGTGCGGCAGCTGCATATTGAACCCGGGGCGCGGGCCCTGCGGACGCCGGGGGCTCATACACTTCGCTTTTTGAAATCGCCCCCGACATCCGCAGGACCCACACCCCTGAGCGCTTGACCCGGATGTGTTGGAACCGCCAGACCAGCCGCATCGTTTGCTTTTTTCGGCCCGGGTTGGCTCACGCGATGATGAATTTGAAACGCCGGGCCAGCCGCATCGTTTGTTTGGGACGGCCGGGTTGGCTCACGTGATGGTTTGTTTGGCAGCGGGGTGTTTGACGGCGTTCTTCACCAGCTTGCTGGCCACGGCGCTGGGTAGGTCAATGGCGCAATGGTCGGCTATTTGCAGCAAGTACAGCAGGACATCGGCGACCTCGTCGGCGATGAGCACTTTGGTGGCAGGGTCGCTTTGCGCGGCATGTGATTCTTCCGGCGTCATCCACTGAAAAATCTCTGCCAGTTCGGCCGCCTCCACTATCAACGCGGTAGACAGATTTTTGGGTGTGTGAAACGGCTGCCAGTTTCGCGCGGCGGCAAACTCACGCAAGGTCAATTGAAGGGCTTGAATGTCCATGGTGGCTTTCGGGTAGATGTCACACATCACGTTTCAGGGGTCAACGCGCATCCCAAGGGTTCAGAATGGGTACCCCGGTGGGTTCAAAGTCGGCCACGTTGCGTGTCACCACCGTCATGCCATGCACCAGGGCGGTGGCGGCAATCAAGCCATCGCGCACCGAGCGTGGGTCGGGCACATGCAACCGCGCGCAGCGCTGCGCGACTGCCGTGTCCACACTCACAATGCGGTCGACAAAAGCTGGCAACACATGCCCGTTCAGCCAGGCTCGCAACAACGCGCCTTGCGCGGGGTTTCTGCGTTCTGCCAACAGCACGCCAATTTCAAGCTCTTGAACGCTGATCACCGACACATACAAATCAGCAGCATCCACGCTGTCGGCCCACAGCGCGACCTGTAAGCAGGCTTTGCCCGCACGAACTTTGCGCAATTCAGACAACACGTTGGTGTCGAGCAGGTACATCATGACAAATCTGCCGCTTGCGCCAGATCGGTTTGTGAGGGTATGTCGAGCACCAGGTCTTCTACACCGGGCATCGCCAATAAATCGGCGATACGGGTGTGAGCGAAAGTGATTTTTTTGTACGCATCAAACGTCAGCAGCACGTGGGCTGGGCGACCCCGATCGGTAATGAACACCGGCCCCAGCTTTGCTGCCTTTTTGGCTTTGCTGGCATCCTGGTTGAACTGGCGGGCTGAAAGTGTGGTGATGGTCATGATGGCCTCCTGATGGCGACTTGATGTAGCAACGTTACCACAAACTTAGGCTGCATGGTGACCGAGCCCATCGCGAGGCAGAGGATCAACCCGATAATTTGCCCATGCCCCGCCCCACCCAACTCCTGCACCCCGCCCGCCCCCCGGCCCCAACCCGCGCTGCCGCCACCGTACTGCTTTTACGTGACAGCCCCAACGGACTGGAGGTGTTGATGACGCGGCGCTCTGCCAGCGCCAGTTTTGTGCCGGGCGCCTTTGTGTTTCCCGGCGGTGGCATTGACGCCGCCGACGGTTGTTGCCATGCCATCGCGCAACGACGGGCCACGCAAAGTGACGAGGCCCTGACAGAGGCTGTGGCTGCGATTCGCGAAAGTTTTGAAGAGCTGGGCGTGCTGCTGGCGCGCCATGCAGACGGCAGCTGGGCGGCGCAAGCCGACATTGAGGCGATCGACCGGCAAGGCAACTTTTCGGCGCAATGCGAGGCGCGTGGCCTGACGCTGGCCGCCAGCGACATGTACGTATTGGCGCGTTGGATCACCGATCGCGACCTGTCCAAGCGCTTTGACGTGCCGTTTCTGGTGGCTCGGGTGCCGCCGGACCAGGTGCCGGTGGCGGATGAATCCGAGCAGTTTGAACCGGTCTGGGTGCGCCCTGGTGATGCCCTGGCACGCCACCAGGCAGGCACATTTTTCATGATTTTCCCGACCATCCGCACACTTGAGCGCCTGCAGGACCTGGCCACGGTAGACGCGGTGTTACAAGCCTGTGCAGTGTCGGAGGCGCCCCTGTTCACCAGTTGCCCGCGCGCCGGGTTGCTGGCCGGGCGTGAAGTGCGCTTCATGGAGCATGAGTCGGCTTTTGGTGAACTGACGCTGGTCTGCCCGGATGGCCAGATTTTTCACCCGCTGGACTGGCAGAGCGAGCAGCCCGTGCAATTGCTTAAGAATGTGCTGCGCCTGACTGCGCCCAACCCCGGTGCCATGACCGGCCCCGGCACCAACAGTTATCTGGTGGGTGACCCTGACACCGGCTATGCCGCGATTGATCCCGGCCCGGCCGACGACGACCATCTGCAAAAGCTGTGGCGCGCCGGTGGCGGCGACATCCGCATGATTATCTGCACCCACTCACACCCGGACCATTCACCTGGTGCCAAGCCGCTGCAAGCCATGTGCAAAGGCGCGCCGCCGATTCTGGGCCTGCCAAGTGCCGACACCGCACGTGCCCACAGCGTTTTCAGGCCAGACAAGTCACTTCAAAATAGAGAGCTACTCACGCTTTACCAAAGAGGGCTAGAGGCTGATTTGTCGTATAAAACAGGCCATACCCTGCAAGTCATCCACACACCCGGCCACGCTGCCAACCACCTGTGCCTGGTGTTGCTTGAAGACGGCCTGCTGTTCAGCGGCGACCACATCCTGAACGGCAGCACCACGGTGATCGATCCGCCCGATGGCGACATGACCGACTACCTGAACTCGCTCGACCTGCTTGGCGCCGCCTGCGACGAACACCACATCCAGTACATCCTGCCCGCGCACGGCTACGTCATTGGCGGACCTGAGAACGAAGCCGCCACCGCCATCGCGCGCCTGAAAATGCACCGCCTGCAACGCGAGGTCAAGGTGCTGGCCGCCATGCAGGCGCATCCCGAGGGCACGTTGGACGACTGGTTGCAAGTGGTTTACGCCGATGTGCCCGAACGCATGTGGCCGGTGGCCAAACGCTCGCTGATGGCGCATGTGGCAAGAATCGAATCGATGGTGGGATGACCGCACATCCATTCACTTGGCGCAGTGACCTTCGCAATGTTGCCTGAACACATGGACGCAAGTTGGCGTAAAACGCCATGGCACACCAGATTTCTGTGTCTGGCAGAGACTTGACAAAGCGATGAGACGACGACTTGCCAGCCCGATCACCCACAACCTAGAGATCATCGTCAACAGGATTGTTTCCATACAGTCCAAAGGTGGCCTTGGATGCCAGTTGTGCTTGCTCCAGTTCCCGAACAACTGCGTCAATGGCCGCCAGGTCGGATATCGAGGCCGATCTCAAACTGACCAATTTGTCTCTTAGCCCAAAGTAGTGCTGGCGGGCAGCTTCTCGTTCGAGGTCGTGGTTGTCCACGTGGCCTGAGGGTGGGGAGTTGGGCATAGGTTGGCTCTTAGGCTTTGGTGATCACCCAATGTAGAGGCCCCCAACCCGACTGACTGTACGCCACCGAACACTTTGCTTATTCCCGTGCCCTCCTGCGTGGCAGTGCATGCTGCTGTACCTGCAGCTCAAGCACCAGCCGGTGGGGCGGATGGCGCTTCTAGGCCCACGTAAAAAACGCCTGATGCAATCACTTTTTGCTATATTTAATATAGCAATAGATACTATGAAATAGGGTCTCCAAGTAAATTTGGTTCCAATTCCAAGGCAAGACAGGACACCTCATGGGTTGGCGACACCCTTGAAAAGCACGCCCTGCGTGACCATCTGCCAAGCTCTTGAAACCATTTTGGAAGCTTTACCATGCCGGTCTTGATCGTTGCCTGCCTGGGCCTACTGCTGGTGCTGTGGTTTCTGGGTG
>Ga0136636_10002445_pt1 | contig 11050 bp, 12 predicted proteins | sample AntDrymUQ8522106_2_FD_104653 | JGI IMG/M metagenome (GOLD analysis project Ga0136636, IMG submission 104653) | Polar desert sand microbial communities from Dry Valleys, Antarctica - metaG UQ852 (21.06) | ecosystem: Environmental > Terrestrial > Soil > Desert | place: Antarctica: Dry Valley... | reverse complement strand
TTGTCCGATAGCATCCAATCGACCAACTCCTCTGTTTCTGGTCTTGGAATTAAAACGTGTTCATTGACAATAAAATCCAATCCATAAAAGCTCGTTTTACCTAACAAATATTGTATTGGGATTTCTTGTTTCAACGGTGCTAAAATCGAGTTCCACACCACAATTTCTGCGGCGGAAAAAACCAAATCAGGATGCAGCGCCAGATCAATTCGTTTTAGTTGCTGTTTTTCTTCTAAGATTATGTAGAAAAAACTCTCTGCTTCACCAGCATCATAAAGAGGGGTGAGTTCTTGAATAAAATGAGCTCTGTACTCCTTAATTTTCATGGTTTACTACGTATCAATTTAATTGTATTTCAGACGAAAAAGCAGCTTAAAATGGATTGTTATTTAAAAATATAAGGAATAATAAATAATAACTGCTTGCTATTCATAAACTCCTATCTTCTACATTAAAGGAATTAAGTCAAAAGCATCATTCTAAATTTTTCAACATCCAAATGGGACAACTGACATGTCCTGTACTGCCCATTGGAGCCGTAATAGATTCAAAACCAACTTTTTTATATAATTTCTGTGCGTCCAGCATAAAGGGCATAGTTTCTAAATAGCAGCTCTCAAAACCGAAATTCCTTGCGCTTTGTAAACACACCGCCATCATTTCTGCACCAATTCCTAAACCGCGTGTTTCTGGTAGAAAATACATTTTTTGTAACTCACAAACAGTTTCCGCTTCGTTTTCTAGTGGCGCAATTCCGGCAGAACCAATGATTCTTCCGTTATTTTCAACCACATAGTACACAGACCGTGGCTTGCTGTACTCTTCAAACATAAAATCCAAATAAGGATCTTCATAAGCCGTCCCCACTTTTGGAATATTCAATTCATCAAAAACTGCTCGTATCAATTGTGCCACTTCCTGATTGTCTTCTTTATTTATTTTTCTGATACTGTAATTTTCCATTTTTTAAAAATCTAATTATACCTGCAAAAATAGAAATTGTTTAGTATTATTCTTCAAAGTTTTGAAACAAAATCATAAACTCAAAAATTACTACTTTTGTAATGTGAAAATACATGAAAAATACATAAGAAGGTGCATCGAATTAGCTGAAAATGGTTTAGGAACTACGTATCCAAACCCCATGGTAGGTTGCGTAATTGTTTATGATGGTACGATTATCGGCGAAGGTTGGCATAAAAAAGCGGGAGAACCACATGCAGAAGTAAATGCCGTAAATTCCGTAAAAGATAAGACCCTATTAAAAAAAGCAACCATTTACGTAAGTTTAGAACCGTGTAGCCATTTTGGAAAAACACCTCCATGCTGCAATTTGATTATCGCTAATAAAATCCCAAAGGTGGTCATTGGAACTATAGATCCTAACGAAAAAGTAGCGGGAAAGGGAATCAAAAAACTAGTTGAAGCCGGAATTCAAGTAACTGTGGGCGTACTAGAAGCGGCATGTTATGAATTAAACAAGCGTTTTTTTACATTTCACAACAAGAAAAGGCCGTACCTTATTTTAAAATGGGCCGAATCGAAAGACGGTTTTATCGCTCCAATGGAAAAACTAGAAAAAAAACCCGTTTGGATTACCAATGGGTATTCCAGACAACTAGTCCACAAATGGCGCACTGAGGAGCAGGCAATTCTGGTGGGAACACAAACTGTAATTGACGACAATCCTAAACTTGACGCACGAGACTGGCGGGGAAACAATCCTGTACGAGTAGTTTTAGACCAAAATAATCGCATTCCACAACATAGCCAAATTCTTGACAGTCACGTTAAAACTATCCTATTTTCTAAATTTACAACCGCTACTGAAAAAGAAAATGTTATCTTTGAGATAATTGATTTTGAAAAAAACGTAGTACAGCAAGTAGTTCAATCGCTGTACGAACATCAAATTCAGTCCGTTATTATTGAAGGCGGAAGGCAAACTTTGCAATCTTTTATAGAAGCCAATCTATGGGATGAAGCACGAATATTTGTTGGAAACATCCCATTCCATTCCGGAATCAAAGCGCCTATTCTCGGTAAGAAACAGTTCGACAAATGTTTTATTGGTACTGACGAACTTCTAATTTCTAGAAACTATGATTAATACTATAATTTTTGATTTTGGTGATATTTTTATCAATCTAGACAAGCACGCCTCCGTTACTGCTTTTAAAAGCTTAGGATTAGCGGAATGGAATGATGAGCTAGAACAGTTGAACCTGCAGTTTGAAACTGGAAAAATATCTCGTGAAGATTTTCTGCTTGGCATTCAAAAACACATTCCAACGGCTAGTATTACGCAAATAACAGCGGCTTGGAACGCCATCCTTCTTGACTTTCCTTTGTATCGATTGGAATTTTTACAAATGCTTTCCCAAAAATACCGCTTGTTTCTATTGTCAAACACGGACGCCATCCATATTGAAAATTTTGAGCAAACAAATGGAGTTTCCTTCTACAGCGATTTTTATCAATGTTTTGAAAAAGTATATTTTTCTTTTGAACTTGGTACTAGAAAACCCAATCCTGAAACTTTTAATCATTTGATAAACAATCACGAATTAGCTCCCAAAAGAACCCTATTTGTAGATGACAAAAAAGAAAATACAGATGCTGCGCTGGCTTTAGGATTTGAAGTGTGGAATTTACAAGTTGGAAAAGAAGATGTCATCCATTTGTTGGACAAAAAAATAATTTAAAAAAAGGCTTCAAAAGCAAACCGAGTTTTAAAATTCATTCCCTTTTTAATTCCTATTGAAAGATACGTACAACACCATCGAATTTCCTGTAGAAGGAATTCTCCACAAAGACAAAAACAGTAAGTTTTTTGGTTATGCATTCCCCTTACAAGCGGAAGATCAGCTAAAACCTATTCTAGACAATTTACGAAAACAACATCCGCATGCTGGTCATTTTTGTTATGCCTATCAAATAGGCACTGATGCGATTACCTTTAGGGCAAACGATGATGGAGAACCTAGTAACAGTGCTGGTATGCCCATTTATGGCCAGATTCAATCCTTTGCCATTACAAATGTATTGCTTGTAGTCGTTCGCGTTTTTGGAGGAGTAAAATTAGGCGTTGGAGGATTGATTACAGCATACAAAACAACTGCCCAATTAGCACTTACAGCCTGCGAGATTGTGGAAAAAACTATTGATGTTCATTTTATAATCTCATTTGATTACAAAAACATGAATAAAGTGATGCGGGTAATCAAGGAAAAGAAACTAGAAATTGTTTCACAAGAAATGGAAATAAATGAAATCTCAATGCTTCCAATGGGGATAATTGAGATAAAAACACGAAAAAAAAATGCCGAAATAGTCTTCGACATTTTTCAAACGTTTTTTGAAATAGACATCAAACGAGTCTAATTCTGATTTAAAACAGTACTGTTTTTTAATTTATTCCATAGTTTTTAACAATTCCAAAATATAATCTGGAGGAGCAGTTGGACGACCCGTTTTTAGGGACACAAAAACCAAAATAAACTGGGCAGTTGTTAATAACTCATTGGCTTCATTATGGATTGCACAATCGAATTCTATCTTTACGGAAGTCTGACTTTTGAAAACCGTGTGAACCGTAAGCAGCTCATCATAACGCGCTGATTTTTTATAATTTATATTCATGGAAACTATAGGAAGAGCAATTCCACTTTCTTCCATTATTTTATAGGATATCCCTTTGTTTCTAAGCCATTCCACTCTTCCTATTTCAAAATAAGGTATGTAATTACCGTGATATACAACGCCCATTTGGTCTGTTTCCGAGTAGCGCACTCTAACTTCTATTTGATGATCTTTCATTAATTTTATATTAAATATTTAAATTTTAAATAGTGCCTTACAACAATAATTCGTGAAATTATTACCCTATATATTTTTTTTTACAGAAATTTGTTCACATATTTGTTACCCCGATAAATAATTACAAAACTCCTTTTTTTTAGTAAGATAACAATTACCAATTAAAAACAATTTAATAGAATATATGAACAAAACTGCTCAATCAGTATGGGAAAACTGTTTGTCTTTTATAAAAGACAACATCCAAGACCAAGCCTACAAAACTTGGTTCGAACCAATCAAATCAGTTGAACTTACCGATAACGCATTATATATTCAAGTTCCAAGTAAATTTTTCTATGAATGGTTGGAAGAGCACTATGTAAAATTACTAAAAGTAGCCCTTACAAAAGAACTTGGAAAAAACGCTAAGTTACTTTATAAAATCAGAATGGAAAACACTTATGGCAACAAACAACCTTTTACGGAACAGTTGCCAAGTGCGAATAGAGTTCCTATGAAACCGCAAGAAGTGGATGCTCCATTTAAAAACTTAAACCCAGAGTTAAAAAATCCTTTTGTCATTCCAGGTATAAGAAATTTAAAAATTGAATCTCAATTAAATGCTAATTACAGTTTTGATAATTTTTTAGAGGGAGATTCTAATAGATTGGCCCGATCCGCAGGTATGGCTGTAGCCAATAAACCGGGTGGAACTTCATTCAATCCTTTATTGATTTTTGGGGGAGTTGGTCTAGGAAAGACCCATTTAGCACACGCTATTGGTGTGGAAATAAAAGATAAATATCCTGAAAAAACCGTTTTGTATATCTCAGCAGAGATTTTTACACAGCAATATATTGACTCCGTTAAGAAAAATAATAGAAATGATTTCATCCATTTCTATCAGTTAATTGATGTCTTGATTATAGATGACGTACAATTTCTTTCTGGCAAATCAGGAACTCAAGATGTGTTTTTTCATATCTTCAATTATTTGCATCAAAATGGAAAACAAGTCATTTTGACCTCAGATAAAGCACCTGTTGACATGCAAGATATCGAACAACGTTTGTTATCTCGTTTCAAATGGGGATTGTCTGCTGAAATTCACCAACCAGACTACGAAACTCGAATTTCTATTTTAAAGAATATTTTATATCGTGATGGTGTAGAAATTCCCGATGAAATTGTGGAATATGTTGCACGCAATATAAAATCGAACGTCAGAGAATTGGAAGGAGCAATCATTTCACTGATTGCACAATCCTCCTTTAACAAAAAGGAAGTTACTTTGGAACTGGCTAAAAGTGTCGTTGAAAAATTCGTTAAAAATGTAAAACGAGAAATTTCTATCGATTACATTCAAAAAATTGTTTCTGATTATTTCCAATTGGATTTAGAAACCCTACAATCAAAAACAAGGAAAAGACATGTGGTACAAGCCAGACAATTGGCTATGTTTTTCGCAAAGAAATTCACAAAAGCGTCTTTGGCAAATATCGGGTCTCAAATTGGAGATCGTGATCACGCTACCGTGTTACATGCGTGCAAAACGGTTGACAATTTAGTGGCAACCGATAAACAATTCAAGAAGTTTGTAGAAGATATCAACAAAAAATTAACGTTGTAAACGCATTATGCCTGTAAAAATTTTAATGGTTTGCTTAGGGAACATTTGCCGTTCTCCGTTGGCTGAAGGAATATTGGCTTCAAAACTTCCAAAACATAAATTTACTGTTGATTCAGCAGGAACAGGTACTTGGCATATCGGTCATCCACCTGACGAACGCTCTGTTGCTGTTGCTAAAAAAAATAAAATTAGCATTTCACATCAAAAAGGACGACACTTCAGCTCTACTGATTTTGATGCCTATGATTATATTTATGTGATGGATAATGCTAATTACAGCGATGTAATTACTTTAGCCAAAACAGACCTTCACAAAGAAAAAGTCCAGCTGATTTTAAATGAATTATTTCCAAAAGAAAACGTTGATGTTCCGGATCCTTATTTTGGTTTACCCAATGGATTCGAAATTGTTTACAACATGCTGGATGAAGTTTGCGATGTAATTGCCAGAAAACTATTAGCCAAACACCAATAATTTTTCTGTACGAAAATTGTGGTTAGCACTTAGAAGCTTATAATTCGTGCCAATCGCCGACAATAATAATCCTATAAACATCTTCATAGGAAAATAAATAACACTCATGAAATCAAACACTGTTTTAGGAAAACTTTATTTAATCCCCACCACCATGGGCGATTGTGATCCTATGGATGTTTTACCACAAACCATAAAAAGAAGTATTGATCTTATCGATTATTATATTGTTGAAAACGACAAAACAGCCCGGAAGTCTATTAAGGAAGTAAGTCCAGAGAAAAAGCAAGCTGAGCTAAAGCTTTTTGTATTGAATAAACATACCGAAATCAAAGAACATTTAGACTTTATAGTACCGCTTCTGGAAGGTCAAAACATGGGTTTAATGAGTGAAGCAGGTTGTCCAGGAGTTGCTGATCCAGGTGCAGTAATTGTAAAACTAGCGCATGAAAAAGGCATACAGGTTATTCCTTTGGTAGGACCTTCCTCTATTCTTTTGGCTATGATGGCATCAGGAATGAATGGCCAAAGTTTTACATTCCACGGCTATTTACCTATTGAAAAAGATGAAAAAAAAGCCAGTTTTAAAACCTTGGAAAGAGTGTCTTTTGAAAAAAATCAATCTCAGATTTTTATTGAAACGCCCTATCGTAATAACAAATTATTAGAGGATTTAATTCAGACACTGCATCCCGAAACGCATTTATGCATTGCAACAGATATCACTTTACCCACAGAATATATTAGGACAAAGAAAATTGCAGCGTGGAAAAAAGAAACTATCGATTTGCATAAAAGGCCCACAATTTTTATCATTCATAAAATGTAAACTATAAACAAGCAATTATACTGTTGTTTGGTAGTAAGATTGTGTGCAATTGAAAAAAGTAATTAGTCGTATAGCTGCAATCCTATTACTAACAACGAATACCGCTTTTCAATAAAGTATCTAAAAACAATACTAGCAGTCCTTAATTCTAATTATAAAATACCTATTTTTATAATTAAAATTAAGGGCTTTTTTTATGAGTAAACTTCCAAATGTCAGCACGAGTATTTTTACGGTTATGTCTCAAATGGCAACGGAATACAACGCCATCAACCTATCACAAGGTTTTCCAAATTTTCCGGTGAATGAACAATTAACGGATATTGTTGCCAGACTTGCTAAAGAAAATATACACCAATATACCCCTATGTCAGGTTATCCGCCGCTGTTATTAAAAATAGCGGCGCTGCTTCATATGTCCTATGGAAGAATTGTTACTCCCGAAACAGAACTTTTAGTAACTGCGGGAGCCACACAAGCAATTTTTACCACTATACTGGCTTTGGTGAAAGCCAATGACGAGGTGATAATTCTGGATCCCAGTTATGACTGTTACGAAGCACCTGTTTTATTATCGCAGGCCACTCCGGTTCGAGTGGCACTTAACGATGACTACACACCCAATTGGAAAATTATAGCCAGCGCTTGCTCCTCTAAAACAAAAATGATTATCATTAACAATCCGCACAATCCAACAGGAAAAATCTTAACGGAAGCGGACTTCAAAACTTTGGAACTCCTACTGGAAAAATATCCTGACATCGTTCTCCTTTCGGATGAAGTGTATGAATACATTACCTTCGAGGAAAAACATATTTCGGCTCATTCTAGACAAAACCTAATTAATCGTTGCGTCATGGTTTCTTCTTTTGGGAAATCATTTCATGTAACGGGATGGAAAATTGGCTATTTAGTAGCACCCGATTGTTTAATGAAAGAAATCAAAAAAGTACATCAGTTTTTAGTTTTTAGCGTCAATAGCATTTGTCAAGCAGCTATTAGTGCGTATTTGGACTTGGTTTCTACAGCTGAAATTGGAAAATTATATCAAGAAAAACGAGATTATTTTAGACAATTATTAAAGAACAGCCGTTTTGAACTGATGCCGTGTGAAGGAACTTATTTTCAAGTTGTCTCCTATTCTGCAATTTCAAATGAAAACGATGTTGCTTTTTGCAAACGTCTGATTATCGAGCACGGTGTAGCTGCTATTCCCATTTCAACTTTTTATGCCAATGGTAAAGACCTAAAATTAATTCGTTTTTGCTTTGCAAAAGATAATGCCACGCTGGAAGAAGCTGCTAAAAGATTGTGCGTCATTTAAAAGTATTTGTTTTTATTATGCATGCATACTATTTTAATTTAATATATTTACATTATTAAAACATCAAAACATGAGGTATACAGATAAAATGTTGCGAGACGATGCCCTAAAAGGCAAAGTAATTGTAGTAACAGGTGGTGGAAGCGGCTTAGGAAAAGCAATGACTAAATATTTCTTGGAATTAGGGGCACAGGTTGCTATCACCTCAAGAGATCTAGAAAAATTAAAAAATACCGCTAAAGAACTTGAAACAGAAACTGGTGGAACCTGTCTTCCCATTCCGTGTGACGTTCGTCATTACGAAGAAGTAGAAAACATGTTGCAAGAGGTGCTGAAAACTTTTGGCAAAGTAGATGTTTTACTGAATAATGCCGCAGGAAATTTCATTTCACCAACGGAACGATTATCTGCTAATGCTTTTGATACTGTAATTGATATTGTTTTAAAAGGCACTAAAAACTGTACACTAGCTTTTGGAAAACATTGGATTGATACTAAACAGGAATCGTCTACCATCTTAAATATCGTAACCACTTACGCATGGACTGGTTCTGCTTATGTGGTACCTAGCGCTACGGCAAAAGCAGGAGTTTTAGCCATGACAAGAAGTCTTGCTGTGGAATGGGCTAAATACGGAATCCGTTCGAATGCGATTGCTCCGGGACCATTTCCAACTAAAGGCGCTTGGGACCGATTGTTACCAGGAGATTTAGCCGAAAAATTTGATATGGCAAAAAAAGTGCCTTTGAAACGGGTGGGAGACCATCAAGAATTAGCCAATTTAGCGGCTTACTTGGTTTCAGACTTTTCAGCTTACATTAATGGCGAGGTAGTAGTAATTGATGGTGGAGAATGGCTAAAAGGAGCAGGACAGTTCAATATTTTAGAAGCGATTCCAGAAGAGCTTTGGGATCAGTTGGAAATGATGATCAAAGCCAAGAAAAACAAATAATAGTTTTTTATAAAATAAAAAAAGAGAGTCACATGGCTCTCTTTTTTTAGTTGGCTTACTGAATATTTTAGTAAACATCCTATTTTATAAATTAAAACATTTAGAAAAATTAAGAACTGCTGTTTCAAAAAACTTAATTTATTAATGGTGAAAAAATAATTTTTTATTATTTATTATTTTCCAAGGCAAGTACGACTTCACTTTTTAGCAAACCACTTCCACCGCCATAGTGCTGAACAATACTTATTTTTGGATTTTTATTTTTGAAAAAAGCACGCAATTCAATTTCACTTTCTTCCCGAATTCCAGAACCCAACAATACAAGTGAAAATTCTTTTCTGACGAAAATTGCTTTCGCTTCCTGATCATTCATTACGCCTACTCCACTCCAATTCTCATTCGCATTCATCAATCGGATTACAGTGTTTACAATTTCAAGATGCCTTCCTATGTATAAAATATTTATCCTTTCCATGGTTCTTTTTTTATAACAACAAATCCCCAAAGATTATTAATTCTTTGAGGCCTTATTCCACTTTCTCGTAGCAAATTATTGTTTGATGAATTGCAAATCAATACTTAATCGCACTTTTAGACCCAATAACACGCTCCCAGTTTGAAGAGTTGAATTTTAATTCAATCCCCAATCTTTTCTATTAATGTGTCCTTCCAGAGAAAAAGCTATTTATGTATTTCCACACGGATCTTTCCGTAATCCACTACATTCTGCTGGCATTGAAACTGATTTCGTAAGGCCGTGCATTGTTAAATTTTCAATTAATTCATAAGCTCCTTCCTTTGTTTTGGTAAATGATGCTGCTTTGAATTTGATTTCTGGAAACTGTACAGCATCAAAAAGTCTGGACTTACTACACGGGTATCTCTATGGGCACATCCTGAAGCTATTAAGTCGATTGCTCCGGTAAATTAAATTCTAGCATTTTCAAAACCAATGTCATCTGACTGAAGTAAAGCCTCAAATTTTGCAAAATCCCCTGAAATAGTCGTAAACATTATGTGTTTTACCTTAAAACCAATTTGTGAATGTAGTCGGTCTAGTACCCAATTTGTTATTGACAGAGTAGCGTAGTTTTGTATTAATTAGTTCTATTTTATATTTACTTCGCTACAACTGCATTGGCACTTCCATTAAAAGGATTTGTGCCTCCTCTGAATTGGACCGTATTGAAATTTTTTCTGTGTCCCAAATTCCTATTCCATCCCGCTCGTTTACATTGATATTATCAATGCTAAAATCCCCTTTCAAAACAAAAGCATAGATTCCATTTCCTGGTTTTTTTATTCGATACGAGGTAGAGAAACCGTTATCAAATTTTCCAATATGAAACCAAGCATCCTGATGAATCCACACGCCTTCATCTTCTGGATTTGGTGATAAAATTTGTTGTAATTTGTTATAGCGATCTGCAAGATTCAAGGTGATTTGGTCGTAGCGAGGGGTTACATTTTTTTGATTTGGATAAATCCAAATCTGTAGAAACTTCACCGCTTGATCTTTATTTTTATTTTTCTCACTATGAAAAATCCCTGTACCTGCACTCATAATTTGAATATCACCTTCCTTAATTACGGTTGTATTTCCCATACTGTCCTGATGTTCTAGATCTCCTTCTAGTGGAATAGAAATGATTTCCATGTTATCATGCGGATGTTTTCCAAAACCCATCCCCTGACTTACGCTATCATCATTTAAAACGCGCAATACTCCAAAATTCATCCGTTCCCGATTTTGGTAATTCGCAAAACTAAAGGTGTGGTAAGACTCTAACCATCCGTGATTAGCATGGCCTCGAGTATTGGCTTTATGCAAAATGTGCGGAATAATTGCTTGGCTTTTTTCGGTTTTTGTATTTTCCATTGTATTGCTCTTTAATTGTAAGCTGCAAAGTTGCATCAAAAAAAAAGCGCTTGCATTGAACTAGGACAAGAAATCAAACGATTGAAATTTAGTATTTAGCGATCTTGTTTCTAATTTTACTTAAAAACTCGGCTGAAATACCAAGATAGGATGCAATGTA
>Ga0136636_10002444_pt1 | contig 11051 bp, 9 predicted proteins | sample AntDrymUQ8522106_2_FD_104653 | JGI IMG/M metagenome (GOLD analysis project Ga0136636, IMG submission 104653) | Polar desert sand microbial communities from Dry Valleys, Antarctica - metaG UQ852 (21.06) | ecosystem: Environmental > Terrestrial > Soil > Desert | place: Antarctica: Dry Valley... | reverse complement strand
TAAATTTCCGCCCCAGCGAACCCATCCATTCGGTAAAAGTGCCAATGGGGCAAATATAACTACAGAACAATTTGCTGAAAAGTATAACTCCCAGTATCAAAGCCAGACCCAACGCAATTTGCACGGTCGTCATGGAACAAGCCAGCGAATGGCTCGAAAAATAACTTGCCAGCGATTGCATCCCTCCGAAAGGGCAGTAAGCTTCGAAATCGGGGAAGTAGTTTTTATCCACAACCGGCCTCAATACCATGTATATCAACAAAATAAATATTACTGATTGTAATGTGATACGATAGTAATTTGTCGGAGAGTTTTTTTTACGTGCCATAGCTTTATTTATTTTTTTCGATGCGTTGCGTTTACATGATCTTAATGTTGTGCGAAAGTATAAAATGAAGCTGTGAAATCTGGCAAATAGCGCAATTTAGAACTATTCTACCCAATTGTTGGATACAATGGATCAGCTGAGTCAACGGCCAGTTACATTTTAAATTAGTACCTTTGAAGTCACTTTTATACAAACTGAATGAAACTCTCTGTCAAACATTTATTTCTGCTGGCATTATCGGTTTTTGCGTCATATCCGTTGTTTGCTCAGGAAAAGGCTGCAAATTCCAAACCCAAGGTTTTTCAACAGTCGGGTGCAGGCAAACGTGGCGATGATGCCATGCGTGTGATGTTTTATAATGTTGAAAACCTTTTCGATCCTTTCAATGACAGCCTTAAAGCAGATGAGGAATATCTTCCGGGAGGTATGCGCGGATGGAATTATAACCGAATGAAAAGGAAGCAGATAAATATCGCGAAGGTGGTACTGTCAGTCGGTGGTTGGGATGCACCCGAAATAATTGGATTCTGCGAAGTCGAAAATCGGTTTGTGCTTACCCAGTTAGCTAATGATACGCCACTTAAAAACTTTGGTTATAAGGTTATTCATTTCGAATCGCCCGATCCGCGTGGCATTGATGTTGGCTTGTTTTACCGTCCTGATAAATTTCAGGTTTTACAAAATAATCCAATCAAAATACGTTTTCCGTTTGACACAACTTCGCGCTCCCGCGATATTCTTTACGTAAAAGGCATTGCATGCAAGCGCGACACCCTTAATATTTTTGTAAACCACTGGCCTTCGAAATATGGTGGTGCTATGGCTACTATTCCCAAAAGAAATTATGTGGCATCGGTATTACGAAAACATGTTGATTCGCTGCTTGCAATAAATCCTGATGCAAATATTCTGATCATGGGCGACCTCAACGATACACCTGCTGCCGAATGTGTTAATGCTGTGCTTGGTGCAAAAATGGATTCAACGAACCTGGCTCCCAACGATTTGTATAACATGCTTGCCGGTGCCGGAATCTCCTGGAAGAAGGGAACCGTTAAATACCGCGAGGAATGGGAAACAATTGATCATATGATAATTTCAATGCCTATGCTACGATACACAACACCAAGCAGTATGCAGATTTTTGACGCTCCTTTTTTATTGCAGGACGACGAAGCCTGGTTTGGCAAAAAACCATTCCGGACCTTTTACGGATCCAAATATATCGGGGGATTCAGCGATCATCTTCCTGTTTACATGGATTTAAAATTCCGTTAGTTATCGTATTCTAAACAAAGCCAGGTATAATTTTAAAAGCAAAAATCATAGCTATAAATGAAACAAAAACTCTCTGTCTATAACATCGTTATTATAGTAATTCTGTTGTTAATAATACTAATTGGCTCACTGATGCTTTTTGTAAATCCCAACAAAAAACCAGCTCATAAACCTGCAGATGTAGTTACAGAACAACCTTCGGCACCTGCAAAGCCGGTTTTTCGCAAGGACGGTGAGCTGAGTTTTCTGGATGCGAAAACCAGCCGGGTAATCTCCGCTATTGATATTGAAGTGGCTGCTACCGATGCATCCCGCGAACAGGGTTTGATGTACCGGGATACTATGGCCGAAAATATAGGAATGTTGTTTATGATGGGTGCTGAAGAAATGCAGGCGTTCTGGATGAAAAATACGATCCTTTCGCTTGATATCATTTATGTTGATTCCGAACGGCGGATTGTAAGTATCCATAAAAACTGTAAGCCTTACTCTCTCGATCAGATTCATTCGGCAGCGCCAGCGCTTTATGTGGTCGAAGTTATTGCAGGATATACTGATAAGTACAAAATTAAAGTCGGCGACAGGGTTTCGTTTTAACAAAATAGGGATAAGAGAGAAAGAACTAAAGAAGATAAGGGGTCATCAGGGAAAAGAGTTAGAAGAATAATGCAACCGGTTTGAAGTAAGTTACACCAGCAAAATAATCATACATTTTAAAATATCCGGAAATTCCATATCTGGTTTGTTTAATTTGTGTTGAGGCTGAAATATCCGAATATAAATATTCTCCATAACTCTAGTAATGTGAGTATGAAGCGGATATTCGGGTTGATGAGTCGATACCAGCAAGTGCCGGATTGAAAGAACAAGTTGTTTGGTAACTATGCAAATTGATCTGCGCCCAAATGATGTTGAGGCAGCTCAATAGCAATACTATTAAAAATAACCTCATTAGCTTGAATTTAGGAATATAATTTATATCAAATCATATAAATCTCTCATGATTTAATTATGGTTAAATATATGATTAAGTTAGATAGAAAAAATTTGAATTACAAAAACTCCTTCTTTTTTCTGATACTATGCGAACGCTAGATGATTTAGTGTAAAAATGGATGGCTGAGGAAAGAGGGGAAGGGTTGGATTTTATTCTTATAAATCAACAACATAAGCTCCTTTATCTTTCAAGCTGTAGGATTCAACACCCGCTGCTTTGCATTCGGCTATCCATTTATCAGTTTTATATATCGAATTCGAACCATCAAAAAGAATCATATTGGGTTCATATATTTTTAAAAGATCCGTGATACGAAATTTTGGATTATCACGGATAACAAGGTAATCAACCTTAAGTTTCGTAAAATTCCCTTTGAGCATTGGAATACTGTCAATTAGGAGTACTCTTTTATCGTGGAAGAGAAAATAGTTGCCGACATTGTTCAGTGAACTTACTTGTGTTGGATGAACTTGGCGGGGATCTGCATTTGTTTCAATAGCTGAAGTAAACAGAGTACCAATTCCGTAAAGAGATTTTGTGCCATCAAGTTGAAATTTGATTGCTTTAGAATCGCTGAGCATTGTTTGATTCGCAATCACAGACTGATTTTTCCCGTTTATAAAACCGATGGCAGATTGTTTGTTAACTGAATAAAATATAATCTTTTGTTGCCGCTGCCGCGAAATGGAAGTGTATGATAAATTTGCTGAAAGCATTAAAACCAGTGCCAGAGTGATATAAATAAACTCTTTCCGCTTATAATAAACCAGCATCATGATTGCTGTTAATATCAGGTAGATCAGAAAAGTGTCCAATCTGAATACCGAGTGTATTTGTAGCACTGAATTTGGCAGATGTTCAATGGAGCCGATTATAAAGTTTAGTGCGAAAAGTATGTAATTGGTAATAAGCCCAAACACATTGCTTATTATAGGAACAAATGATGTTAGCAAAACAGCTACTCCGCTATAAATTGCAAGAAACGACAATGGAATAGCAACAAGGTTACCGACAATAAAATACGTCGGAAACTGGTGGAAGTAATACATGGCCAGCGGTCCGGTAGCTGCCTGTGCGGCGATGGAAACGGCGGTGAGTCCCCATATGTAATCAAGTATCCTGTTTTTGGGTTGCCACAAATCGGCAATCGGTTTGTTGATGAAAATGATGCCTATTATAGCAATATAGGAGAGCTGGAACCCGATATTCATAATCATAAGCGGATCGTAAAGCAAAAGCACCATGGCCGAAACCGAAAGCGAATTGATAATATGAACATGCCGTCGGCTGGCATTGCCTATAGAAATAAAAGTAAACATGATGGCCGCACGCATAACAGATGGTGATAACCCGGTTAGAATCGCGTATGCCCATATGGTTATAAGGATAAGTGCGGTTTTAAAAAAGAGTTGTTTACCGCTTTTCTTCATAAAACCAAGCAGGAAACTGATGATAATATAAATTACTCCTACATGCAATCCCGATACGCAGAGAATATGCATCACTCCCGAACCGGAATAAGCCTGTCGGGTTTCGTTATCAAGCATATCTTTTTGCCCTAATAGCAAAGCCGATGCTACTGCAAACTCTTTGCCTTTTAATCCATTGGCATTCAGTATGGAAATAAATTTTTGAGATAACTTATGCGAATAGCGGAAAAGATTGATTCCCTGTGGCTCCTCAAGCGTTTTCCACGAATAGTTGTTCAAATATACCTGGTGATATACATTGTTGGAAGCCATGTATTTGCGATAATCGAAGGAGCCAGGGTTTTGCGCCGGACTTATTTCTTGCATAGTGCCGGAAATAGCAAGAAGGCTTCCGTTAGCGGGTGGTTTACTAAGTGAATCTTTGGCAAAATAGGTCAGGATATTGCCTTTAGCTTCAATAATCTCAGTTCCTTTTCTAATCCCTTCGATCCGGAGTATAGTTTTATAGCTGTGATCTTTTTCCTGCAAAGGCTCCGAAACCCTTGCAATAAAAGTGCCCTGAATCTGTTTCTTTGCAAAATGATCCGGGCTAAGTATCTCTTTTTTAAATATTACCGAATTGTAAGCACACACAAAAAGGAATAAACTCAGTACAACGCCAAAAAGCCAGTTCAATGATTTCCGTTTGGTAACGGCTGATATAAAACCGGCTCCCAGGGTAAGGAGCAGAAGGCTGATCCAGATAATAATCGGAATAATTTCGGTGGAGGAAAGCGATATACATATAATAATTCCGGCCATAAAAGGCAGCAATATTCTCACCATAGGGAAAAGATGCCGGTACTGCATATGCAATTCTTTAATCCAAAGTTATAAATATATTTGAAATGTCAGGATGTAAAAATTATTTGGAACATAATTGTAGGCAGTTGTATAATAGATCAGCCGGAAATCTTGTTGAAATCCGGCTGATTATTACGAATTGGGAATAACCCTCAAATGACTTATTTGCAATACTTGTTTATCATTTCACCTGCTTTTTGATTTCCCAGCGATTGGGCTTTGCGCCAATCGTCGCAGGCTTTTTTGTCTCCGGCATAATGATATGCTGCTCCTCGGTTGTAGTATGCATCCGATCTTTCGGGACTAAGGGATATTACTTTTGAGTAGTCACTTATAGCTGATTTATAATCATTTACCATAACAAAACAGTTTCCACGATTCATAAAACTAAGTATCTTTTTTGGATCAAGTTCAAGACATTTAGTAAATGACGCAATTGCATCTTTATATAATTCCATTGCTGCTTCGGATGTGCCTTTGTTGTAATAAGCAGTAGCATAGTCGGGTCTTAATAAAATAGCTGCATTGTAATCAGCAACAGCCTCAGTGTGTTTTCCCAAAACTTCGTTTGTTACTCCCCGGTAATTTAATGCCTCAACAAATTTGGCATCCAGCGACACTGCTTTGTCAAAATCAGCAAATGCACTGCCCTGATTGTTGTCTTTAGCATATAATTCGCCCCGGTAATAATAGTACAACGGTTGATTGGGGTTATATTCGATGGCAAGATTGAGTGCCGAAAGTGCATTTTGCGGTTCGTTCAGCTCTACATAAGCCTTGGCTTTATAATAGTATGCGTTATGATTTTTGTAAAATTTCGCTATGCATTTATCGAAATCCACAATGGCGCCACGCAAATCGCCGATCTTCGCTTTGTTCAGTCCGTCGAGCAACTCCTGTGGCCGGTATGGATCCATGTTTCCCATCGGCATAAGAACAGGTTTGCCCGGTTTTTTCGTAGTATCCGGTTGTACCTGCGGCATACTTTCGGTTAACGATTTTGCTGCCTGTGCCCAGCTGCTGTCGGCAATAGTAACCTGATTGCCGGTATCAGGAATGGAAAAAACAGCTGAATCCATAAGCAGACTGTCAGCATTGCTGGTGTCCTTTTTACTGTTTCCGTTGCAGGAAGTAAATCCCATTGTTACTGCAAAAAGTGAAATTACAAGAGTTAAAATGATGTTTTTCGACATAGATTTAAATTGCTTTGTTAGTGTTTAGCTTTTCGGAAATTAATGCTGCAGCCCTGTCGGATGCTCCCGGAGGTCCAACCAGTGTAAGTAATTCCTTATAATCATTGAGCATTCGTGTGCGTGCTTTGCCATCGGGCAATAAGGGCGCGAGTTCGCGGCTAAGTGTATCGGCAGTAAATTTATATTGTATCAGTTCGGCAACTGCTTTGCGATCGAGGATTAAATTCACCAGCGAAATGTATTTCACATTCACCAGCATCCAGGCAATAAGTGCCGATATAAAACTCATCCGGTAACATACCACCTGTGGAATGCCCAGCATCGCAGTTTCCAGGGTTACGGTACCTGATTTCACAGCTGCCGCCCGCGAAATTTTAAGTAAATCGTAAGTTTGCCCGAATACAATTTTTACCGGATAATCTTTAATCAGTTTATTGTAATAATCTTTTTTTAACGTTGATACTCCTGCAATTACAAATTGATAATCCGAAAACCGTTCAGTGATTTTCAGCATGAACGGAAGTATCCGTTTAAGTTCCTGTTTGCGGCTTCCGGGCACAAGCGCTATAATAGGTTTTTCGCCCAAATCGTGGGTATTTCTGAAAGCGGATTCATCAATTTTGGCCTCCAGGTCCATCGAATCTGGCATCGGATGACCGGTATATTCTACATGATAGCCATACCCTGCATGAAAATCTTTTTCGAAAGGAAGCACTACAAAAGCAAGGTCGGTGTTTTTATGGATTTTATGTACCCGCCGTTTTTTCCAGGCCCAAACCTGTGGCGAAATGTAGTAAAAAACCTTAAATCCTCTATCTTTAGCAAATTCTGCTATCCGCATATTAAAACCCGGGTAATCAACAAGGATAACGGCATCAGGATTCCAGGCTACCAGATCATCCTTGCAGAAACGTATATTTTGTAAAATTGTCCGGATATTAAGTGCAACCTCCTGAAACCCCATAAATGCAAGGTCGCGGTAATGTTTTACAATTGTACCGCCGGCTTGTTCCATCTGCGAGCCTCCCCAGCAACGGAATTCGGCACGGGCATCACGCGCTTTAAGCCCATTCATGAGTTTTGATGCGTGCAAATCGCCTGATGCTTCTCCTGCAATAATATAATATTTCATAGGCGTAGGGTGACCAGGTTTCAGAAAGGAAAAGTTTGACTGCTGTTTTTCAGAAAAAGAAAAAACAAAATAACCATCACTACACTTACCAGCATGATGCCTTTGCCTGTGTCGGCTAATTTGAATTTTACAAAATAAAAGCGCATAACTATCAGATTCACAGCAATACCCAACAGCAAAATGTCGGCATCGCGCACACGGCTCAGGAAATGAAAATTATACTGTACAAGGCGCAATACTGCAGCGAAAAACAAGGCGGCAGGAACAGGAATTATAAGCCCAAGCATAAGCCCGAAAGGAAGGCTGTCCTTCATAAACCATTTAGCTATTGACATACGGTTGTTTTTAAACTTCTAAATTCCAGTTTTTTATAGTATCAATCATATGATGTGCCGTGAGGTCGATCTGCACCGGAACTACACTGATATAATTGTTGTGGATAGCCCAGTAATCGTTGTCATCGTCAGTATCAAGATTCACAAATTCGCCCCTCAGCCAATAATAGTCACGTTTATGAGGATCTTTGCGTTCGTCGAAATTCTCGTTCCAGAAGGCTTTGGCCTGTTTCGTGATTTTAATTCCTTTAACCTGACTTCCGTTAAGTGCCGGGAAATTCACATTTAAACATACTCCGTCGGGGAGGCCATTTTCGAGTACTTTGGTGGAAATGGATTTTATCACAGTGCCACAATGACTAAAATCGGCAGTGTATGAATATTCGTTCAGCGAAAAGCCGATGGAAGGCACATTTTCCATAGCTCCTTCAATAACGGCTGCCATGGTACCCGAATACAAAATATTGATCGAAGCGTTACTGCCATGATTAATACCGGAAACAATAAGGTCGGGTTTGCCACGAAGTATTACTTTTTGACCCAGTTTTACACAGTCGGCAGGCGTTCCGTTGCAACTGTATTCGCGGTAACCTTCCTCATCGGCAATCAAATACAGGCGAAGCGGACTTTGTATGGTAACCGCGTGACCCATGGCCGACTGAGGTTTGTCGGGCGCAACTACAAGTACATCGCCCAACGGCCTGATAGTTTGTATGAGATAACGAAGACCCGGCGCGAAAATGCCATCATCGTTGGTAATAAGTATAAGAGGTTTTTTCATAATCGGTAAAATTCAGGATATTAAGCTGTTATCTCCGGTTTGTGATCAGTTACGGTATTGGGTCTTTGCACCGGAATAGCAGTTACGCCTGCCGTTACAATAAATTTCATTACTTCGGCTGAGTTGGCATAAAGCGGTTTCACATTCGCTTCGGGAACAATAAACAGCTCGCCGGAAAAATTGTACGAGTGAGGAAGGTAAACTGTAACTTTACCAGCTTCAATACCCAGTATGGTTAAATCGTGTTGTGTTATAAAGCCAAGTTTTTCAAGGTCCGAATCTTTATTCATTTTCACCAGCACCGGTTCGGTAAACTTTTTATCCTTACCCACAAACGCCGACATAAAATCTTTGATGGAAGTATAAATGATTTTAACAAACGGTGCCTGGCTTATAAGCCTGTCGAGCGAAGCCAGGATTGGTTTTATCAATATCGAACTACCCAAAACACCTATCAGCGTAATAAACGTTACAATAATTACGAATCCTAATCCGGGGATTTTGAAGCCGATAATCCTGGTAAGATACTGAATGAGCAATCCATCGATAAACTCAAGCGATACCACAATGGCATAAATTGTAATTGCCAGCGGGGAAATAAGCAGCAACCCCTGTAAGAAGTAACGGATAAGCCTGTTCATAACATGGAAATTAGGTGCAAAAATAGGTAATATTTCACTGCGAAAGGAATTTCGATGCCGCCCCGTTTCGCACTCTTCCCTGTAGAACATGTCATTCAATTGCAGACCCAAAAGTTTTAAAACTATTCATCCTACTAAACTCATGACTTTGCCTGATGCAAATACCAACGACGTAATAAATCTTTAAATCATACCACAATTTCAACCCTCCCATAACTAATAGTTTTACAAGTGGAATCGGAAGGAAGGGTGTGATGATAAATATTGATAAAAGGATGCGAAAAATATATATACGTTGTTTTGTGATTGGGGAAAGTGTGGTATATTTTGGGGGGATTTATTCGCCATTCTAACAAAACCTTCAAAATGAATATACTCAGAAAAATATTAGGAAGAATAGAACATTAATAGACAAAAATCCTTCAGCCTCATCCTTTGCTGCATTAGTAAGACTACTAACTTCAAATTGCAGATTAATTGAACTAGCACAATTAATGAAAACAGCATTAGACGATAAACAATTCGAACTTGCTCTGAACAGTGCAGATGAAGGTATGGAAATTGCACCCCAAAATAGAGATAAATTAGCACATCTATGTTGTCATGAATTCATGAGCATAGTACAAGTTGAAATTAGTTTAGCTGACATAAAAACTGCATATGATATAGGTATGAATCAAAAAGCACGAGAATTTGCTGACCGGAAGTGAATATAGGAAAGAAAAATTTGGTATTTTGCTTGAATGTCAGGGACATCCAGATCTAACTCCAAGTGTAAATAAGGAACACTCACCTGGGACACCTTATGATTTAATAGTCAAACAAAATGCCTTTATTCTGACTGCCGGATTAAAGTATTATTTTCAATGAGAAGAATAAACTACAGCCTACTACGCTATAAATCGGGACAGTAGTGCTGGTCGGATTTTAAGTATTTAACCCGCTGGCGCCCAGTGTTATGCGTGTCGGCATAATCCTTATCGTGGGAACACATCTGCTGAAGTGTGTAAATTAATCAATCCAAAAAAAATCCCTGTCCACTTCGCAGTTGCAGGGATTTTTTTTTTATTCCAAACTTCTCACTTTTCTTTCCTCATTCTTCACTCTTCACTCTTAACATATTTCTCCAGCCACTGGTCCGTTTCCCAAAGCATATGAAGTATATTTTCCTTAGCAGAGTAACCGTGGCTTTCGAAGGGAAGCGAAACATAGCGCACAGTACCGCCATGGCCTTTTATCGCACTATATAATCGCTCGCTCTGCATCGGGAAAGTGCCCGTATTGTTATCCGAATCGCCATGAATCAGCAGGAGCGGGGTTTTAATTTTATCGGCATAACTGAACGGACTCATGCTGTTATAAACTTCGGGGGCTTCCCAATACGTACGCTCTTCACCCTGAAACCCGAAAGGTGTTAGCGTACGGTTGTAAGCACCGCTGCGGGCAATACCGGCTTTAAATAAATTGGTGTGAGCCAGTAGGTTAGCTGTCATAAAAGCGCCATAACTATGTCCGCCAACTGCCACCCTTGTGCTGTCGCCAACGCCCATTTCGTCAAGTGCCTGAATAGCAGCGTGAGCATTCAGGTAAAGCTGTGGGATAAAATTATCATTTGGTTCGTTGCCATTCACCCCTACAATTGGCATTTCGGCATTATCGAGTACAGCATAACCGCGTGTAACCCATAGTACCGGCGAACCATAGAACGGGCGGGTAAACGTATTCTTCGATCCCCTTACCTGCGATGCATCCGAAGCTGATTTGTACTCAATAGGGTAGGCCCATATCAAAACCGGCAACTTTCCATCGCGGGCAGCATCATAGCCTTTTGGCAAATACAGATTCCCCGAAAGGCTAACGTCATCATCGCGCTTATAGGTAATTTTCTGCCGGCTCACCCCATCGAGCTGAGTGTAGGGATTGTTAAATGAGGTTAAACGTTTTTCAATCTGCTTTTTCTTTACTGTTGTATGAAGGTAATAATTAGAGATATCCTTTTGGCTTTCGCGGGCGGTGATAAAAGTGAGTTTCGCCGGGTCAATCATTTTTACAAGGTATTCATAATAAGGAGCCTTGCATTGCCAGAGGATTTT
>Ga0136636_10002443_pt1 | contig 11056 bp, 8 predicted proteins | sample AntDrymUQ8522106_2_FD_104653 | JGI IMG/M metagenome (GOLD analysis project Ga0136636, IMG submission 104653) | Polar desert sand microbial communities from Dry Valleys, Antarctica - metaG UQ852 (21.06) | ecosystem: Environmental > Terrestrial > Soil > Desert | place: Antarctica: Dry Valley... | reverse complement strand
GCCCAAAATCAGCCAATGGTAAGGATTAATGCTGCTTTCGAAAATGGAAAGAAAGCTGATCCTGCCGTTGTTTACTTTGACGAATCTGCAACAGAGAATTTCGACCCATACCACGATGCCCTGAAGTTAATGAATACGGATATAAGTGTTCCTAACTTTTATGTAGTTGCAAATCAAACCGAGTCCCTATCGATAAGCGCAATGCCCTACCCCATCGACAGTATTACCAAAATACCACTGGGAATAAAAACTGAGCAAGCGAACTGGGTAACATTTAATGCCTCCAACATCGAAAACTTGCCTTATGAATTAAAAGTTTACTTTTCGGATGGGGCTACTGGCCTGGTTCAGGACCTCCGGTTTAATCCATCCTACCGTGTAAACCTGCAAAAAGGGACACTTGATAAACGATTTGCACTTTTATTCAGTTACAAATCGCTTTCAAGTACATTAAATGAAGAGAACACATTTTATGCAAACATAGCAAATGGCAAACTCAATGTATTTGTAAATCTTACAACCGCTAACGAATCACGATTAACGATAAGAAATGTCCTGGGCCAGGTGATGTTGCAAAAAAACCTTTATGGCAATGGGTTGCATGAAATTGACACTCTGCTTCCGGGTGGTATTTATATACTGATATTACGCTCACAACAAGGTATGAGTTCGCTCAAAATTTATATTCCAAAATGACAAAACCGAACCTGCTATATAAAGTAATTTCTCACAAAACCATACGCCTCATTTTAGGCAGTATGGTTTTGGTATTTTTTTGCTATTCAGCTTCAGCACAGGAAGAACCACCACGACCCTTACAGGTTACAACCTTTCAAAACCTGAGTTTCGGTGCTGTTATACAAGGAACTGTAGGTGGAACAGTAATTATTGATCCGCAAGGTTCGCGAACGGTAACCGGTGATTTAATACCGGTTAACATGGGTTATACATACTACCCGGCAATATTCGAAATAAGAGCAATACCCGGTTGCCTGATTACCATTGTAAACGGACCTGATATAACAATGAACGGTCCGGGAGGTACGGTAACCATGCACATTGGCGCCAGCATACCCACTTCACCCTTTATTAATACCAGGAATCCATCATCCCCAATTCAGGTTCGGATCGGTGGCACATTAACTGTTAGCAACAGTATGGCAAACCCTTCGGGCAATTATATCGGCAGTTTTAGTGTAACTTTTGCCCAGCAATAAGCCGATGCCTGCTACATCCGTTCATACTAAAAGCTTTAAAGCAACAAGGCTGCCACAACGGGTGGTATCAGATGCGTATACCCGAATAATTTTCACCTTATTTATTTTCCTGATCCTAATTTCCAGTCCGATCACCTTAAAAGCACAGGTTTCGGCGGATGATTATGAGGAAATATCAGTCTTCCTGGCTGTGCAAGGAATTGGCGGATATGATATTACCGCTATCTACAAAAATGACCAGATTTACCTTCCGGTTTCCCAGATGTTTCAATGCCTGAAAATAAATCAGAAAACTTCCGAATTTAACGACACCATTAGCGGATTCTTCCTGGACGAAAATAACAAGTATATAATCAGCCAACCCGGGCATTCGATTTTTATTAATGATAAGCTTATAATCCTGAGCAGTGAGGAATTACTTAATCTCGAAACCACAAGCCTCGCCTTACGACTTGATCAATACGGAAAATTATTCGGATTAAATTGCAGTTTTAACTTCAGCAGCCTCACCGTTGAACTTAAAACCAGCCACGAATTACCTATAATCAAGGAACTCCGGCTCGAACAAATGCGTAAAAATATCAGCCGCCTGCGTGGCGAAATTACAGTTGATACAACCTATAAACGCAAATACCATGTTTTTAGAGGCGGTATGGCCGACTGGTCTATTTATTCAACACAGGTAAGCGGTGGAACTACGGAAACAAGGGTAATGCTTGGCTTAGGAGCTGAAGTCCTGGGCGGTGAAACAAACATCGAACTTAATTATTCAACAAAAAATCACTTCGATAAACGACAGCAGCAATACCACTGGCGCTGGGCTAATAATGACACCAAAATAGTAAAGCAGGTTATTCTTGGTAAAATTAACTCCAAGTCAATTTCGAGTATCTATTCGCCGCTTATAGGAGGCGTGATCACTAATACTCCTACCACATTCCGCCGCTCATTCGGCAGCTATACCATCACTGACTTTACAGAGCCCGGCTGGACAGTGGAACTATACATCAACAATGTAGTTGTAGATTTTATAACCGCCGATGCAAAAGGTTTTTATAAGTTTGATATCCCGCTGGTATATGGATCATCCAATGTAAAACTTAAGTTTTATGGTCCATGGGGTGAAGAAAGACAAAAAGAACAAATTATAAATGTGCCGTACAATTTCCTGCCGAAAGGAGAATTTCAGTATACCCTGGCAGGGGCTGTTCTGCAGGACAGCACACATAGTTATTTTTCACGGGCCGAAACCAATTTTGGTATCAATCGTCACCTTACTATCGGTGGCGGTTTTGAGTATCTGTCATCCATCAAGTCTGCACCTTCAATACCCTTTGTCACCGCCTCAGCACAGGTACTCAGCAATATTCTTCTAAATGGCGAATATGCTTACGGAGTTCGTGCCAAAGCACTGGTAAGTTACAGTCTGCCAAATAATTTCGTGTTGGATATTGACTATACAAAGTATGAACAGGAACAAAAAGCAATAAGTTTCAACTACCTTGAAGAACGAAAAGTAAGAGTTTCGATTCCGGTAAATATTAAAAAATTCACGGCTTACACCCGGCTTTCATATGCTCAGAATATCCTGAAAGAAACCAATTACTCAACTGCCGAAGCCACTCTTTCAACATTCGTTAAAGGCGTTAGCGCTAACTTTACTGGTAATGCAAACTGGATAAAAGACCATGATCCCTACATTTACGGGAACCTCGGACTTGGATTCCGGTTTTTCAGAACTTTGGCATTCAGACCACAGGTTCAATACGATTTTACAAATAAGGACCTGATTTTTACTAAAGTGGAGCTTGAGAATAGCTTTTCACCCAAGTGCAATCTTTCCATGGTTTGGGAAAATAATGTACGAAGTAATATTAACAGTGTCGAATTGATTTTCCGATACGATTTTTCATTTGCAGCAACTAGTTTCAGCACGAGATACTCAAAGAATCATGTAATTACGGCTCAGAGCGCCAGGGGTAGTTTTGCTTTTGGAAGCGGAAATGGCAGAATAATAGCCGACCAGCGTACCCAGGTTGGCAGAGCGGGTTTAACAGTGATCCCATATCTGGATATCAATAACAACAATCACCGCGATGATGATGAACCAATTACAGCCGGCTTGAACATCCGTATTAACGGAGGACGGATTTTACCCGATTCGAAGGATTCGATTATCCGGATCATGGATCTGGAACCATTTGCCAGTTATATGCTCGAATTCAGCGATACCCAGTTCGACAACATTGCCTGGCAGATAAAGGACAAAACCATAAGCATACTGATGGATCCAAACCAGTTCAAACTGTTGGAAGTTCCCGTTAAAGTACTTGGCGAAATAAATGGCATGGTTTATATGAAAACCGGCAAAAACCTCAGGGCACAAGGCCGTATCCAGGTTAATATTTATGATCAGGATGGAAATTTCGTTGCCAAAACAGCAAGCGAATCTGATGGTTATTTCAATTATTTGGGATTAGAGCCTGGTTCGTATTATGCCGAAGTAGACAGCATGCAATTAAGAAGGCTGAAAGTGGTTTCGATGCCGAAACGTAAGGATTTTGAAATCCTGGCATCCATTAACGGCGATATTATTGACAATATTGAATTCCAGCTGTCGAAACAAATTGATGAAATTAAAGAAACTCCGAAAGTTGTAAAAGAAGAAGTTCCGGTAGCTGTAAAAGAAGTTCCGGCAGCTATTAAAGAAGTTAAGGTAACAGTAAAAGAAGAGGTTAAACTGCCACCGGCAATCAAAGAGGCTTTGGTTGTGACTCCTTCGGTTGATATAACTCTACAGGCAACAGAAACGCATAAATTCTTCATACAGGCTGGTGCATTTAAGAATAAAAAGAATGCTGACCGCCTGGTTAAAGATCTGACAAAACTGACCTCGCAAAAGTGGTTTGCGGACAAGGAAGGTGATTTATATAAAGTGAGACTCGGGTATTTTGAATCAAAAGAATCCGCCAACAATTTTAAAGAATCGCTGCATACTACTGATATTGCTTATTACGTTTCCGAAATTCCACAGAAATCAGTACCTGGTCAGCTACAGAAAGGATCAGAATATGCACAGCACAAACAAGAAGTAAAGCAGCAAACCCAGCCGGAGGAAGCTGCTAAAACTGAAAAAAGCATCACTCCTGACATGGATTGTGACAGTCTGAATGTGCGTAACGGGTATTTCGTGCAGGCCGGTGCCTTCGCCATAAAATCCAACGCCGAAAAACTGGCAGCCAAACTGATTAAGCAGACCGGTCAAAGCTGGTTCATTGCCTGTGGTAAAGGATTCTTAAAGGGCGGCAAAGAACTTTACAGAGTGCGCCTCGGGTACTTCACATCCAAGGATGAAGCAAGAAATATTGAGAAAACCCTTAAATCCACGGGCATCAAATTCTACGTGAACAAGCCAAAGGGTGCGATAATTAAAAATGTGCCTTTAAAAGAAACCGAAATTGCTGAACAGAAACCGGCAATCACTCAGCAGGTTCCGGTGAAGGAAGAAGTCAAAAAAACAGAGCTGAAACCAGTTACTACACCCGAATTGAAAGAAGTTAAAACAAAGGTGACTGAACCTGTAAAAACTCCGGATACAAAGAAGGAAGTAATAATTCCACCGGTTAAAGAAGTGATTCCTGAACTTGCAAAGGCAACCGAAAAAGCTGTAAAAAAGACCAAAGATGGAAAAGTAATAGTACCTCCTATCGATGATTTAAACAATGCTGGTGTACCAACTAAATTCTTTATTCAGGCGGGCGCCTTCGATTCGAGGGTTCATGCCGAACGCCTTGCCGGAGATTTGCTTCAACTAACGCTGAAAAGATGGTTTGTGGCTAACGAAGCCGGGCTTTATAAAGTGAGGCTTGGCTACTTTACCACTAAAGAAGCCGCCAAGTTTGTCGAAAGTACACTCAATACTACTGAAGTGCCTTATTATGTAGGCGGAGTAGTTCCTTCATCAAAACCCATAGAATTGAAAAATGATGCAGGGTCAAAACAGCAGAAACGCAAATCGGATAAGAATAAAGATGCAACACCTGTAAATGTTCCCACACGGGATGATTCGAAAATGAGGAAAGATAACGAAACTATACCTGAAACAAAAGCTGCTGAAAAGCCAAAGCCATCCAGGAGAAACGCCTTAATCGAGACTCCTCCCAATGATAAATCCGCCAAAGGACTGGAGGCGCATAAGTTCTTTATACAGTCCGAGGCTTTTACAACCCGTGAAAGTGCCGAACAGGCAGCAGGCAATCTTTTAAAAATAACCCGCAGGGAATGGTTTGTCGTTTATGAAGATAAACTGTTCAAAGTGCGGCTTGGCTATTTTGAGTCGAAAGATGAAGCTAAGTTTGTTGAAGGGACACTAAACACACCTGATATACATTATTACATCGATGAAATTCCGGTTGAATAACAGAATTTAATTAATAAACAACCCCGGCAAGAGCTATTTGGTTACTTTTGCACAAACAGCTTGTTTCACATAAAACTTTTCAGCAATGTCGAATAAAATAATGGATCCTATCGGGAAACTGATGGGGTTGAGGTATAAGTCACATCCATGGCACGGTGTGGAACTGGGAGACGAATCACCTGTTTTGGTCACCTGCTTTATTGAGATGGTATCGACTGATACCGTTAAATATGAGGTAGACAAGGTTAGCGGGTATCTGAAACTCGATCGCCCACAGAAATACTCCAATGTAGTTCCGGCTATGTATGGGTTTTTACCCCAAACCTACAGCGGAAAGTCTGTTGCCGAATACTGCATGGAAAAATCAGGCCGTACTGATATTAAAGGAGATGCCGATCCTATTGATGTGTGTGTGCTTACCGAAAAAGTCATTTCACATGGTGATATCCTTGTAAAAGCCATACCCATTGGTGGTTTCAGAATGATTGACGGAAATGAATCAGATGATAAAATAATCTGTGTATTGCAGGACGACGCTGTTTACGGCGGGTATAAAAATATTTCGGATTGCCCTGAACTTGTAATCGATCGTCTAAAACACTATTTTTTGACGTATAAAGATTTGCCCGGACAGGAAGCAAGGGTTGAAATCACTCATACATTTGGTGTTGAGGAGGCGCATGAAATTATTAACCGGGCAGGTAACGATTACCGCCGCCGTTTCGAAAACCTGGAGCTACTGCTTCGCGAAGTATAATTCGATTAGTCAGAAATAAATTTACGTCCAAGATGAATAAATCCACTTTGGTTATAGGAGCAAGCCTTAAGGAAAGCAGGTATTCCAATATCTGTGTGAGAACGCTGATTTCTGGCCATTTCCCGGTAACCGCCATTGGGCTTCGCGAAGGATTAATTAATGAAACGCCAGTTCTTACAGGATTTCCTGAACTTGCTGATGTCCACACGGTTACTCTATACCTTGGTTCTGACAATCAACATCCTTTCTATGATTATATCCTGAAATTGAATCCGGAACGGGTAATTTTTAATCCCGGAACCGAAAATCGTGAATTTGAGAACATGCTTACACATGCGGGCATCGAAATAACCGAAGATTGTACGATTATGATGGTTCAGGGAGGCAGATTTTAATCTGGGCCTAAACACGAAAACAAGCTTGTTCACGTTCTATTATCCGGAATGCGATAAATTGACTAATTTAGTGCCCGAAAAGCCATTTCAGAATTCTACAATTATTGATCCAACCGAAAGCATGCGCAAATTCCTGACACTTATATCCATCATTTTACTGTTTTTAATATCCTGCCCAATACAGCTTAAATCACAGGTAGTTACAGAGATCGACAGCATAACGATGTGTTATAATGCAACAAAAGAAATTCCTGTTGTTGTGCAGAATATTGAAAGCGTGGATTCTCTTAGGCTGGCACTTTATTTCGATAGTAATGTTATTGATTTTATCGAATATTTTGACGTAAATGCGGCACTTACCGGTGGAACTTTTGACATTGCCAAGCAGAATGACTCTATAATTATGTCGTGGAAGCGGGCAAGCAGCGTTTCCATAACTCAGGATACACTCGTGCGGTTGCGATTCAAAGGATTAACAGGGTCAACTACTTTGCATTGGAATACATCCAGCAGCTTTTATCATACCTCCACCGGAAATCAGATAGCCATTTTCGTAGATGGAAAAGCTGTGGTTGATCCTAAAATAAATGTTATTCTTACAGAACTAAGCCCGACCTGTGCCAAGACATGTGTAGCCAATTACCAGGCAATTGCATCAGGAGGAAATGGACCGAACAAAATTTTGTGGAATGGAAAACCTTCACAGTACGATTTTATCAAGAAAAACCTTTGTGCCGGACCTAATCAGATCCAGATAACGGACACCTGGGGTTGTAAACTCGATAGTGTCTATACTATTGTTGGACTAGCTGGGGCGAAAGTGAAAATTATTATCGAAGGGAATGAGGATACCACAATCTATGTCGAAAATCCTGTACTCAGGTTTTCTTTTCAGGAAATCTCGCCTACCCATGTCATAGATCCGCCATTATGGGAATTTGGTGATGGAGATACAGCTATATCTTTCAATCCCATTCATGTGTATGAAGAAGCCATCACCGTTACAGGGCAGAATCCGGGCTATACTCTTAAGCTACATATCTTTAATGAGAATGGCTGTGATTCGGTAATTGAAACCTGGATCCCGATAAAAGTGGCCAAGCTGAAAATCCCCGGAGTTATTACACCTAATGCAGATGGTAAAAATGATATATTTCTGATACTGAACGAAAATAAAACCGGATCGGGCGAAGATATAAAGATTACTAATGAATACCAACGTATGGAATTAGTCATATTCGACCGCTGGGGCCGTAAACTTTATGAAAATTCAAATTATAAAAGCGACTGGGAAGCCAAAGGGGTACCCGATGGCTCATATTTTTATATTTTAAAGACTGTAGGTTTTTACTCAACCGAAACGCACAAAGGTTCAATCACTATATTAGGCAGCGGGATCACAAACTAGTGTTTTAAAGCACCCTTATTCCTGTTCTCCAATCTTACTTCCTGAAAACCATCTTCTGAACCTCCACACCGTCGAGCGCAAGCAACTCATTTTCCAGGCGCAGGCATTCGTGCATATCGCCAATGAGTTCGAGCAGCATTAAACCGGTATCGCCGGCATATTCCTCATTCATATCATGCATTCCAAGGCGCGTGCGGATTACACAACCGTATTTTGTGAGGATACTCTGAATTTTGTCAGCACCCTTTGCCGGATCATTTATCATTACACCTAAAATTCTGACTTCTTTCATGGCTCCTGGTTTTAATACGTAAACGACATGTTTTGAACTTCGAGGCCTCCTATCTGTGACAGCTCATTTTCAAACTCAAGCCATTCCTCTGGCTTACCGGTAAGATGGAGAACAATAATGCCAGCCCTGCTGCACACATTTTCATTCAACTCATGAAAACCAAGCCGCGAGCGGATAAGTCTTGAATATTTACTAAGCGCCTTTTGGGTGAGGCCTGCTTCCTTAATACGGTCAGTAATAAGCAAACCAAGAATTCGTGTTTCGGTCATGGATGTTTTTTTTGTTTCAGGTTTCAGAGTTTCAGGTTTAAGGCCGCTGAGCGGAGCCCCCGCCTGCATCGGGCAGGGAAGCGTAGAGTTACAGATTTCAAGCCGCTGAGTAGAGTTGAAGCGCAGGTTTCAGGGTTTTCTTGAAGAGACGAGATTAATCGCGTCTGTACCTACATATATTTATTGTGTCATTTTTCAATCTGAAATCCAAATCCGACACTTCGGCTTGGTTCGGCTCCGCTCACCAACCATCGCTCAGTGTCCGGTATCCGAATTTAAAAATACAAATCCCTCTCCCCTGCCTTAATCTTTTCAATCCTCATTCTTATCTCGGGCACGTTTACTTTTTCATGTGCTTTCTCCAATTCAAGGAGGTTTTCATCAATCACTTTGTAACCTTTAACTTTTGTTTCGGCAGGTGCATAATCCTCCAGATATTCTGAGAGTGTAAGGATTGCATTCGGGGAACAAAACCGCTTGATAAACCCCGGAACTGAGAACTCCATAAAATGCTCACCTGTACGCCCAAGGCGGTAACATGCGGTGCAGAACGACGGCAGGTAATCGCTGGCCAGCAATTCATCGATGATTTCATTCAGTGACCGCGAGTCATTGATATGAAACTGCTCGCGGTTCAGATCCTGCTCTTCATTTTTATTTTCGGAATAGCTTCCAAGTTCAAGTTTAGTTCCGCCGTCAATCTGAGAAACACCGAAACGCATAACTTCATCACGAACAGCGGCATTTTCACGGGCTGTGAGTATCAATCCTGTGTATGGAACTGCAAGCCTCAGAATAGCAACCAGACGTGTAAATTCTTCGTCCGAAACCTTGTATTTACCGTCGAAATTCATGGCCGATGCTTCCTGAACACGCGGGAATGAAATAGTATGCGGACCCACATTGTAGCAGGCTTCGAGGTGGTTGGTATGACGAACCAGGGCCATTACTTCGAAACGCCAGTCGTACAATCCGAACAATGCTCCTATTCCTACATCATCAATACCGGCTTCCTGTGCACGGTCGAGCGAGGTAAGACGGTATTCGTAATTCCTTTTTTTGCCACCAAGGTGATAATGGGTATAAATTTCCGGATGGTACGTTTCCTGGAAAATCTGGTATGTGCCAATTCCTGAATCTTTTACAATCCTGAATCCTTCAATTTCGAGAGGAGCAGCATTTACATTTACACGGCGTATTTCGCCGTTTCCTTTTCTGACTCCGTATACAACTTTCACTGTATGAGCAATATACTCAGGCCCGTAATCGGGATGTTCGCCATAAACAAGTATCAGCCGTTTCTGACCATTATCTTCAAGAGCTTCAACTTCTTTTATCAATTCCTGGTCTTCGAGTGTACTGCGGATGGCATCCTTGTTGGATGAACGAAAGCCACAATAGGAACAATTGTTAATACACTTATTACCAATATACAAAGGGGCAAAAAGCACAATCCTATTCCCATAAACCATTTGTTTCAGCCTTCGGGCTCCGTCCTTTATTTCTTCAATCAATTCGGGAGTATCGGCACTGATGAGGATGGCAGTTTCGGCAAGAGTGAGACGCTGCTTGTTCATTGATTTTGCAATCACCGCCCTCACCTCTTCCATGGTAGGTTTGGCATTATTAATATGATCCCATATTTCATCAGCGTCAATAAACGGCTTCATCCTCTGATCGGGAATCTTACATTGTTCAGGTTGAAATTTCATTCGAGGTATTTTATTATTCGGTCCAAAGTGCAAAATTACAACTTTTTCACCTATTTAAGCAGTTCAATACCGAATTTCTGTGAAATGTTTAACAATAAAATTTGCACAAAGAAGTAAGAGAAAATTGCCTTATTATATATCTATAAACCAACAATATATCACAATTCCAACTGAAGTCCGTCATATGCCAGGTGAACCCAGGAGGGAAGTTTTTCTTCAACAGCATCAAACTTACCAAGGAAATGACTGATATGTGTAAGATAAGCTTTCTCCGGTTTCAGATCATTCAAAATATCAAGAGCTTCACTTAAAGAGAAATGTGAAACATGCCTCGAATTCCGGAGTGCGTTTATGACGACAATTTTTGAGCCTCGTATTTTATCAAGTTCAGAAGGCGAAATATAATTGGCATCGGTGATGTAAGTAAAATCACCGATCCTGTACCCGAAGACCTGCATATCCTGATGCATTACCTGTATAGGAATAAAGTTGGATTCACCGATAGAAAACGGTAAATCGGTAATCGGGTGAAGGTTTAGTTTCGGGGCACCTGTATACCGGCCCGGCGCAAAAATATATGGGAAAT
>Ga0136636_10002442_pt1 | contig 11060 bp, 12 predicted proteins | sample AntDrymUQ8522106_2_FD_104653 | JGI IMG/M metagenome (GOLD analysis project Ga0136636, IMG submission 104653) | Polar desert sand microbial communities from Dry Valleys, Antarctica - metaG UQ852 (21.06) | ecosystem: Environmental > Terrestrial > Soil > Desert | place: Antarctica: Dry Valley... | reverse complement strand
TTTCAAAGCAGTTTCAAGCGTCTCCCCAGCCGAAATATGTCCGCCTACTGCGGTATCCCATTTCCCCGGCTGAACCAGTTTATTCAACGGTCGCTTCTGCAAATAAATGTGTTTTTGATTGTTTAATACGTGAAGATGGACAACCGGATGCAATAATTTTTCACCCCGGTGGCAAGCCGAACGGGGAGCTTTTCCGATAATTCCGCCTTGCTCGTCGACCAAAGGTAACCATTCTTCATCATCAGGGATCGCAGTTTTTTTTCGAAGTTTTAGTTTCTGTTTGATGAATTCGTATCCGAAAACCAGGCCAAATAAAATATAAAACAATCCGCCGCTAATAAATGCCCAGGCTTTGTTCGACAAATAAAAAGCCGAATAAAAAACCAATATCGTATGAATCATAAAAACGAAAACCATCAGTTGCATTGTCTTTCGAAACTGGGTCATTTGTTCCTGGTTCAGTTCTACATCTTTCATGTACCGCTGAGTCATCAGTCCTATAATATTCAGTTTCGAGAACGCAGAAACAGCCAGTACAGCGCATAGTATAAGCTCAACCAATCCGGGTTTCAGTTTAAAAAAAATATCATTATCGAGGACAATCGAAACCGAACCGAGCACTAAAAGTAAACCGGTATCGAAAAGGACAAACCGGTCAAAACGCTTTTCCATCATCCATATCCAGACCATTTCGGCAACTCCGATGGCAAGGGCAGCGATCAAACCGGCACGAGTTCCCCAAATTTCGTCGATTGCAATAAATACGAATAAGGGAATAAAACCGGGCAAAAGTTTTTTAAGGATTTCAGATTTGCTCATTTGAAAGCGAAAGTAAAAAGGAAATAAGTTAAAGGAAAATTTACGAAGAAACAAAGCCAACGGATAAATAATACCAAATGCAATTTCAAATCAGTCCAAAGCTATTGTGGTATAATGCCGGTGAATAGAAATGATAAGGTCAATCGAGTGAGCGAAATTGGACTGCTATATTTCTTCAATCGGGATAAAAATCCCGCAGAAAACCTTTTGATTTATGCAGGAAAATGATATTTAATGAATACTCTTTATTGCTGTTGCTGCTCCTTTTGCTCCTCAGGAGAATATGCTTTCGCTGCATAAACTTTAACCAATAAGGTTGAAAAGCGAGGTATTCCAATCTTAGATTTATAATCAAGCGCTTTAAAAGCGTATTCTGAAGGAATAACCATAAAGGCAGATCCGCCAATCCGCATCTTTTTCATGCCTTTATGCAATCCGGCAATTTGTTGAACGTAACTCTCATTCACGGCATCATTGCTTACATCCACATAAAAATTACTTTGTTCGTATTTATGTCCATATTCATCCTCGTTGGTAAAAACTACTGTACCGTCGATTAATGTAATCCGATAATCCATTTTGACCAAATATCCCGATTTAATAGAATCGCCTGTTCCTACAATACTATCCTTGTAATATATTCCTGAAATATCTTTGTATTCAGATAAATTACGACTTTTGATGTAACTATTCAAGGTCACAACCTCTTGTTCTTGCAAAGCAGTAAGGGAATCTGGTTTACACGTAGTGAAAATTCCGGAGATTACAACAACTAACCCAAGAATTTGCAAATATTGTTTCATAAATTTTTTTTTGCGAAAGTACTAAATATAATGAACTACTACTTAATGGCAACAACTTCAATAACAAAAATTAACGGTGTATTTGGCGGAATTGTTGAATTTCCTTTTGTCCCATAACCTTTGAATGACGGAATTAGGAATACAGCACTTCCACCTTTGCTCAATACCTCTATACCTTCTTCCCAACCCTGAATCAAGGTTTTACTTGCATCGGTGGGAGCTTTATGCAAATAAGTCATTGTTCCGGTTTCATTGTGCCAGGACGAAGCGTCGAAAATCGTTCCATCCAAAAACATTCCCGTATATTTCACAATCACAACATCTTCGGCCTTAACCGTTGGGCCACTGCCAACTTTATCACGTATATAAAAGATTCCGGAAGAGGTGGTATCAATGTTCTTATTTTTGGCGACCATATCATCCAACCATTCCCTGATTTGAGCAATTTCCTGTTCCGTAGTATAATACGTTTTATTATTACTATCATCTTTCATACAGCCGGAAACAAACACAACTAAAAACAGGCTGAACGTTGCAATTTTAAAAAAGGTATTCAAATTCTTCATGATTTACTATTAACAGATTGTTTAATTCGATCTTCAAATTCGGGCAGCAATTTCTCGAATTGTGCCACCGCTTCGGATAAAGACGCATAAAGTTCCCCACCGGCTGCGTTGCGGTGGCCTCCTCCATTAAAATATTTTTCAGAAACCACATTAACAGCGAATTCGCCTTTCGACCGGAATGAAGCTTTAATGTATTTGCTCTTTTCAGTAAACAAAACACTAAAAACAACTCCTTTGATTGATAATGGCAAATTCACAAAACCTTCGTTGTCACCGGTTTTAAAGTTGAAAGCTTTCTGGTCATCCAGTGTAATATACATACATGCAGCATGATATTCAGGATAGACGGTCATACGGTTGCTCAGACAAAATCCCATTAATTTCATTCGGTCGGCGGAATAATTATCGTATACTTTTGAATGGATATCCTGCTGATCAATTCCCATGCGGGTAAGCTGGGCAACAACTTCAAAGGTATTCGGATTCGACACACTAAAATCGAATGAGCCTGTATCGGTCATAATTCCTGTAAAGAAAGAGGTTGCCGCATTACGATCGACATATTTGGCAAAACCGGTTGATTGAAGTACCGTGAAAATTAATTCGGCAGTTGAACTAAAGGTAATATCCGAAATCGTCAGATCTGTGAAATTTCCGGGATACGGATGATGATCGACCAGCATTGTTTTACCTGCATAACTTTCAACCAGTGGTTTCATATCTCCTAGACGCGAAAGCTGATTAAAATCCATCAATATTAACAGGTCAGATTCTTCGAGTGCCCGTGCCGATTGTTTTGGATGATGACTGAAATTAATCACCTCGTCATGACCATCCATCCAATGGTAAAATTCGGGATATTTAGTCGGACTAACAACCTTAACTTTGCACCCCGCATTCTGCAAGACCCTCCATAAACCAAGAACTGAGCCCATCGCGTCGCCATCGGGATTGGTATGAGGCACTAAAACAATGGACTTTGAACTGTTTTTTACCAGATCCTCGAATTTTTTAATAATCTCTATATCAATTCTTTCCAATTATTCAATTTTAATATAAAGTACAAAGATAAAAATAAAGCGATGGTCGTAAACAGTTAAACGATTTTTAACTAACTTGTGTTCATCTGAGAATCATTTCATAAAACAACTATATGTCAGGCAACCAAACATTTACAATGATCAAACCGATTGCAGTGAAGAAAAACAATATCGGACCAATTCTACACATGATCAATGAGGCTGGATTTACCATAAAAGCTATGAAATTCACGCACTTAACCAAGCAACAGTCCATGGAATTTTATGGAGTTCATGCCGAAAAATCTTTCTTTGAAGATTTAACATCTTTTATGAGTTCAGGACCAATTGTCGCGGCAATTCTGGAAAAAGAGAATGCGGTTGAAGATTATCGCAATTTAATTGGTGCAACTGACCCGGCAAAAGCCGCGGAAGGTACTATCCGGAAACTTTTTGCTGAATCAATGTCGCACAACGCTGTCCATGGATCAGACAGCGATGAAAACGCTGTTAATGAGGGAGATTTCTTCTTCTCGAAGATGGAGCGGTACTGACTGTTTTCTATCTGAATATTATCGTTTTAATCAGCTCTTCACCTGCAACTTCGTTCAGTCGCACACGAATTTCTTCTTTCATCATCAGCAATTCGTTGCGAACGATGGGCGATGTTGTTTCTACAAATAAGGTGCTGTTTTGGATATACAAATTCGCGGTATACCTGGTGACCATTTTACCCATGACCGATTCCCAGGATTTGATCAGATCCATTTCGCTGAGCTTTCGATCCAACTTATTTTCATGAACGTAATTTTTCAGCACATCGCTCAAACTCTGGGTATTACTTTTTCTCATTTTTTTCTATTTCCTTTTCCCTATTTCCTTAAATAACAGCACCATCACTGATGGTAAAAATACTTGATTCGGTTTCCAGACTTGAAATCATCTGGTCGAGGTGTTCGCGGTTGGTATCGGTGATGAAAATTTGTCCAAAATGATCGTCGGCCACCAATTTTACGATCTGTTCCACCCTGTTTTTATCCAACTTATCAAAAATATCATCGAGCAGTAAAATTGGAGTCAGTCCCGAAATTTTTTTCATAAAATCGAATTGTGCCAGTTTGAGCGCTACCAAATAGGTTTTTTTCTGACCTTGTGATCCAAATTTCCGGATAGGATAACCAGCCAGATCAAAATCAAAATCATCTTTATGAATGCCCGAAGTTGTATACTGCAGCATTCGGTCCTTCCCTACCGATAATTTTAACAAGTTGTCAAATTCGTTCAATGTCAGTTCCGACTGAAGTTTCAATCCCACGGTTTCCTTTCCTCCCGAAATCAGTTCATAGTATTTCTGAAAGACTGGTTGAAGCTTTTCCACAAAACTTGTGCGGCTGGCATGTATCTGCTTTCCGTATTTAATCAGTTGATCGTCCCAAACTTCGAGCGACTCCGATTGAAATGTATTGCGTCCGGCAAACTGTTTCAGCAGGTTGTTACGTTGCTGAAGTGCGCGATTATAACGAATCAGATTTTCGAGATAAACCGAATCGTATTGCGAAATGACCGAATCAACAAACCTTCGCCGGTCTTCGCTTCCCCCCGAAATCAGGTTTGTATCCGAAGGAGTCACAATAATTAATGGAATCAACCCAATGTGCTCCGACAGCTTCTTGTATTCTTTTTGATTTCTTTTGAATATTTTTTTCTGATTTCGCTTTAGTCCGCAATAAATGGTTTCATCCGAATCGAGTCGGGTATATTTACCCTGAACCATAAAAAACTCCTGATCGAAACGGATATTCTGAGCATCAATCGAGTTCAGGAAGCTTTTGCAAAATGAAAGGTAATAAATAGCGTCCATCAGGTTGGTTTTACCTGCACCATTATTACCGATGAAACAATTTAAGCCTTCAGAAAACTTAAATTCAGCATGTTCAAAGTTTTTAAAATTTACAAGCGATAAATCCTGTATGTACATGTTCGAAACCGTTTAATAAAAGCAAAACTACAAATTTCTGTCTCCGAAATGCCATAAAAAGTTCGTTGTTCAGGATAAATCGATCAATGTGTTGATTAATATTCATTTTTATATCGGGAATGTGCCGTTTATTTTTGAAAATAATATATTTTTGCCTCTCGATTTTCGAATTATACTTTACAAGATGACAAAAGACAAAAACAAACCATTGGTAGATAACTTAACCGAAGTAGAAAGCGCACTCACCAAAACTGAGCAATTTCTTGAAACCAATCAAAAACTGATTGGTATTGTAATCGGAGCAATCGTAGTTGTAGCAGTTGGTTATCTGGGACTTAACAAGTTTTACCTTGAACCACGATCAATAAATGCTCAGGAGCAAATGTTTATGGCTCAAAACTATTTCGAAAAAGATTCATTTAATCTGGCTTTGAATGGTGATGGCAATAATCCTGGTTTTCTGGATATTATCGACGACTATGGTTCAACGGAGGCTGGAAATTTAGCCAACTATTATGCAGGAGTATCTTATTTGCAAATGGGTCAGTTCGACAATGCGCTGGAGTATCTTGGAAAATTTGATACCGAAGATTTGTTGCTTGGTCCAGTGTCTGTTGGAGCTCAGGGTGATGCTCAACTCGAACTGGGAAAAACAGAAAAGGCACTCGATTTATATACCGAAGCCTATAAAATGAATGATAATGAGCTTACTGCTCCAATCTACATGTTAAAAGCAGGCGAATTGCTCGAAAGTACAAACAAACAAGCTGAGGCCGTAAAAATTTACGAAACAATCAAGCAAAAATATCCTGAAACCAACGAAGGACGAAGCATTGAAAAATACATTGCTCGTGCAAAAGCAAAAATGAACAGCTAGAAATTAGCTTAAAAAATATTGAATTAAATCCCCTCATTGCAGGGGATTTTTTATTTTTGATCAATTAATAAATTCAACCAATGGCTACAAAAAATTTATCAGAATACGATTTGACCTCTGTTGCATCGGCTGCCGAAATGAAGTTCGGAATCGTGGTTGCCGAATGGAATTACGAGATAACTGGAGCTTTAGCTCAGGGTGCAGTTGATACTTTAAAACTTCATGGAGCAAAAGACGAAAACATAATTCTGAAACATGTACCCGGAAGCTTTGAGCTGACCTTGGGAGCGCAGTATATGGCCGAATACGGAGGCGTTGATGCTGTAATCATTCTTGGTTGCGTAATTCAGGGAGAAACCCGCCATTTCGACTTTATTTGTCATGGAGTAACTCAAGGTATTACCAGCCTTAATCTGAAATACAATATGCCTTTTATTTTTGGATTGCTCACTACCGATAACCAGCAACAGGCTCTTGATCGTGCGGGAGGAAGGCTTGGAAATAAAGGTGATGAAGCAGCGGTCACAGCTATCAAAATGCTTGCATTAAAGAACGATCTGACGAAATAAAAAAAAGGGGCCATCAAGCCCCCTTTTCCTTACATCTAAAGTAATTATTGCCCCTGTCCACTTGGTTGGGACCCCCAATTTCCACCCTGACGATTTTTCATTGCTTCTGCATTCTTTTTCTGCATTTCATCAAAAAGTTTGAGCTGATCGGCGCTGAGCTCATCGACCAACCGCTGATTTTGACGTTTGAGCATTTCTTCAGGATTCATTTGCTGACGTCCTCCCGAACCACCTTTTCCTGCCTCTTTTGAAGGTCTTTCACCACCACCCCGCTCACGTTCCTGAGCAAAATTATATCCAACAGCAAATAAGATAATTAGGATTAAAATGCTTAATTTTTTCATGATTTTATTTTTGATTATAAAATAGAATGTTCGGTATTGACTAAAGCCAAGTTAAAAGGTTTAAAGATTTCTTTAAAATATGTCTATTTTTGAGGAAACTCAAACCAAGAATATTGAAAGCACTTCTGTTTGCTGCCGGACTGGGAACACGGCTGAAAGAACACACTCAGAACAACCCCAAAGCACTGGTCGATTTGGCCGGAAAACCCTTGTTGGGTCATGCCATCGAATACCTCAAACATTTCGGAATCTCAGAGATCACAATCAATGTTTTTCACTTTGCAGATAAGATAATTACCTATCTTGAAGAAAATAAATCTTTTGGAATTGATATTCATATTTCTGACGAGCGTGATCAACTTCTGGATACTGGTGGAGGCTTGAAAAAAGCAGCAGTTTTCCTGAAAGGAGACGAGCCCATTCTGATCTATAACGTAGATGTGATCAGTAATCTGGATTTGAATCTGCTTTTGAAATCTCATCAGGAAGAAAAAGCACTGGCTACATTGGTTGTCCGGTCGCGCGAGACAATCCGATATCTGATGTTTGACCCAAGTTTGCAGCTCGTGGGATGGAAAAACTTCAGCAGTGGCGAAACACTTATTAGTCGCGAAGAATCTTTCTCTGCGGCACAACCTTTCGCTTTTAGCGGAATCCACCTCATTCAACCTGAATTGCTCGATTTGATTGAAGAAGAGGGAAAATTTCCAATTATGGATCTTTACCTGCGACTGGCTAAAAACCATTCGATCAAAGCCTTTATCGATCAATCAAAGCTGTGGATGGACCTTGGAAAACCAGAGCAACTGAAAGCAGCCGAGGAACTATTAAGAAAATAGGAAAGAGAAAGAGAAAAAAGGAAAGACTTGTTTCAAATTGGGGGCATAGTTTTACTTATTTTTTTTTACAAAACTTTCTCTTTGAAGACAGTTTCAATTTCGTCCGAAATAAAAAACAAGTCCAGTTCAACATCCTTTCGCGGACGATATTCACCATTGAACTTCTTATTCTATAATCATTTCATTCCTCCGGAGTTTTTTCCCTCTGACGATTGACTTATGACTTTTTCCTAATTTTCCCCATAATCTTTAAATTGAGTAAAATCGGCATCATACGGAAGCCATTCTGCATCATCCGTTCGCCTGCATCGTGTCCGCCTCGTCATTCCTCATGAACCACTCCCCGCTCCTTTTCTATTTCTTCGTCCGAATCGGTAATTTATTGAATATTATTCAGATAAAAATCCGAAATACAATTGGATTAATTGGTAGATTGCAAAAAAATAGTCAATCGCTTAGTTTTACAGATATTTTTCAATGGCATTGGCAAACGCATTTTCCTCGTTCGATTTGGCAGCCAAAAAACGTCCTTTCATCTCCTGAGGACCATTTTCAACGAGGTATGAATAGTTTGTGAATTCGAGCAAATCCAGATCGTTATAATCGTTGCCGATACCGAGCGTGTATTCATGATCAATCTGCAACGAATCGCATAAAAATTTCACTCCATTGCCTTTAGATACCGATTGATGAAAAATCTCCATCCAAATATATCCGGTTTCAAGCGGTGAACTTGTCCGGACTACTTTAACTTCTGGAAACCGTTGTTCGATTTCGTTTTTCAAATCTAAAAAACGCAGCGGATCATTGGGAAAAACCACCAGAAACTGGCACGCTTCCGAATCTATTTTTTGATCCTTTTCCAGTGGTTCAGAATGCGATAGAAAATATTGAAAATAGCTTTCGAATTCATGACAGGGGACACTTCCGCGATGGTACCAGCATTTGTAATTTTCAGGAACAGGTTTAAATAGATGAAAATTCAAATCGAGTTCAAACAGAAAATCAGCGATTTGCTGAACGTTTTGTTTGCTCATATTTTGCTGATAGAGCATCTTTTTCTGTTTCCAGTCGTAAACACCCGCGCCTGAAGAAAAAACGATATAATCAAAAGGTACTTCTTCAGAAATAACATCCATGGTTTTATTCAGGTTACGACCTGTGGCTACCACTCTGAGAATTTCCTTTTCGCCAAGCAAGTGAAGCATTTCAATGTTTTTATCCGAAATCGACTTGTCATTCTTTAAAAACGTCCCATCCAAATCAGTCGCGACAAGTTTTAGTTTTTTGCTTTTATCCATATTTCCGAAGTTTCGCGTTGAATTCAGGTTGAAAAATCAACGCTTTTTTGATATTATTGCTTGATAACTGCCCTTAAAAGAATTCCCAAATTTAAGTATAAATAGAGATTACTTTGGCGGCATCAGGTTATTAACCCCGATTTTATATCTTTGCAGACCTAAAATTAAGAACAATTAACTTTTGAAAAGGATGTGTTTCAGTAATGAAATACAAAATAGCTATACAAATCTGGAAAATTAAAGCTCACTGATATATTTTATTTCAATTGACAGCGAATGAAGATTGCATTAATTGGTTACGGAAAGATGGGAAAAGAGATTGAAAAAATCGCTTTGGACCGCGGACACGAAATAGTTTTAAAAATTGATATTACCAATCCGGAAGATCTGACGATCGCAAATTTACAAAAGGCCGATGCCGCCATTGAATTTACCACACCAACTTCAGCGATAGCTAATTACAAGCTCTGTTTCGAAGCGGGAGTCCCGGTAGTTAGTGGCACAACCGGTTGGCTCGAACATTTACCCGAAGTTCAGGAGTACTGTAAAACGATGAATGGAACGTTCTTTTACACGTCGAATTACAGCCTGGGAGTAAATATTTTCTTTGCACTAAATCGGAAACTGGCTGAACTTATGGCCAACCACACCGAGTACAAGGTTGAAATGAAAGAAATACATCACACCCAAAAACTCGATGCCCCAAGCGGAACTGCAATTACTTTGGCTGAAGGAATCATGGAGCAAATTCCGGAGAAAAAATCATGGGTGAATCAGGCAACCGATGTTCCCGATGAATTGGGAATTATTTCGGAGCGCGAGGGTCAGGTGCCCGGAACGCACATTATTAAATACGATTCGGAAGTTGATTACATCGAAATTACCCATTTGGCAAAGAACCGCAAAGGACTTGCCTTTGGTGCTGTTTTGGCCGCCGAATACAGTTTCGGCAAAAAAGGAATACTTACCATGAATGATTTGTTAAATATCTAAATACATAGTAAAATGAAAGAAATACTTTCAAGTAAATGGTTCAAGTTTGCAGTGGTCGGATTAATTTACCTGCTTTGGGTAGTCTGGATCGAAAGCTATATCTGGCTGATCGGGCTTGCCGTTATTTTCGATATGTACGTCACAAAAAAAGTGCACTGGGCATTCTGGAAAAAGAAAAATACTCCGGACGGAAGACAAACCAAAGTGGTTGAATGGATTGATGCTATCATCTTTGCAGTAATTGCTGCCACATTTATCCGGATGTTCTTCATTGAAGCCTACACCATTCCAACTTCATCGATGGAAAAGTCGATGCTGATTGGCGACTATTTGTTCGTCAGTAAAACTTCATACGGCCCAAAACTGCCAAATACTCCACTTTCGTTTCCTTTCGTACATCATACCATGCCTTTATCAACGACCCAAAAATCGTATGTTGAATGGATTCAAAATCCTTACAAACGTATTGCTGGATTCGGAAAAGTGAAAAATAACGATGTGGTGGTTTTTAACTTTCCTGAAGGCGATACTGTGGCCGTGAAAGTTCAGAACCAAAGCTATTATTCGCTGGTTCGCAGCTATGGCCGCCAGCGGGTTTGGCAGGAAAAAGAAACATTTGGAGAAATTATTTCGCGTCCGGTTGACAAACGTGAAAATTACATCAAACGCTGCGTGGGTATTGCCGGAGATGTGATTGAACTGAAAAGTGGGCAATTGTATGTGAACGGAAAGGAACAGCAGCATTTTCCGGGAATGCAATACGATAACATTGTTACCACTGACGGAAGCGGAATTAACAAACGGACACTCGAACAGCTTAAAATTGCTGAAGACGACCGCCACGTATATTCAAACTCTCAGTACCTGTTCCCATTGACTCAGGAAAACGAAAAGAAACTGACAGCGATGCCAAACGTAACTTCGGTAAAAAGAACCCTGATTCCGGGAGCAA
>Ga0136636_10002441_pt1 | contig 11060 bp, 8 predicted proteins | sample AntDrymUQ8522106_2_FD_104653 | JGI IMG/M metagenome (GOLD analysis project Ga0136636, IMG submission 104653) | Polar desert sand microbial communities from Dry Valleys, Antarctica - metaG UQ852 (21.06) | ecosystem: Environmental > Terrestrial > Soil > Desert | place: Antarctica: Dry Valley... | reverse complement strand
GTGGCCAATTCCAGCGCGCGTTTGCGGCCATAGGGCAGGTTGACGGTCAGTTCGTCGGCGAAGTCCTGCAAATCTACTTCGGCCAGCAGTTGCCGGGCATGCTCATGCAGGTGAAACAGCGTGCTTTCGGATTTCCAGAAGTGAAACGAGGTGCCGAGGTTGCGCTGCAGCGCGGCGCGCACGTTTTCCAGCACCGTCATGTGCGGAAACACCGCCGAGATCTGGAACGAGCGGACAATGCCTCGCCGAGCGGTTTGCGCGGGCTTTTCCGTCGTGATGTCGGTGCCGTTGAACAGTATGGTGCCCGTGGTCGGGTATAGAAATTTGGTCAGCAGATTGAAAAAGGTGGTTTTGCCCGCGCCGTTGGGGCCAATCAGGGCGTGGATGTGGCCGCGCTGGACTTTGAGGTCCACGTTGTTGACAGCCACGAATCCTTTGAATTCCTTGGTCAACCCTCGCGTTTCAAGAATGAACTCCGTTGACAAATTGCTCTCCGGTTACACACGATGAAATGAAGGACGCACGGGCCCGTCACAAAAAATGGCCGCCACACGGGCGGTGTCCCGACTGTAGTTGAAGGTTGAGGTTGGTGGACGGAATAAAGTAAACGACCTGCTGAGCAGACTTGCAATCAGAGGTTCCCCTTAGTGCTGCGATCAACCAGTTCAGGCGCGCCCGTCACTGCCGCCGCAAACGCCTGCATGCCAACCCAAGGCATGAATGCTTGGCGGTCATGTCTCTCTGGTTAAATATATCCCCACTCGAAGCGTTTTTCGCAAATCTCGGTCTCCTGGCATTCTTCTTCTATGCGATTGGCTTCACATGGCTATTTGACCATGTGTTCGGGCTTCCTCAGTCCGCGGCCGAACGCAATGAGGACTAACGAATTAGGCTGGATCGCGCTTGCCGCGATCTGAGCGGGTTGTTGAACGACCCCGGGCAGCAGCGCGGGACTACTACTGCAAATATCTTTTCGGTGGGTGCCGCACAAGCGGCGTTTGAACTTCCTTATTCGATGCGCTTGAGCGTCATTGCAACGCGGACGTGGTCAGCGGATAGTTTTCAAGGTCGGCCAAGACTTAATTTTTGCGGCTCTGGGACTGGTTTTTGAGCGGGCACGTACTCCGAGCCAAAGGCGGCCCGCGTCAGTTCGACAATGGGCGCGCCAGTTACGACATCGCAACTCTGAGCGGGCCGATACCCACTCCGAACGCTGCCCTACAAGCCGCCGAGACCGACGCTGTGGTTCCAGCTCGCCGCTTCCAGCGCGGCAGCGGTGGCGATCGCCTCAGGAAGATTGGCAGGCTGGCGCACGAGTGCGCCGCCGATGACGCCGATGGCGAAAGGATTGCCGCCGCTTTCCAGCTGGATCAGGGCGCGCGCCGTGTCTTGCGCCACGAGCGGCGCGCAGGTCAGCACGAGGGCGGCCAAGTCCATCATCCGCCACCGCCCTGGCCGGCAGCCGCAGCCGCTGCCTCGGCTGCAAGGCGAACCTGTTCGCTGATAACCCATGCCGCGTGGTGGAGGTCGAACCGGTCGTCCATCGCATCAGGCCTGCTGGCGAAGGCGGTTCGGGCGGCAGGCAACCACTCGATCACTGAATCGCCCGCCAGCGACCACCAGGTCCTGGACCATGGCTAGCCCTCTATGGCGATATGGATCACGCTGCTGAAAGGGCAGCTATAGACAAGCCGGTCCCGCGCGTCGGTCGCGCTGGTTCTGTATTGCTGCGGGCACTGCACGGGCGCCACGCCACCCGGAAAACCAGCAGGACCCGATCCGGTTCCGCCATCTGGTGAAGGCGCTCGAGACCTCGCTGCATCAGCAACATGCCGCCGCCATCGTCAAGACCCTGATCGAGCCCTTCGAAGCCGTTGCACAAGACCGCGACTTCTGGAACCACACGCAGGACGGCCTGGCCGCGCTGGGTGCACCAGGCCTGTTCCGCGTTTTCCTGCTGCAGCGGCCAGTGGCCGATAGCTTCCACACCAAGCCGCTGCGCCAGTGGCTGCAATCGACCGGGCGCTACCAGGTGCTGGCGTTGAGCCTGAACAAGGTGCAACTGTTCGAGGGCGATCGAAATGCGCTCGATGCCGTGGCACTGGCTGCCGGCGTGCCGCAGACGATGTCCGCGGCACTGGGCGATGAGCGCACCGAGCCGCACTCCACCGTGTCTTCGTATGGCGGCATCGGTGGCGGGCACATGGCGATGCACCATGGCCAAGGCGGCAAGAAGGACGAGATCGACAGCGACGCCGAGCGTTTCTTCCGCGCGGTGGACCGTGCCGTGCTGGAACACCACTCGCGCTCGTCGGGCCTGCCCTTGATGCTGGCTGCCCTGCCCGAACACCACCACCGGTTCCGCGAGGTCAGCCATAACCCGTTCCTGATGGCCAGCGGCCTGATGGTCGACCCCCAGGGCCTCAAGCTTGACGACCTGCGGCAACGCGCCTGGGACGTGGCGGCGCCGCAGCAGGTGGCGCAGCAGGCCGCATGGAGTGAAGCCTACGCGACCGCCGCGGCCCACGGGCTGGGCAGCGAGGACCTGTCGGTGGTCGCACATGCCGCGGTGGCCGGCCGCGTGGCAACGCTGCTAATCGAAGCCGAGCGCCAGATGGCGGGGCGGATCGACGGCTCAACGGGGCGCATCGATCCTGCCGATCTCGGCAACCCACGCGTGGACGACGTGCTTGACGACCTGGGTACGCTGGTCGAAAGCATGGGGGGCGTGGTGCATGTGCTGCCGGCAGAACGCATGCCTTGTCGTACCGGCGTGGCGGCGAGCTTTCGCCACTGAACCGGCGGCGCAGTTTCAAACCTCACAGGAGAACTCATGAAGATCCAACTCAACACCGATGACCACATCGACGGCACCGAGGCGCTGGCCTCAGAAGTGAGTGCCACGATCGAACAGGCGCTGCATCGCTTCAGCGAACACATCACGCGGGTGGAAGTTCATCTGAGCGACCAGAACGGCGGCAAGAGCGGCCCGAAAGACCAGCGGTGCATGCTGGAGGCCCGGCTCGAAGGCCGACAGCCGGTGACCGTGACGGAGCACGCCGCAACGCTGGAACAGGCCGTGCATGGCGCCGCGCAGAAGCTGGCGCGGTTGCTGGACAGCACGCTCGGGCGGCTGCACGACCATCGCGAGAAATCGTCCGGCCTGCCGTTGTCAGGGACGGACCCCACACCGCGCTGAGGGCCGTGGCTCGACAGAAGGTAATGCGAGGAGACGACGATGGACAGTTCAATCCCCCGTCCGGATCTGCCAATGGATACCAACCGACGCCAATGGGTGGTAATGACCGCGGCTGCAGGCGGTGCGGGAACGGTATTGACTGCAGTACCCTTTGTCTCATCCTTTGCGCCGAGCGGACGCGCGAAGGCCGCTGGCGGCCCGGTCGAGGTGGACATTTCGGACATCCCGCCAGGAGGACTCAAGACCGTGGAATGGCGCGGCAAGCCGGTATAGCGCTCGAGAAGCGGAACGGCGCGCCGGCCGAGCGTCGATTCGGCCGGGGCGCCGCTATTCCATGCTCACAACTCAGGCAACCTGTTGATTGAACTTGTGATGCGGCGATGCTGGTCCGACTTTCGGACATTGGCATGCGGCTCGATAAAAGTAGGCCGCGGTGGGGCCGCGGTTGGAGCCGGCGCCAGGCTCGGCTTCACGAAGCAGATCTGGCATCTCGCACTTCCTGCCGCAACGCGGCGATGTCGGCCCTGAGAGCGGCGATGCCGCTGGCGCCTGCCAACTCGCCTTCGTCGTCTTCGGCATCGCGTCCGATGAAGTAGGTGGCCAGCGTTGCCGTCACGTAGCCAAATACGGCGAAGCTGTAAGCCGCGAGAAACAAGCACAGCACGCGGCCGGCGCCGCTCTGCGGCCAGTACTCGGAGCCCATCGTCATCATGATCATCGCCGTCCACCACAGCGCTGCGCCGTAGCTGTTCAGACCGCGGCCGTCCGGGTTGTCATTCTCGAAGCCGTACATGCCGGCGGCACCGACGAACGTGACGAGCAAGGTCAGCACCAGGACATAGCCGAAACCGCGCCGGCCCATGCTGGCGCCGAGCGCGCGCATGCCGCGGTTGACCGAACTGAGCACGCGCAGCAAGCGCAGGCCACGCGCGATGCCGCCGACGCGGGCCAGGCGGAGCAGGCGAGCAATGCGCAGCACGCGCAGGGCTGGAGCCAGCAAGGCGATGGCCTTCAGCCAATTGCTTTTCAGGAATTCGAGCTTGTGCGGAGCCACCACGAAGCCAAGCGCAAAATCCATGATGAAGGCCATCCAGATCGCGATGCCGGCCGCTGCCAGCAGCGGATTCAACCCCCAAACGATCTCGACCACGAACAGCGCGAGCCAGATGAAGGCCAACACCAGCATTGGAATTTCCAGCCAGTCTTGCAGCCTGTCGAGCAGCGTCTGGCGCTCGCTGATCAGCTGATGTTCGGCAGCCGTGCGCTGGTTCATGTGTCGTTCTCCTCCGTGAACAGTTGTCGCGTTTCGATGTCTGTAGGCGCAGACGCGTCCTCATCCAGATCCGCACTCCTGCTGCCGTGATCCGGCGTCCTCGAGTTGGGCGTTGATCTCGGCGCCGGTCAGCACCGCAATGCCGGTGACGTAGAACCAGAGCAGCAGAACGATCACCGCCCCGAGTGATCCATAGGCCAGGTCATAGTTCGCGAAGTTCGCGATGTAGATCTTGAGGCCGGACGACGCGGCCAGCCAGAGGCTGATGCCGATCAGCGTTCCCGGCTGCAGCCATCCCGGCGGCGCACCGCGGCGGTGGGGCGCGTAGCCGTAGAGCAGGTGAAACGCGAACAGCAGGACGAAGGCGATCGCCGGCCATTGGACGAAGCGCCAGGCCTGTACGAACAAGGCGCCGGCGCCGACGCGCCGGGCGATCGCTTCTGCAATCACGCTGCCCCATGAAAGAAGGAGCATGGCTGTTGCCGCCAGCAGCATGCAGCCGAGCGTGAGCGCGATGGCGACGAGGCGGCGCCGCCACCACGGCCGTTCTTCGACGACGCCATAGGCTTGGTTCAGTGCGCGAATCGTCGCCACCATGCCGCTCGACGCCGCCCACACCCCAACCAGTATCCCGGCCGACAACGGCCGCTCGGGCTGCTGCTCCAGGTGCAGCAGCAGCCGATCGAAGACGCTGATGATGGAACCGGGTGCCACGCTGCCGAGCGCGTCGAGCACAGGCTCTCGCACCAGCAATCGGGCATCCAGGAAGAGGCCGAGAATGGCCATCAGGATCAACAGTACAGGGAACACCGACAGAAAGTAATAGAACGATATTTCTGCGGCCCGACTCAAGACGGCGTGGTCGACGAAGCGGCGGCCTAGGCCCTTGGCGTTTGCCAGCCCTGCGGTTCGGTATGAGCCTTGACGCGAGTGCGATGAAATCTGACAGCCCTCAAGGAACCCGGCGCGGCGGTGTGCGGCCGTTCCAGCGCCAGGTGTAGACCGCGTCGATCGAGCTCTCGTCGCCGCTCTTGGCGCGCAGCGTGAACTGGCGCGCAATCCGGTAGACGAGTTGCCACGCGCCAGTGGCGGCGTTCAGGCCGTGCTCGTAGCCGATGAACAGGTTCTTCGAGATCTGTTTGCCCACGCTCACGACGGCCTGGCTCAAGTCGCCCGAGCCGACCCCGCTCACCGAAAGTTCGTCGAGCCCGAGCTGCTTGATGAAGGAGTTCGATCCGCCACCCTCGCCCGCCGCCAGCGCCAGCGCAGCCCGCTGCAGCAGTGCGGTATCGGCCCCACCCAGCTGCGACGGCTCGCGGCCGATCACCAGCCACGACAGCTTGTCCATGTCGCTGAGATCGTCGTCGCTGTAGAGGCGGATGCGTGGGGTGAGGGCACTGCCCTGCACGGTGACGCCGACCCGCGTGTCGATGTCGGGCCGGACCGCCAGGATGTCCAGCCGCGGCGCAGTCGGGTCGCCGTTGAAGAGGACGACGCCACGCACGATGGCGAGGTTCTGTCCGTAGGCGGCGAAGGTGCCGGCCTCCGCGCGCAGCGTGCCGTTGACGGCGAGCTGGCCCTGCGGCGTGGTGATGAGCAGTTCGCCCTTGACGAGGGTGTCGAGTCCGCGCCCGCGCACCCGCAGCTGATCGCCCATGCCGAGCGTCAATTGCACGTCGGTCTTGCTGAACGGGCTGGTCGGGGCCTTGACCTGTGTGCTGGCGCTGCTGCCCGCCGAACGCCGCGCGGCCGCCGCGATGTCCGCCCGTCGGTTGAAGACGAACACGTCGCTGTCGAGCTTGGGCGCGTCGGCCTGGGCCAGGCCGATCAGGCCTTCGTCGATGACGAAGCGGCCGTCGACGCCGATCCGTTCGCCGGCCAGCGACACCTCGGCCCGGCCACTGGCGACGACCCGGCGGTCGAGCCGGTTGAGAACCCGGAACTTGTCGGCCTCGACCGTGAGGCGCGCGCTCGGCGTGGCGCCGAACGACGCGCGTCCCTCGACGCGGATCTCGCCCTTTTCGGCGTCGTGCAATACCAGCCGCTCGATGCGCGCCTCGGTGCCTGCCAGGGTTGCGGCCAGGGTGCCGTCGCGCACGTCGATGCCCTCGAACAGATTCTTCACCGACAGGCCGCTGCCGGTCACGCGACCGTTGATCACCGGCTGGCCCAACGTGCCCGCGAACGTTGCATCGGCCTGCAACTGGCCGCCGATGCGCCAACCTGCCGGCAGCAGCGGGCTCCAGCTGCCGAGCTCGTTGGCGCGCAAGCGGGCCTGGCCGGCAAGTGCCGTCGCCGGTCCGGGGAATGTCTCGTTCGGGGCCAGGCGCAGCGTCTGGGCGCCGCTCAGTTCGCCCAGGCCCGTGCCGACCACGGCCTCGGTCAACTGCCAGTCGCGGTCGTTTGCGGTAAGGGCAAGCCTCAACTGCGTCAGTCCGGCGGGGCGCAGCGTCTCGCGCACCTTCACCGACAGGTCGCCGTCGGCGCGCTCCAGCACCACGCTGCCGGTCAGCGTGCGCGCACGATGCAGGTCGATATCCGCGCGAACGCGCAGGTCGCCGCTCCAGCCGATGTCGGGCTGCAGGCGGGCGAGCCACGGCACGACCGGCATCGGCTCGAGCCGGGCCACCAGGTCGATCGTCGGCGCTGCGCCCGTGGCGGTTGCGGTTGCGGTTGCGGCGGCATAGCGGGCCTGGCTCCAGCGCAGCGTCGCGCCCAGGAGGGCGAGGCTGCCCGGCTCGGCCGCCGCTTCGACCAAGCCGCCGCGGTTGGGGTCGAGCCGCAGGCGCAACACGATGTCGCGCGCCATCGCCCACGGCGTCGCACCGGCGCGCCGCGGCGCCGCTCGCAGCTCGCCGATCCTGCCCATCCACACGCCCGCGCCGGCCGTCGCACCCGGCTGCCAGCCGCCGTTCGCCGTCAGCTGCAGGGCGGTGCCGTCGGCCGCGCCGGGGTCGCCCGGCGCCGCGTCTGTCCATGCCGGCAGGCGCACCGGGCTCGTGGCATCCAGCGTCAGCCGGTGCTGACGCAAGCTGCCGTCGACGCGGGCATTCAGGCTGTCGATGCGCTGCTCGCCGGTGGCGATCTGGCGTGCCGCGAGTGTCATCGTGAGCGGCGCGTCGATGCGTCCGGTGGTCGCCGTCCAGCGAGCATCCGCACTGCCGACCCGCCAGCTCGGTGCCCGCGCATCGCGCACCTGCAGCTCGCCAGTCGTCTCGAGCGTCGGCCAGGCGCCCCGCGCCTGCGCACGACCCTTGATGGCGCCGGCGCTGGGCAGCCACGCCTCGGCGCCAGGGACGAGAGCGGCCAGCGGCGCGAGTGCACCCAACGCCGGCGCATCGATCTCGAGCTGCCAGCGGTCGCTGGCGCCGCGGGCCGGCCGGTCGAACTGGGCGGCGGCCCGGTTCTGCGCCAACCGCAGCGATGCATCGACGCGGCTCGCGGCGTCGGTGGCGCGAAGGGTCACCACGGCGTCGAACGGCATTCCGGCAAGCCGGCTGGGCTGCACCTCGATCCGGGCGTCGCCGCGCAGCGCCTGCGCCAGCGCAGCGGGTGGCGACGCCAGCGCGGCATCGGGCAGCGCGAGATCGGCCTTCCACAGGCCGTTCAAGCGGCTTGGGCGGCGCGTCAACGCCGCTGGCGCGTTGCCGGGCCACCAGACCGCAGGGTCGAACTGGGCAAACGTGCCTTAGGTCGCGATGCGCCACAGACGCTGAATGTCGCGCGCCACGTCGGCGCGCAGCGACGCACGCGCGTCGCCAGCGGCGAGGTCGAGCCGCTCGACGATGATCTGCAACCGCCCGTCGGCCGGTGCCGTCAGCGTTGCCACTCCTGCCACCCGCACCGCTCGCCGGGTCGGCTGCAGCAGGCTGCCCCGCAGTTCGGTCTCGATGCGCGCCGGCAAGGGCGCCGCTGGCACGGCCGCGCCGGGCGGCGTGGCGTTCGCGGGCTGCGGCGCGGGCAGCCCGTCGAGTGCCAGCTTCAGCGGCCCGCTCAGGTTCATGCGCGGGGCCCGGGCGTCGAGCCGCGAGGGCCGCAAGTTCGCCAGCTGCAGGTCCAGCGTCAGGGCCTGGCCCTGCCAGCGACCGCTGCCGCTCAAGCGGCCGGCGTCGTCGGCGGTATCGGCCGTCCCGGCCAGTTGCAGGGTGAGGGAGGGAATCTCGATCGTGCGCAGATCGTCGGGTCGGGACTGCACGGTTGCCTGCAGCCTGCGCAGCGGCAGCCGGCCTTCGTTCCAGGGCCCGGGGACGGCGTTCACAAGGTCGATCTCGGCCCGGACCGGCTCGTTGCGCGCGCTGCTTTGAACCACCGCACGACCGTTCAGCCGGGTCGTCGGCAACCCTGCCGACAAGACCGAGAGATCGAGGTCTTGCGTCTGTGCTTGCAGCGCGGCCAACGGCCACGGCAAGAACGGCTGCAGTGTGGCATCGACCGTCGCATTGGCGCCCGATGCAGTCTGCAGCCGGGCGGCAATGTCGGGTCTTGCAACGCTGCCGCCGAGCGAGATGTCGGCTGACCAGGGTGCCGCAGCCGCATCCGGCGTTGCCACTTTCCAGGCCCCGCGCAGGGCCAGGCCGGACCCGGTCGCGACCTCGGCATTGCCGTCGATTCGCACGCCCTGAACGCGCGCGCTCAGCCGACCAATCTGGTGCAGGGCACCGCGCTCGGCGCCCAAGTGCAGATCGGCGCCGAGTTGGGTGGCCGTGGGCAGATCATCGATCTGCACTTGCCCGACCTGCAGGTTTTTGGCCACCAGCTCGAACGGCAGCCGCAGGTCGGTGGGTGCCGGGGTCGGATCGCTCTTCAACTTGCGGGTGGTGACGCGGATACGCTCGGCGCGCGGGTCGACGAGCTCTATGCGCAGCCAGGCACCGGGGTAGGGCCGCAGGCTCCAGTCGAGAGCGCGCCAGGAAAGTCCGTCGACGGCGACCCGGGTGTCGCCAGAACGCCATTCAACCCGGTCGGCGCCGAAGCGGCCGCCATCAGGCCGGCCCGACAGCCCGTTCACGGTCAGCCCCGGTACCTGTCCCAGTGCCCAGCGCAGGCCCGCGTCGCTGCGCCAGAACGCCAGCGACCCCACGACCAGAAGCCCCAGCAGCAGCGCGACGCCGCCGACGACCCACGGCCAGCGAGGTCGCCGTGGCGACGTCGGCGCCGTGTTGTCGGGCAGGGCTTGACTCATGTCAACAGGATCAGAACGTGGTTCCGAGCGCGATGTGCAACCGGAACTTGCGCACTTCCTCGCCGTAGGCCAGGTCGACGCTCAGCGGCCCGATGGGGCTGCGGTAGCGCACGCCCACGCCGACGCCGACGGCAGGACGGAGGTCGCCCCAACGGTCGGCGGCGCGCCCGGCGTCGACGAAGGCGGCGCCCCACAGTTGCGGAAACCTCTCCAGGATCGGCCGCGCGAATTCGGCGCTGGCGGCGAACAGCACCTTGCCGCTGGTCTCGACGCCGTTCACGCTGGGGGTCAGCGAGCGGTAGGCGTAGCCGCGCACGGAGTTGTCGCCGCCGGCGCGAAAGCGCATCGACTCGGGCACCACCACCCCGTCGCGTGCAAACACCTGGCCGAGCTCGATGCGGCCCTGGCCGAACCAGCTGCCGACGGGCCAGAAGCCGCGCGCCAGCACGTACAGCCGGCCGAACGGGCCGCTCTCACCGACGTTCGAGCGCGCCACGCCGCCGCCGGTATGCAAGGTGTAGGCTTGGCCGCGGGTGGGCAGCAGGTTGTCGTCGAGCTTGCGCCAGACGGTGTGGGCATGGACGCTGAGCGCGTCGGAGGTCTCGCGCGTCGCATCGGCGCGGCGCAGCGAACGCTCGGCCTGCACGAAGTACAGCCGGTCGATGTTCTTGGTGTCCTGCGCGCGCCCGACTCGCAGCCGGGCCGAGGTCACCACGTCGTCGTCAGACACCAGCCGTTCGGCGGCGCCGCCGACCAGGTTGCGCCACAGGCGGGGCAGCGTGTGGGTGCTCAATTCGCCGTCCCACGCCTGTCTCACGCTCGACAACTGCAGCTTGTTGCGTGCCGTGGCCGCCAGGCCGAACACCCGCCGGTGCTGGTGCTCGAGCGTGCCATGGATGCCTTCGTCGGTCTTGAAGCCCAGGCCGACCGTGGCCTCCTGCAGCTTCGCCTCGGTCAGGCGCACCTGCAGCGGTGTGGCCTTCGGGTCGGTCGCGTTGGGGTCGAGCTGCACCGTGGCGCGCTCGAACAGGCCAGACTTCTGCAACCGTTCCTGATAGTCGACCAGGCGTTCTTCGGTCGCGATGGAGCCGACCGGAAAGTTCGCCAGGTTACGCACCGTCTGCACGTCGTGGAAGGCGAGCCCCTCGATGTCCAGCGGGCCGGTGAGGTACAGCGGCCCGCTGTCGGCAAGCAGGTTGATCGCGACGCCGTGGGTCGCTGCGTCGACCATGGAGACGCTGGACGCCCACTGCGCGCCCACGTAGCCCTGCGCGCGCAGGTTGGCGATCGACGAGCTTTTGGCGCTGCCCCAGGCATCGTTGCGAAATACCGTACCCGGCGGCAGCAGCCAGTCAGCGCGCAACGACTGCCAGATCGCGCCGGCCCTCGGGTCACCGAGACGCTGG
>Ga0136636_10002440_pt1 | contig 11064 bp, 11 predicted proteins | sample AntDrymUQ8522106_2_FD_104653 | JGI IMG/M metagenome (GOLD analysis project Ga0136636, IMG submission 104653) | Polar desert sand microbial communities from Dry Valleys, Antarctica - metaG UQ852 (21.06) | ecosystem: Environmental > Terrestrial > Soil > Desert | place: Antarctica: Dry Valley... | reverse complement strand
CAGGACGTGGCCTTCATGGACACGAATATCCGCCGCGTGCTGCGCCGCGCCATGGTCGGCCCCGACGGCAGCGCGCCCGCGCCGACGGAGCGCGAGCTGCTCGCCATCGGCGCGACGCTGGTGCCAGATGGCCAGGGCTGGGCGTGGAACCAGGCGATTATGGAGCTGGGCGCCCTGCTTTGCACCGCCGCTGCCCCGGCATGCCGCCGCTGCCCGCTCAGCGCCCACTGCCGCGCCTACGCCGCCTGGGTCGCCGAGGACGAGGCGCTGGTGCTGGCGATGGGCGAGGCGAGACAGGGAGACAGGGAGACAGGGAGACAGGGAGACAGCCGGCACAGAGCTGTGGCCGAGCGGAAGGCGAGCTATAGGCCGGAGGGGCCGTACCAGGGGTCGCGGCGCTGGCTGCGCGGGCGGATTGTGGATGCGCTGCGGGCGCTGCCGGCGGGGGCGGCGCTGCCGCTGGCTGAGCTTGGCCCGCGTGTGAAGCCCGACTACGCCCCCGCCGATGAGCCGTGGCTGCGCGAGTTGGTTGATGGCCTCTCCCGCGATGGGCTCGCCGCCCTGGATGGCGACGGGGCGAGGCTGCCGTAGCCGCTCTGCTAGTGGTGCTCGTGTCACCCTGCTGGCAGGCAGACGGTAAACGTGCTCCCCTGGCCCTCCACGCTCTCCACCACGATGCTGCCCCCGTGGCGCGTGATGATCTCGTGCACCAGGTAGAGCCCCAGGCCCATGCCGCTGATTGGGCTAACAGCGACATTCGGGGCGCGGTAGAACCGCTCAAAGAGGTGCGGCAGCGCCTCGGCGGGGATGCCAAGCCCTTCGTCGGCGACGGACACGCACAGCTCGTCGCCGCACGCCGGGGCGCTGAAGCGCGCGGCTGGTACGGAGCGAAGCCCGCTGCGCGGGCTCAGGTAGCCCGCGCAGGCGGGCTTTGCACTGGGAGCCTGCGGCTTCAGCCGCCAGGCCACGGGAACGCCCGAAACGCTACGTCGCACCCCGACGCGCAAGCAGGCTTGACCCTATTACACCGCTCTGCTACACTGTGCTTCCATAAGCGATCTAGAAGGTGCTTATGGCAAGCGTTACTCTCAAGCCTGGGCGTGAGCGCCCGCTCCACATGCGTCACCCCTGGGTCTTCTCAGGGTCGATCAGCGCCACGCGCGGCGCCCCCGGCGATGGCGACCCCGTAGATCTCTTCGGCACCGGTGGCGAGTGGCTCGCCCGTGGCTTCTACAGCGGCGCCTCGCAGATCCGCGTGCGTGTTGCCACCTGGGACCCAGAGCAGCCCCTGGACGCCGACTGGCTCCGCGCCACCATCGCCCGCGCCGTGGCTGGCCGCGCCGCGCTCGCCCCCGCCGCAGACAGCGCCTACCGCCTGATCTTCAGCGAGTCCGACGGGCTCCCCGGCCTGATCGTTGATCGCTACGGCCCCTTCCTCGTGGTTCAGCTGCTCACTCAGGCCATGGCCGTCCGCGCCGAGCTGATCGCCGCCACGCTCAACGAGCTCCTGGCCCCCCAGGGCATCTACGAGCGCAGCGACGCCGACGTGCGCGAGAAAGAGGGCCTGCTGCCGTATGAGGGCGTGCTGCTCGGCGAGGCCCCCCCCGCGCAGCTGTTGGCGCGTCCGCTCGCCCTGCTCGGCGTTGGTGGCGAGCAGCCGCCGCTCAGCGTCGATCTGCGCGGCGGCCAGAAGACCGGCTTCTACCTTGACCAGTCCGGCAACCGCGCGCGTGTGGCCGCCTACTGCGCCGGGGCCGAGGTGCTAGACTGCTTCAGCTACAGCGGCGGCTTCAGCGTGTACGCGGCCCGCGCCGGCGCCAGCGCCCTCACCCTGATCGACTCGTCGGCTAGCGCCCTGGAGCTTGCCCGCGCCAACCTGGAGCTGGGCGCCCCCGGCGCGAGCGCCGAGCTGCTGGAGGGCGATGTGTTCCGTGTGCTGCGCCAGTTCCGCGCCGAGGGCCGCCAGTTCGACGTGGTGATCCTCGACCCACCCAAGTTCGCGCATAGCCAGCAGCAGGTTGAGCGCGCCGCACGCGGCTACAAGGATATTAACCTGCTCGCGCTCCAATTGCTGCGCCCCGGCGGCATCCTCGCCACGTTCAGCTGCTCTGGCCTCGTCTCCCCCGACCTGTTTCAGAAGATTGTGTTTGGGGCCGCCGTCGACGCCCACCGCGACGCGCAGATCATCGAGCGCCTCAGCCAATCGCCCGACCACCCTGTGCTGCTCACGTTCCCAGAGAGCGAGTACCTGAAGGGTTTGATCTGTCGCGTCTGGTGATTGTCGAGCACGCAGCACTTGTTCCTCAGCACTCAGCACTCAGTACTTACAATGAGCTACACCACCTTCGAAGACGGCCACATTGCCAGCCCGAGCGGCTTTCGGGCCACAGGTGTCTCCTGCGGCATGAAGGACGGCAGCCGCGCCCGCGACCTGGCGCTCGTCTACTCGCTCCTGCCCTGTCGGGCGGCCGCCCTCTTTACGACCAGCGTCACCAAGGCTGCGCCGGTCTTTCTTAGCCAGGCCATTCTCTCACGCAACCGCGAGAACCTGCGCGCAGTGCTGATCAACTCCGGCCAGGCGAACGCCGGCACCGGCCAGGCGGGCCTTACCGACGCCGTGGAGTGCGCAAAGCTGGTGGCCGACGAGCTGGAGATCCCGCGTGACGCCGTGCTGCTGATGTCCACCGGGGTGATCGGCGTAGCCCTGCCCATGGGCCGTCTGCGCGACGGCATCCGCCGCGCCGTAAGCGAGCTCGACAGCGGCGGCGGCAGGCGGGCGGCCGTGGCGATGCTCACCACCGACACGCGCCCCAAAGAGCGTGCCCTGCGCGTGCAGCTCGGCGAGGGCCAGCGCGTGGTGCTGGCAGGTATGGCCAAAGGCACGCGCATGCTCCACCCGCGCTTCGGCACGCTGCTCTGCGTGATCACCACCGACGCGGCCATCGACCAGTGGCTGCTCCAGACGTGCCTCCAGCAGAGTGTCGCCCGCAGCCTCAACCGCCTGAACCTTGATGGCGACAGCAGCCCCAACGACAGCGTGCTGATCCTGGCCAACGGCGCGGCGGGCGGCCCGCCCATCGCCGACGGCTCACGCGAGCTTGTGGCCTTCCAGGAGGCGCTCGACGCCCTCTGTGCAGATCTCACCCAGCAGATCGTGCGCGATGCGGCAGGGAGTGGTAAGATCATTAATGTGCGCGTGCGCGGCGCCGCCAGCGAGGCGGTTGCCCGCCAGATCGCTGATGCCGTGGCCTGCTCGCGCTCGCTGCGCTCCGCCCTGCGGCGCGCCATCCCCGACTGGGGGGCGCTGCTGGCGGCCGTGGGCGCCAGTGGCGCCGAGCTACGTCCCGAGCTGCTCGACCTGCGGGTGGGCGGGGTGCTGGTGCTCCAGGCGGGCCAGGCGATCCCCTATGATAGCATCACCGCGCAGAAGGTTTTCTCCAGCCCCGAGATCGAGTTCATCGTGGATCTGAACGTCGGCCCTGTCGAGCTGAACGTCTGGACGTGTACCTGGCATGAAGAGTAAATATTTATGATCACCCACCAGCTACCCCTCTTTCCTCTCGGCACCACCCTGTTCCCAGGGGCAACCCTAAACCTGCACATCTTCGAGGAGCGCTACAAGCTGATGATCGGGCGCTGCCTGGAGCGGGGCGCGCCCTTCGGGGTTGTGCTGCTGCGCGCGGGCCACGAGGTGAGCGAGGGGCGCGTGGGCGCCCAGCCCGCCCAGCCCTACGCGGTGGGCACCTTCGCCCTGATCAGCGCCAACATCAAGCTCGATGATGGCCGCTACCTGCTCACCGCCGTGGGCGAGGGCCGCTTCCGCACCCGCTCTATCATCCAGCACGCGCCCTACCTGATCGCCTCCGTGGAGGAGCTCTTGGACGAGACTCCCGCCGAGGCTGTCGCCGCCGCCCGCACCCTGCGCGCCACCTACGAGCGCTACTGGCAGGGTGTGGCTGTGGCCACCGGCGTGCCCGTGCAGGCCGAGGAGCTGCCCGACGACCCGGTGAGCCTGAGCTACCAGCTGGCCGACCGCATCCAGGTGCCCTTCGGCCGCAAGCAGCACTGGCTCGAGATCGACCTCGTCACCCGGCTGCGCGAGATCAACGGCGACCTGCGCGCCGAGCTCGCCATCCTGCCCGGCGGCCGCCACAAGCCCGGCGAGGGCGAGGGCGAGAGCGGCATGGGTAGCCTGAATTAGTGCTGAGTGCTGAGTGCTGAGTGCTGAGGAACAAGTGCTGAGTGCTGAGTGCTGAGTGCTGTCGGCAGAAACTCATACCGTGCGCTACCCTGCACTCGCGCGCAGCGGACTCAGCACTCAGGACTTTGCCCGGAACTCAGCACTCAGCACTATGCCCGGAACTCAGCACTGAATATGGTAATTGGCGTCTGCACACTCCAGCTCTCCATCCCGGTGGCGCTGTCGCTCAAAGAGAAGCGCCGCGTGGTGAAGTCGATCATCGGCCGCGTGCGCAACGAGTTCAACGTCGCGATCAACGAGGTCGACGACCAGGATCTCTGGCAGAGCGCCGTGCTCGGGATCGCCTGCGTCTCCACCTCGGCGAGCTACGCCCACGGCCAGCTCGAGGCCGTGATCAGCTTTATCGACCGGCAGCGCCCCGACTGCCCGATCGGCGCGTACGAGATCGAGATGCTGTAGCGAGGGAACAGAGGACAGGGTACAGGGCACTGGGAAGCGACAGCTGATTTTCCTCCTGGCCTTGTGGTTTGTTGGCCTGGCGCAAGCATAATCATTGCCCTCCCCTGTACCCTGTACCCTGTACCCTGTACCCTTGCTATGGATGAAATCCTCCCCTTCCCCCTGCTCGCCCTCGTGGGGCAGGCCGAGCTAAAGACCGCCCTGATCCTCGGTTTGGTAAACCCTGGCGTCGGCGGCGTGCTGCTCAGCGGCCCCTACGGCGTTGGCAAGACCACGGCGGTGCGCGCGCTGCTCGATGTGATGCCCGTGATCGAGCGCGAGCAGCAGGACGAGCAGGGTCGCCCCCACCCCGTGCGCGAGCCGATGCGCCTGGTGGAGCTGCCGCTCAACGCGCGCCTAGACGATGTGGTGGGCAGCGTGAACGAGCGCGTGCTGATCGAGCAGCGCGCCGTGCTGCTGGAGCCGGGCATCCTCGCCCGCGCCCACCGCAACCTGCTCTACATCGATGAGATCAACCTGCTCGAGCCCGCTGTTGTAGACGCCATCCTCGACGCTGCCGCCCAGGGCCGCACCCTCGTGCGCCGTGGCGCCGTGACCCGCCTCTACCCCTCGCAGTTCGTGCTGGTTGGCTCGATGAACCCTGAGGAGGGCAAGCTGCGCCCGCAGATCCTCGACCGCTTCGGGCTGCGCGTCTGGGTGGCGCCGCTCGACGACGTGCGCCAGCGCCTTGAGGTCTACCGCCGCGCCCAGGCCTTCCGCGCCGACCCGGCGGCCTTCCGCGCAACCTACGCCGCCCAGACCGCTGCCCTGGCCGAGGAGGTGGAGGCCGCGCGCGCCATCCTCCCGCACGTCACTGTGCCGCCTGCGCTGGAGGAGTTGGCCCTGGCGCTGGTGCAGGCGCTGCATGTGCCGTCGCACCGCGCCGAGATCGCCCTGCTGGAGGGCGCGCGCGCCCGCGCCGCCGCCGACTTTCGCAATGTCGTGGGCGAGGAGGATCTGCGCCGCGTGGCGCCCCTGGCTCTGCGCCAGCGCCACAGCCCCCAGGTTGAGGAGCACGCCCGCCGCAGTGCCGATGAGCGGGCGGTGGTCGAGCAGGCGCTGGCGCAGCTTGCGCCCGCAGCGACTCCAACCCCACCTCCACGCCGTGGCAAGCGCAGCACAGTGCGCCAGATCGAGGGCGACGCGCAATAGCCGCTAGCCGCTAGCCGATAGCGCATTGCGGCGAAAATGGCCCTCGGGTTTGAACCACGAAGCCCACAAAGCCCACGAAGCCGGTCTAGAAGTAGTACGGCCTTCGTGAACTTCGTGGGCTTCGTGGTTCACCTACGGCGGACTTCTGCCGGGCCTCCCTAGCGCCTTGTGCCCGTTAGTTTAGTTTCACCAGGTGCGATATAGCCCGCATCCCTGCCCAACTCGATCATTCGGCTCGGTCTTCGATCTCCCATGCGTGATCAAGTTCGTGCCAGGACAGGCGGCGGACAAAGTAGCGCGGAGTCCAGCGCACTCCTCCGCGCGGCCCGCGCGCTGGCACCTCACTGCGCGCTACTGCGACCAGCGTGGTCAGGATGGCTTGGCGAATATGCGCGAGTGCCTGGCTTGGTTGATCCTCGTCGCTCGGCTTCAGCTTCCCACCGAGGCTCGTGAGATAGCTGGCGTCGACGTCCCGTACGTGCTGGATGAGCTTCATTAAATCCCGCCCACCGCCGCGCGGGCCTTTGCTCAGGGCCTGCCCGGTCGCCGCCTGCACAGCCGTATCGAACGTCCGCCAACAGGCTTTCAGCACCATCTGGAAGCGCTGGAGCTCGGTCGGGTCTATTGGCTTCGTGTCACGGGACAGGGCGAGGTCGGGTGCCCCGAAATTGGTGGTGGCATTGCCCGTTGGCCGCTCGACTACGACCAAAGCAGATGCCTCAGACGGAGCGCGGAACCGGAGCCGTATCGTCTGAAGAGCACGCGCGTAGCGTGGCCCGTAATCGTAGAGCGCTTGCAGTGCTAAGGCTTCGTCGCGCCCGCTGCGACACCAGCCTGGCCAATCGTGCCGGCTAACGACTAGCCTTCAGCCGCCGCTCAAGGCGCGCCCTATAGCAAAGATTACAACTATATGCCAGCGATCTTGCGCACCGAAGGCGGTCGGCTGGAACACAATGTTAGGCGGCGTGTCGACTTGCAAAAACTTTATCGTTCCGTTATAATAATAACTGACTGGACGGTTATTATACTTGAAAGGTGTACAGCGGTATGAACATCAGTTGGGCACCCCCACAACTGCGAAAAGGCTGGCGAGGCTATTGGGATGCCTTTGTAGGTCCAGGTGCCACCTCGGCCGAAGAATGGCTGCAACTGCTAGGTGGTCTTGTGCTCAGCACGATCGCTCTACTCGTCTTCTTCTTGCGTTTCCCAGGCCAACCAACACTCGCTCAGATCGTGGTCTTGAGTCTGTTAGCCCTTGATCTGAGCGGTGGAATCATCACCAATGCCACCTCGACGGCAAAACGCTGGTATCATCGTGAAGGTCAGGGATCCTGGCAACTGCTTGTCTTTATCCTCCCTCACGGTATCCACCTTGCGCTGCTAGTGTGGTTGTTTCCAGGCTTCGCATGGTGGTTTTTCCTCCTGTTCTATGGCTACCTTGTTGCATCAGCGCTGCTCATTTTGCACACGCCACTCTATTTACAGCGGCCAATGGCCTTCATCTGCTACGCGGGTGTCGTTCTTCTCAGTTCGTTATCCGCTCCAACCCCTGGCCTTGAGTGGGTCGTCCCCTTTCTATTCCTTAAATTGCTGATCAGTCATTTGCTCAAAGAAGCACCCTTCCGTCCAGCACAGGAGCACCTGCCATGATCGCCCGTGTACTTCCGTTGGGCGCTGCCCACATATCTGCTGTTACGGCATTGTTGAGCGAGGCGTTCGCTGCCGACGTCGGCATGCGCGCCATATGCCGTGGTAGGACGGAGGCAGACTACCGGCAATGTCTCGATGCCTGGTTTCTGGCAACGTTGCGCTTGCACCTCGCAACGCAACAGCCAGCTTGGATTATCATCGTTGGTGATATAATCGCTGGTGCTGCGTTGCTGACGCACCCACATGTGCGATTTGCGTTTCATCCTTGGCTGGGCTGGTTAATGAGGGTAGGCACGCACTGCGGTTGGGGCAGCGTCTGGCGTACCGCGCAGCATGAACGACAACGCCGTGTCCATCGGCCTGCACAAGCACATGCGGTGCTGGAATTTATCGCAGTGCGTGGGGACTATCGGGGACAGGGATGTGCTAGATTGTTGCTTGATGCAGTGCAACAATGGAGCAAGACGCAAACGTTATCAGGCATCTGGTTAGAAACAACCCGTCTGCCAAACGCACCATTCTTTGAACACTTCGGGTACATGGTGACGGGGCGCATGCTGTTTGAGCAGGGAGAGGCGCTCTTTCTGTTCCACGCGCACGATGAGACAGGAGAACGATAATGCCTCGGCCAGATATGCGTGCAGAACGCATACCGCAGATTATTCAGGCAGCCATGATTGTCTTTGCCCGCAACGGCTTTGTACAGACCCGCATGCAAGACATCGCCCAGGAGGCCGGCCTCTCCAAAGCCACCCTCTATCTCTATTTTGCCAGCAAAGAAGACCTGATTGTTGCAATCCTCCAAGCCTTCTTTGAACACGGCTTCACAGAACTCACCGCCTTGCTCTCATCAGACAGCTCAGTGTCCGCTAGTCTGATTGTCTGGACTCGGCAACGCATGCAGGAGATGCGGGAAAATGTGGCGTTCCTCAGTATTGGGTTTGAGTTCTACGCCGTCGCTGCCCGCCAAAAAGCGACGCGGCAGGTGTTGCAGCGCTATTATCACCATTATTGTACCAGCATTGCGGCACTTCTCCAAAAAGGGATTGAGCAGGGCGAGTTTCACTCCATGGATGCACAAGAGCTGGCTATTGCGATTGTCAGCATCTATGAGGGGTTGACTGTACTATGGATGCTGGATCCTGTCGGATTTGATCTGGTAGGGGTTGCTGAACGGACAGTGCAAGCGCTTTTATTGACGTTTAGACTAACCGGGGCAGGCTGACGTGCGTCAAGCTGCCCCGTGGAGTATCGTCTGGGTGCGTAGGCACAGACGGAGGTCCCCCGATGGATTGTACCATCCTGGTGGCGTTTCGCGCCGCCCTGTTCGCGTGTCTCACCCGTGCCGCCGCCGCCCTGTTTGACCTGGCCGACGCCCTGTTGACGGACCTGAGCGCCCGCAGTGTGGTGGAATTGTCGCAGAGTCCCGCCTTTCGGCGCCCGTGGCCCAGCGTCTACGCCGCGTTGCAGGATGGGCGGGTGGACCGCGCGGCCCTCCCGCAGGCCTTTGTCACCCACATGCCACCGGTGCCCCCCGGCCAGCGCCGCTTGCTCGGACTGGATACCAGCCCCATCCGGCGCCCGGACGCGCACACCTCCGCCGACCGCTCGTTGGTCTACTGGCCCAATCTGCCCCATGATGCCACCCCCGTGGTAGCCGGCTGGAGCTTTTCGGCGCTGGTCGTGCTCCCGCAGCCGGTCAGCAGTTGGCCGTATATGCGCGACCACCAGCGCGTCGCGACGACGGAGCGCGCCGTGACGGTCGGGGCGGCCCAGTTGCGCGCGGTGCTCCCGCTCCTCCCCCAGCGCCCCCTGGTGCTCCTGGATCGGCACTATCGTCGTGCGCCTTGGGTGCTGGCCACCGCCGACCTCGCCGTGGACCAATTGAGTCGGGCGCGCCGGGATCAGGTCTTGTATCGCCCACCGCCGCCACGCACGGGCCAGCGGGGGCGACCGACGCGCGATGGCCCCCGCTTTCAAGGCAGTGATCCGACGACCCACGGCCCACCGGCCGCAATCTGGAGCGGCATGGATGCCCACCACCGCCCGCTCAGCCTGGCCTGCTGGCCGGACCTCCACATCCGGAAGGCGCGGGCGGTCACGATCACCGTCGTACGCGTGACCCGTGCGTCCGCCACGGACAGCAAACGCGACCCACGCGAGTCCTGGTTCTGGTGGCGCCGTGGGCCGCTCCCGGCCTTGGCGGAGGTCGCCACGTTCTATCCGCATCGGTTTGGGCAAGAACATGGCTATCGCACCGACAAACAACAGCTGCTGTGGGACGCGCCCCACGTGCGGACGCCGGAGCAGATGCAGTGCTGGACGGATCTGGTGGCCATGGTGCGCAACCAACTGGTCCTGGGTCGCCCGCTGGTGAGCGCCGCACGTCGCCCCTGGGACGCTACCACCCGCCCCGCGACGCCGCAGCAGGTGCGCCGGGCGCTGGCGCGCATTATTCCGCAGCTTGGCACGCCGGCCCCGGCGCCCCAACCGCGCGGAAAAGCCCCTGGGCGTGCCGTTGGGGCGTTGGTCAAGCGGGCACTCCGCCACCCGGTGGTGCGCAAAGGCACCAAAAAGAAGGTTCCTGCGAAGAAAACGGCGTCGAAACAAGCTGTTTTGCGCGAATAGCCCTACCCAAACGCGGGATATACGGACAACGCGACCGGTTGTGCCCATCCTACCCCTGCTCTGCCGTGCCCGGATAGTCTAAACGTCAAGCTTTTAGCAAGTATTGCGAAATCCGCCTAACGTATAGCTGTCAGCTGCGCCGCTGGCGGGCGTGTGCAGGGTGGAGGACGGCGGCACGCGGCAGCTGACAGGCAATGTGCGTGCGGCCGACCCGTGGAGCGCGTGGAACGCTGGGCCGCCAGCAGCGTCTGATGGTTGCGGGTTGTCAAGGCACCCACAGGCCGTAGCGCTGACCTTTCGACACTGCTCTGAGTACTGTCGAAAGGTCAGAAGCGAGGGCATTGGTCTGGCGCACGGGCAGTTCCTACCCCTGAAGCAGCTGTGATACCACCCCACCGTTCCAGATACCAGCCGCACCGTGCGGCTCACGCCGCCATACCAACGTACGGTGGTGTCCTGCCAACTTATGATCAAGTCGGCGAGTTGCGCCGCCAGTGTGGTCTGGCCGCGCCCTTCTGCATGGCTAGGGTGACCGGCTGCTGCAAGCCCTGGCAGGCGCCAGCAGCGCGAACACGGCGTGGCTGCTGGAGGGCACGGGGTTGCGGGAGATGCCCTTGGTCTTGAGCTTGGGCCGCGCCGACGCTTGCTATGGTCGTCGAGGCCAAGGACTATTGGCGCATCGAGGGCGGTGACGAGCAGGCGCAGCAGGATACGCCTAGTGGCGTGCGGCGACTAGATCGCCCGGTTGCGCACCAGCTGTAATTCTAGAACTGGCGCTCGTCGCTCAGCCTCATCACCCGCAGCACGGCGGTGACAATGAGCTTGCCCGCTGTCAGGATGGCGCCCATCATCAGGATCTTCGCTCATTCTCAACCCCGTTGTGACAAATTGCGTGTCGGACGAAGAGAAACCTGCTATACTTTTAGATACTCGGT
>Ga0136636_10002438_pt1 | contig 11065 bp, 11 predicted proteins | sample AntDrymUQ8522106_2_FD_104653 | JGI IMG/M metagenome (GOLD analysis project Ga0136636, IMG submission 104653) | Polar desert sand microbial communities from Dry Valleys, Antarctica - metaG UQ852 (21.06) | ecosystem: Environmental > Terrestrial > Soil > Desert | place: Antarctica: Dry Valley... | reverse complement strand
GTGCCGGGGCCTCGAAAGGACGGAAGCGTCATGAAGGTCAAAGCAAGCGTCAAGAAGATCTGCGGCTCGTGCCAAGTGGTCCGCCGCAAGGGCAAGGTCCGCATCATCTGCAAGGCAGATCCCAAGCACAAGCAGGTCCAGGGCTGAGAGCAGCCTGAGTTTCGGTGGCACGGCTTTTTAGAGCCGTGATCGGTCAAGAGCATTCGACGGTCACCCCCCGTCAGGAGCATCACGTGCCTCGTATTGCCGGCATTGACATCCCCGACAAGAAGAAGATCTACTTCGCCCTCCAGTACATCCGCGGCATCGGCCCGCGCGTGGCGGGGCTGGTCCTGACCGAGGCCGGCGTCAACCCCGACCTCCGCTCCAACGAGCTCGACGAGTCGCAGACCGCGAAGATCAACGAGCTGATCGACACCACCTACCTGGTCGAGGGCGCGCTGCGCCGCCAGGAGCAGCAGAACATTCAGCGGCTCAAGGACATCCGGTCCTACCGCGGCGAGCGGCACCGCAAGGGCCTTCCGACCCGCGGCCAGCGGACGCGTTCCAACGCCCGCACCCGCAAGGGCAAGAAGAAGACCGTCGCCGGCAAGAAGGGCGTCAAGGCGAAGTAGTCCGTTTAGGCACCAGGCCCCGGGTACCAGGCACCCGGGTCGATCGAGATGTGCCCGTATTTCATTCTGGTGCCCGGTGCCTGGTGCCCGGTGCCCAAATCCCGGGTACGACCCTTCGGGGTCGGACGATCCGAGGAGCATACGACGATGGCGAAGAAGGCTAAGAAGGTCCGCAAGAACGTCACGCGCGGCATCGCGCACGTGAAGTCGACGCAGAACAACACGATCGTGACGATCACCGACATGAACGGCGAGACCCTCTGCTGGGACTCGGCGGGCACCATCGGGTTCAAGGGCGCCCGCAAGAGCACCCCGTTCGCCGCCACCCGCGCCGGCGAGTCCTGCGGCCAGAAGGCCCGCAAGATCGGCGTCAACGAGGTCGAGGTGTTTGTGAAGGGCACCGGCGCAGGCCGCGAGTCGGCCGTCAACGGCATCGTCTCCACGGGCATCCGTGTGACGGCCGTCGAAGACCACACGCCCATCCCCCACAACGGCTGCCGCCCCACCAAGCGTCGCCGCGTCTGACCGTTCCCGCCGCCGCTGCACTGGCACCGGCGGGCCCCGCGGCCAGGGAGGCGGTCGATCGACCCTCGCCCACCGTGCACCGGCCCCGGCCAGAGCGACGTCGGCAACAGGCAGCAGTTTTTCCCGTCGCCCAGAAGAGCGCTCCCGACCCGCCCGGCGTCGGGGTCCGCTCGCATCAGCCGACGGGGCGTTTTTGAAGGTCGATTGACCAGCCGGGCACCGAGGGCTTTCTCATGCGTATCCGTTGGCGCGGGCTGGAGCTTCCCAGCCGGGTTGTTGCGGACCCCAAGTTCAAGTCCGACGTGTTCGGCCGCTTCACCGTCGAGCCGTTCGAGCAGGGGTTCGGCACGACGATCGGCAACTCGATCCGTCGCATCCTGCTCTCGAGCCTCGAGGGCGCCGCCGTCACCAGCGTCAAGATCAAGGGTGCTCCGCACGAGTTCACGAGCCTGCCGGGCGTCATGCAGGACGTGACGGACATCATCCTGAACATCAAGAACCTGATCGTGAAGATGGAGGGCGACGAGCCCCGCACGATCACCGTCGCCGCGACCGGTCCGGGCGACGTGACGGCAGACCTCATCGAGGCCGATCCGAACATCCAGATCCTCAACAAGGATCTGGTGCTCTGCACGCTGACGGATAGGGTCGACTTCGAGATGGAGCTTCGCGTCGGCAAGGGCCGCGGCTATGTCCCGGCCAGCGAGCAGTACAACAAGCAGGACGAGCAGGATATCGGCGTCATCCCGATCGACGCGATCTACAGCCCCGTGCAGCGCGTGCGGTACAAGGTCGAAGAGACCCGAGTAGGGCAGAAGACCAACTACGACAAGCTCGTGATGGACATCTGGACCAACGGCACCGTCACGCCCGAGATGGCGCTGGTCGAGGCGGCCAAGATCCTCCGCAAGCACCTCAACCCGTTCGTGCAGTACTTCGAGATGGGCCAGGAGCTCGTCAGCGAGGAGGCCGCCAAGGCCGCCGGCGTGGACGAGGAGCTCATCCGCAAGCTCACCATGCCGATCAACGAGCTGGACCTCTCGGTCCGTGCGTCCAACTGCCTGGAATCGGCCCGCATCCAGACGGTGGCGGACCTGGTGACCAAGTCCGATGCGGACCTTCTCAAGGTGCGCTCCTTCGGCCGCACGTCGCTGCGTGAAGTCAAGAAGAAGCTCCAGGATATCAACCTGGACCTTGGCATGAAGCTCCCCGAGGGCGTGAGCACGACCCAGCCCGTCAGCGCTCCCCCGATGGTGTAACCGGTTTTTCCCCCGCACGCCGGTCACCTCCGGCGTGCGGTCTTTGTTTGAACGATCCGTTCCCCGCGCTTGGGTCGTCCCGGGCCGGGGTGCCGGATACAATCCCAACCCTGCCCCTCGAACCCGAGAGCAGTTTGTCCCCGGCCGGCGCACGCCTGAGCTTGGTGGAATCGAAGGAGTTGATCCATGCGTCACCGCCGAGGCGGATATCGACTGGGCCGAACCACAGCGCACCGCCTGTCGACGCTGCGCAACCTGGCTCTTGGCCTCTTCCAGCACGGTCAGATCACCACGACGGTGCCTAAGGCCAAGTGCCTGCAGCCCTTTGTCGAGAAGATCATCACCGACGCCAAGCAGGGCACGCTCGCCGCGCGCCGCCGCGTGATCGCCAAGCTCGGCGGCGACAAGCTCGCCTTCGACTGGCTCTACGAGGCCAAGCGGGCGACCGACGAGGAGAAGGCGGCCGTCGCCAGCCTCCGCGACCGCGCCAGCAAGTACTTCAATGTCCCCGATGGCTCCAAGGTCGAACGCAACCGCTACGGCGAGCTTCGCAAGGCCCCCAAGCTCGTCAAGCACATCTTCGACAACGTCGCCCCGCGGTTCAAGGACCGCGCCGGCGGCTGCACCCGCATCGTCAAGCTCGGCCGGGCCCGCATCGGTGACGGCGGCGAAATCTGCCTGATCCAGTTCGTCGGCGCCGAGGACGGTCCGGAGATCGGCGGCCGCCCGTCGACCCGCCGTCGCCAGGCCGACCGCCGGACCGCCTTCGCCGCCAAGGTCCGCAAGGCCTCGGCCGAGAAGGCCGGTAGCGCCGCCTGACGTCTGAATCGTTCATCGAGATTGATCTCCTGCAGGGGGCCCGTCACTGGCCCCCTGTTGCATTGACGAGAAGCCCAGCCAGGAGTGATTTCGGTCGGATCTGAACGCTCCGGCGGCAAAAGTCTAGGCCTGCGTGTCTGTTGGATTCTCGTTCCGTTTGGGTGGCCGGATCGATCGCAGAGAGTATGATTTAACTGCCGGGGCGTTCGCCGCCGGTACCAGATGAGCCTGCGCCCGCGTGTGGCGGGCGGGCCAAGCACACCTGCAGTCTTTGGAATGGAGTTTCCCATGCGCAAGTTCGCCCTCGCTTCGTGTCTCGCCGCCATCGCCCTTATGGGCGCCTGCAACAAAAACGCCGACGACAAGTGCTGCGGCAGCTGCCCGGACAAGGCTGCGGTCAAGATGGACGCCTCGGGCACCCCCGCCAGCGACGCCAAGAAGTGCTGCGGCCAGTGCAAGGACAAGGCCGCCGTCAAGATGGACGCCTCCGCGACCCCCGCCACCGACGCCAAGAGCTGCGGCGCCAAGAAGTCCTGCTCTGGCAAGACCTCCTGCGGCGACAAGTCGGCCAACTGATCTGGCGATCAGTCACGCGATGATGTTTCCGACGGCCCGCCGGCACCCCCGGTGGGCCGTCGTCGTTGTGCGACCGGGCGCGGGCTCCTAGACTCGTCCCCTCATGCTCGAACAGCTCGACCAGCTCCAAAGCGCCGGCCTCTCCTCGCTCCAGAACGCGACCAGCGCCGAAACACTCGAGCAGTGGCGGCAGGAGTTTTTGGGCAACTCCGGCAAGGTCAAGGCGGCGATGGGGGGCATGAAGGACGTGCCCAGGGACCTCAAGGCCGCCGTCGGGGCCCGGATGAACGCGCTCAAGAGCGAGCTCGAAGAGGCCTTCAAGGCCCGGCAGGTGTCGCTTGGGACGACCGCGCCAGCGGCACCCTCCGGCCCGATGATCGATATGACCGAGCCCGGCACGCTGTACTCCACGGCGCTTGGCCGGAAGCACATCATCACCCGTGTGCGCGACGAGCTGGTCGAGGTCTTCGCGCGGATGGGCTTCACGGTCGCCCAGGGCCCGGAGCTCGAAGACGACGAGCACAACTTCATCAAGCTGAACATCCCGGCCCAGCACCCCGCACGCGACCCGGGGGACAACTATTACATCGATAATCCCCTGCGGACGAAGGTGCCGCGCATGCTGCGGAGCCAGACCAGCACGGTGCAGATCCGCGTGATGGAGGCGGCGACGAAGGGCGGCGGGGCAGGGGATGGCGGAGCGCCGGCCCTGCCCATCAAGATCGTGTCGCCCGGGCGGGTGTACCGGCCCGACGAGGTCGACGCCACGCACAGCTTCATGTTCCATCAGATCGAAGGCCTGTACATCGACCGCGGCGTGTCGATGGCCGATCTCAAGACCTGTCTCCTGCAGTTCGCCAAGGCCTACTTCGGCCCAGAGGCCAACCTGCGGCTCCGGCCCAGCTACTTTCCGTTCACCGAGCCCTCGGCCGAGGTCGATCTCTACGTCCGCCTCCGCGCCGACCAGCCCTGGCGCTGGATCGAGATGGGCGGCTGCGGCATGGTCGACCCGGCGGTGCTCGCGATGTGCGGGATAGATCCCGAGGAGTGGTCGGGCTTCGCCTTCGGCTTCGGAATCGAGCGGCTCGCGATGGGCAAGTACGCCATCCCGGATATCCGGATGCTGTTCGAGAACGACCTGCGGTTCTTGCGGCAGTTGTAGGGGCCGGTCAGGCACCCCCGGCGATCTTGCCCCCTCTCCGGCACGCGGGAGAGGACAGCTTGGAACGGCAGCGGCAAGCAGGTCCGGGTGTGTGTTGCGAACCGGTGCGCACGGTCCACCCTCGTTGGCTACGCATCGCCGGCTTGGTCTCAATATCGCTCGACTTGCCCTCTCCCGCAGGCCGGGGATACCCATCCAGTTCTCCCGGCGGGGAGGGTCTCTGCGGCCGCTGCATGGTGTTTGCGGATCGGGTATGCTGAGGCCAACTCGCGAGGTGATCCATGTCGCAGTATCCGCCGACCAATCAGGAGTTCCCCGTTCCCGGCATCCAGCCCGCGTGGCCCAAGGTGATCGGGATCATCAGCATCGTCTGGGGTTCTCTGGGACTGATCTGCAACACCTGCTCGCTGGGCGGCACGGCGGTCATGGGCGCGGTCGCGCAGATTATGCCCCCGGAGCAGCAGGCCGAGATTCAGCGGCACATGCAGGCCCAAAGCGGCATCGGGAACATGGTCGTGGCGGGCTTGGGACTGGCGGTTTCGCTACTGCTGATCGTTGCGGGGGTTGTCACGCTGCAGCGCCGGTCGCTCGGCCGCACGCTCCACCTGGCGTATGGGACCTTGGGGTTGCTGCTGACTGTCGCGGGCATCGGCTTGGCGGTCGTGGCGGCCAACCAGATGGCGGCCGCCGCTACCGATCCGGCCCAGGCCGCTCAGGCCCGCGTTGGCGGTCTCATTGGCGGTATTTTCGGAGGGTGCTTGGGTGCCGCGTATCCGCTGTTCTGCCTGGTATGGTTCGGCATTGTCAAGCGGACAGGGGCCTCAATGGGTGCCGACACGCAGGAGCCGATCGTCTGATGGGCGGCCCGGAGACGCATCGCAATCCTGCGCCGCCGGATCACGGGCTGCTCCTGGGCCTTGATATCGGCGGCACCAAGATCGGGCTGTGCGTGGGGACGCCCGGCGGCGACGTCTTGTTTAGCGACCGGATCGACGTGGACCACGCCCTGGCGCCGGAGGCGATCCTGGGCGAGTGTCGCCAAAGGCTCGAGCGGCTGCTGGAAAGTGTCGGCGGCGGGCGGCGTGTGCTCGCCTTGGGTGCCGCGTGCCCGGGGCCGCTCGACTACAAGAACGGTCGTTTCATCAACCCGCCCAACAACCCGCGGTGGCACGGCTTTGCGCTGCGTGACTGGCTCGCGCGGGCGTTCGAGCATCCCACGACGATGATGAACGACGCCAACGCCGCCGCACTGGCCGAGTGGAAGTGGGGGGCCGGCCGGGGGGTTGACAACATGGTGTTCCTCACCATGTCGACCGGCATGGGCTCGGGGCTGATCATCGACGGGCGGCTCTTCGAGGGGCCGCTGGGCTTGGCGGGCGAGATCGGCAGCATCAAGCTCGATTCGCGGGATGACGGTCCGGTGGGCTTTGCCAAGCGCGGGAGCGTCGAGGGGTATGGCTCGGGGCCGGGGATGAGCCAGATGGCCATCAGCGAGGCGCTGGTGTGCATCCAGTCGGGCCAAGCCTCGCGGCTGGCCGACGCATACAGGGTCGGCGGCACGGTATCGACTCGCGAGCTGTGCGAGGCCGCCCGCGCGGGCGACGCGGCGGCCCGGCGCGTGACCGATCGCGTGGCCCAAGAGCTCGGGCGGCTCATGGCCGTCATGACCGACATCCTCAACCCCGAGGTCTTTGTGCTCGGCACCATCGGCACGGCGTATCCGGACGTGTTCGTCCCCGGCGCGCTCGAGACGCTCCGGCGCGAGGCCGTCGCTGCGGCGGCGGCGATCGTGCGGATCGAGCCCTCGACGCTCCCTGACCGCGGCAACCAGCAGGCGCTGGCGGCGGCGCTGCACGCCCTGGGCTGAAACCGCGTGGCGCCTTGGGGGCTCCGAGGTCCAAGAACATGGCGGGCTGGGCAAGACTTCCCGGGTAGGGCATGCCCGCGTGGGTCGGTGCGCGCTTCAGACGGTCTGTGTGCTGGCCCGTGCGTTGGGTACATGGCATATCTGAGCGTCGTTGTTGTTCACGCACGTTCCCGCGGCCGCTCGGCCCGGGGGAGCCCACTCTCATGATCAAGATCAGTCGCATCCTCGCCGTCCTCGCCGCCGCCGCCGCCGCCTCGGGCGCCATGGCCACCACGCAGTTCTCGCCGGTTTTGTCTCCGCCGTCGGGCGAACGCGGGCACGCGTTCATCCTCGGCCAGAGCTACGGCGGATTGTTCGCCCGTGCCTCCAACGGCGTGGACTTCTCCAACGGCACGATCCTCGCCCAGCGGCTCATCGACAGGGGCGTCGCGGCCCCCGCGTCGCTGACGGGCTTCGTCAGCGGCCTGCCGACGGACAACGCCTGGGTCGGCCCCGCGCTCTCGACGCTCAAGGTCGAGGCCAAGTACGCCGGGCACAACTCGACGTTCGGCTTCTTCAACGACTCGGCGTCCCCGACGGCGGGCGGCGCAAGCCCCACGATGCAGAGCCTGTTCAACACCGGCAGCATCGGCAGCACGGCGACGGTCGGAATGCCCGAGAACTTCCGCTGGGCCCTGAGGAAGAACACCACCGGCAAGACGTTCACCTCGCGGTCCGAGGACAACGTCGAGGGCCAGTCGTTCTTCGACCACCTGGTGACCTACCGCATCGTCGGCGCGGGCGACGCCCCGGGGGCCGTTCGGTACATGCTGTTCTGGGAAGACCTGACCATCGGCAACCACACCGACAAGGACTACAACGACGCGGTGATCCAGGTGACGGCGATCCCCGCGCCGGGCGCGACGGCCCTGCTGGCCGGGGCCGGGCTCCTGGCCATCCGCCGCCGCCGCCGCTGAGCTCCCGCGAATCAGAATCGAGACTCCCACGTGTGCACGCCGCACGCCCCTTTCCCGGGCGTGCGGCGTTGTTATGCTTGGCCCTATCTATGCGAGTTCCCCAGACCATCCGCTGCGTGATCTTCGACTTCGACGGCGTGCTGGTCGACTCCGAGCCGCTGCACGAGTGGTCGATCCGCGAGAGCGTGAGTTACCTGGGCTGGGACTTCGAGCACGAGCGCTTTCTGAGCCAGATCGTCGGGAAGGGCGACGAGAACGCCTATCGCCTGATCGCCGAGTGGAACCGTGCCTCCGCCAGCGACGAGCAGATCCACGCCATGCTGCGGGAGAAGTGGTCGCTGATGCGCCGCGGCATCGCCGAGCGGCGGTACACCGTCCAGCCCGGGGCCGAGGCGGTCGTGGTCGCCGCGGCCGCGAAGTGGCCTACCGGCGTGTGCTCGGGGAGCGTGCGGGACACGGTCGTGGCCATGCTCGAGCACGCGGGGCTGCGCGGGCACATGCGGGAGGTCGTCTGCGCCGACGACGTGACCCGCGTGAAGCCCGACCCCGAAGGATACTTGAAGTGCGCTTCGCTGCTCGGGGTCGAGCCGGCCGCGTGCCTGGTGGTCGAGGACACGCCCACGGGCGTCAAGGCGGGCAAGGCGGCGGGGATGTTCGTGGTGGGTGTGTGCCACACGGTCAAGGCCGCGGCGCTGGCTGAGGCCGACATGGTGCTTGAACGGATCGCGGACCTTGAGCTCTGAGTTCTGCCCCCGAAGTCTGTGAAACCCGGAGCGGGCTTGACCGAATAATCTGGTATGAGCAGCAACTGGGCGGCGGGACAGACGTTTGTTGATCACCAAGGCCCGCAGGAGGCACCGGCGGCTCGGCGCGTCGGGATCGGGCACGACGCCACGCGCGAGCGGCGAGTCCGGCGGCTGCAGGTGCTCGCCGATCTGATGGACTCGGCGTTCGTGCTTCCTGGGACAAACCTGCGGTTCGGGCTGGACCCGATCCTGGGCTTGGCCCCCGGCGTCGGCGACTTGGCGACGAACGCGATCTCGCTGTACATCGTGTATCAGGGCTGGCGGCTGGGCGCGACCAAGAAGCAGATGGCGATGATGCTCTTCAACGTGGCGGTCGACACGGTGATCGGCGTGGTGCCCATCGCCGGAGACGCTGCGGACTTCGTGTTCAAGGCGAATCGTCGGAACCTGGCGATCCTGGGGATCGCGCCGCTACCGGGGGCGAGCTGGCGCGGCGGTCAGGGCTCGGCAAGGCGGTGACGCGAGTCGACCATCGCCGGGCGGGCTGCAAGGCCAATCGCCCTAAGCCCGGCTTCGGCTAAACGCAGCGTCGCGCGGATCCCGCTGTTCCGGCCACGAGCAAGCCAATCAGGGCTTGATGTCCAGCGTCGCCCGCCGGGCGGCGACCTCCTGGCTGATCGCCGCGACGAACGCTTCGAGCTTCATGGCTCCCGCGTCCTTCTCGACGCCGCGGACGCGGACGGAGACGTTGCCCTCGGCCTCGTCCTTGGGACCAACGACCAGCAAGTAGGGGATCTTGAAGTCCGTCGCGGCCTTGATCTTGCCCTGGATGCGGTCGCTGCCGGTGTCGGCGGTGGCACGGACGCCCGCGGCCTTGAGGGCGGCGAGGACCTTGTGCGCGTAGTCGTCGGTCTTCTGGCTGATGGGCAGGACGCGGACCTGCTCGGGGCTGAGCCAGGCGGGGAACGCGCCGGCGAAGTGCTCGATGAGCACGCCGCAGAACCGCTCCATGGAGCCGAAGGGGGCCCGGTGGATCATGACGGGGCGGTGGGCGGTGTTGTCGGCGCCGATGTAGGAGAGATCAAAGCGAATCGGGAGCTGATAGTCGACCTGAACGGTGCCGAGCTGCCACTCGCGGCCGATGACGTCCTTGACGACGAAGTCGATTTTGGGGCCATAGAAGGCGGCCTCGCCGGGCTCTTCGCTGAACGCCACGCCCAACGTCTTGGCCGCATCGCGGCAGGCGGTCTCGGCCTTATCCCACTGCTCGGCGGTGCCGGTGTACTTCTTGCCGTCCGGGTCGCGGAGGCCGACGCGGACGCGATAGGAGTTCATGTTCAGCGTACCGAGTACGGTCTTGACCAGCGACAGGCAGCCGAGGACCTCGTTGGGAACCTGATCCTCGGTGCAGAAGAGGTGGGCGTCGTCCTGGGTGAAGCCGCGGACGCGGGTCATCCCGTTGAGCTCGCCGGATTGCTCCCAGCGATAGACGGTGCCGAACTCGGCGAGGCGGATGGGCAGGTCGCGGTACGAGTAGGCTTGGCTGGCGAAGATCTTGATGTGGTGCGGGCAGTTCATCGGCTTGAGCATGTAGCCCTCGAGCAGCTTGTCGTCGGGCTGCACGCGGTCGGGCGTGATGGTCTGCTTGCCGGTCCGCTCGTTGATCTGCGACGCAAGGCGAGCAGAGACGCCCTCGACGCGGTGCATCATTTCCGAACACGAACAGCCGCTGCTCGCCAGCTCGTCGAGGGCATCGCGCTCGATGATCGGGGCGTACTGGCTGTCCTTGTAGTACGGGAAGTGGCCGGAGGTTTTGTACAGCTCCAGCCGCCCGATGTGCGGCGTGAACACCTGGTGATAGCCCTGCTTGGTCAGCTCCTCTGAGATGAACTTCTGGAGCTGGTCGCGGACGACCGAGCCGTTGGGGGTCCAGAGGATGAGCCCCTGACCCACGGTCTCGTCGATGTGAAACAGTCGCAGAGCCTTGCCGATGACGCGGTGATCGCGTGCTGCGGCCTGCTCCTTCTGGGCGAGCCACTGGTCCAGCTCGGCCTGCGAGGAGAACGCCGTGCCGTAAACGCGGGTGAGCCGGTCGGAGGTCTCGTCGCCGTGCCAGTACGAGGAAGCGAGCGAGAGGACTTTGACGGCGCCGATGCGGGCGGTGGAGGGGACGTGAGGCCCGCGGCAGAGGTCTTCGAAGTTCTGGCCGGGGGTGCCGGTGGCGTAGAAGGAAAGTTTGACTTGGGTGGGGCGGGCGTCCCGCCCGCCGTCCTGCGACTGCGGATCATCGATGGCGGGCGGGACGCCCACCCCACCGGAGGCGGAGATCGCCCGATGGGCGTTGTCGACCTTGTACTTGTTTCCCTCGCGCTGCAGACGCTCAAGCCCGTCGGCCGGCGCAACCTCATACCTCGTAAACACCCGATCCTCCCCGATAATCTTCCGGATCTCCGCCTCGATCGCCGCGAAGTCCCCCTCCTTCAGCGGCCGCGACTCCGGGAACTTGATGTCGTAGTAAAACTTGTCCTCCAGCGGCGGGCC
>Ga0136636_10002437_pt1 | contig 11067 bp, 9 predicted proteins | sample AntDrymUQ8522106_2_FD_104653 | JGI IMG/M metagenome (GOLD analysis project Ga0136636, IMG submission 104653) | Polar desert sand microbial communities from Dry Valleys, Antarctica - metaG UQ852 (21.06) | ecosystem: Environmental > Terrestrial > Soil > Desert | place: Antarctica: Dry Valley... | reverse complement strand
GTTTCCATCCGGATCAGTTCGAGGGTATGCTTCGTGCCATGGCCGAACGGCATATTGGTGCCACCTTCCACGGCATTTCCTCTGCTGTGCTCGTGGATCGGGAGGAACTGGTGGTGTACACTATAGCCAAGAACGCTCCAAGCTGGATCTTGACCTCGACAGATGCCATGCCTGCCGATGTGCCGATGGAATTCGCGCTGGTCCACCCCTCGGAGGTGCATCTCCAGGCAGGCCAAAATGTAGCATGGTTCGATGCCGATCACCTCACCTTTCCACTGGAATTGCGGCCATGGCAGGCAGGTGATCGTTTTCGCCCCGTTGGACTTTCCGGCAGCAAGTTGGTCAGCGATCTCCTGATCGATGCGAAGGTCCCGCGGGATCGTAAGGAACGCGCTTACGTGCTCGTGCAAGAAGGACGCATTCGCTGGTTGTGCGGTTACCGGTTGGCCGAAGAGGGCTTGGCGGGGCCGTCCACCCAACGGGTATGGCGTTGTCAGTGGTCAGGCTTCTAAGGGTTGGCGAAGAGAATTTTGACCTGCTTGCGGGAAACGGGAGCGGGTGTGCTTAACTTCAGACCTCCCTAACATTCAAGTCCCCATTATCATGCTGCCAACCAACGCACGGATCATCCCGAAAGAACAGATCTCTTCGCTGCGCTTTCCACGTCAGCCACTGATGTTGAGCGAGAGTGAGCGCTCTGGTATCCTCCACAATATGGAAGAAGCCACGCGTTTGGGCAACTCGGAGCACGGGAAGTGCCGGATCGTTTTTCAGGACGATGAAGGCTTGAAAGCGGTGGAAACCACGATCTGGACCTTCGACCCGGAGAATATCGTGTTGAAGTATGGCATGACCATCCCGGTGGCGCGCGTGGTCAGCGTGGATATCCCATAGGATCCCTAGGATCCGATCAAGCACCTGCCTACAACCGTAAGGGTGGGCCTATTTTTGCCACCACCCGAACGCCATGTATCCCATTCTGCTTTTAGCCGCGTTGTTTACAGCGCCCAATGCTGATCCGGTCGTGGCGTGGAAGTTCAAGGTGGTTAGCATTGATCAAGGGCTAATAGCCGTTGAACTGATAGCGACGATCCAAGAGGGTTGGCATATCTACTCTACCACGCTGGCAAATGATGATGGCCCAGTGCCAACCACCATCCACTTCACAGCATCTGATTCCTATAAACTCATATCCCCGTTGGTCGAGCCCACGCCTGAGGAGGTCTATGACCCTAACCTCAGCATGCAGGTGCGATACCACTCCAACACCGCCCGCTTTAGTCAACGGTTGGAACCTAAGGGAACAGGTTCGTTCGTGTTGAAGGGTGAAGTCGAGTACATGGTCTGCAATGACAAAACCTGCTTGCCACCCACAACGGTTTCCTTTGTGCTGGATGTCCCTGACCGGGAATTGAAGCCTTGATCGATGAAGAAATTCGTGAGTCTGCTCCTCCTGCTCTTCGCTGTGCTTCCAGCGAAGGCGCAACCGCCCAACGTTGATGCAGCGGCCGATCCAGTGAAATGGTCGGTTTCCACCACGCAGGTGGATGCCGCATGGGAGATCGCCTTCCAAGCCACCATTGAACATGGTTGGTCGGTCTACTCGCAGAAGAATTACGGTGATATGGGCCCCTGGCCTACGTCCATCAAAGTGGACTCGCTCCCTGGCGTAACGCCAAGCGGTATGGCCAATGAAACGGGTCTGAAGATCATTGAAGGCATGGATGAGATCTTCGGCTTGGAGGTGAAGAAGTTCAAAGACGGGGCGACCTTCACCCAACGGATCACGGTTCAGGATCCTGGCTTACCCATTACGGGGTTCATCGATTACATGACCTGCAATGATGTGACCTGTTTGCCACCGGCGGTGGTGTACTATATCGTTCACCTAGGTACCGGTAAGTTCGAGTTGGGTACTGTGCCGTTCAACAAGGATGATCCGCGCTTCGCCAACCTCGCTGTGCGTTCCGGTTCCGCTGAGTTGAAGTTGGCCAATGTGGACCTCAATGCTCCTGTGATCCGCGGTGAAGCATCCGTTGTCGAGACCAAGACCCTGTGGACCATCTTCTTCCTTGGTTTCATTGGCGGTCTCGTCGCGTTGCTCACGCCCTGTGTGTTCCCGATGATCCCGCTTACGGTGAGCTTCTTCACCAAAGGCAGTGACGATAAGAACAAAGGATTGAAGAACGCGCTCATTTATGGGGGCTTCATCCTCGGTATCTACCTGCTCTTCAGCCTGCCGTTCCACTTGTTGGGTTCAGTGAACCCCGAGATCTTCAACGAGATCAGTACCAACCCTTGGTTGAACATCTTCTTCTTCGTGATCTTCCTGGTGTTCGCCGTCTCCTTCTTCGGCTACTTCGAGATCACGCTGCCAAGCAGCTGGGTCAATAGCATGGACCAGAAAGCCTCGAAATTCGGCGGCCTTATCGGGATCTTTTTCATGGCGCTCACTTTGGCACTGGTCTCCTTCAGTTGCACAGGCCCCATCTTGGGTTCTTTGCTGGCTGGTGCATTGACCGCTGATGGCGGAGCATGGCAATTGACCGCTGGCCTTGGTGGTTTCGGCTTGGCATTGGCTCTGCCTTTCGCGCTTTTCGCACTCTTCCCCAGCTGGCTCAATTCACTGCCCCGCAGCGGCAGCTGGCTCAACAGTGTGAAGGTGGTGCTTGGTTTCGCAGAGATCGCGCTCGCGTTCAAGTTCCTGAGCAATGCGGATCTGGTGAAGCAATGGATGATCGTGCCATACGAACTCTTCATGGTGGTCTGGGTGCTTTGTGCATTGGGGATCGTGCTCTACCTCTTTGGCTTCATCCGCTTTCCGCATGATAGTCCGGTGAAGTCCCGGAGCACGGTGCGCTGGGGTTTCATTGCGGTCTTCACTGCAGCCACCCTTTACCTGGCCATGGGCCTGCGTGTGGATCCTGAAGAAAAGACCTTTACGCCAGTGGCGCTGATGAGCGGCTTGGCCCCGCCCACGGGTTACAGCTGGCTTTTGCCGAAGAAAGCCGAGGCGTTCCACGATCTGGAAGAAGCCATGGCCCACGCTCGTAGCGTCAACAAACCCCTCATGATCGACTTTACCGGATGGGCGTGCGTGAACTGCCGCAAAATGGAAGAGCACGTGTGGCCGGAGAATGGGATCAAGGAGATCATTGAGAACGATTATGTCCTGGTCTCCTTGTACGTTGATGATAAACGCGAGCTGCCCAAGGAGGAACAGTTCATCCACGAAACCTCCAACGGTACCAAGAAGCCCATCATAACCAAGGGGAATAAATGGGCCACCTTGCAATCGGAGAATTTCGTAAGCGCCAGCCAACCGCTCTACGTGCTCCTGAGCCCGGATGGCAAACTGCTGACCGATCCCGTGGGCTACACGCCGGATAAGACCGAATACGCGGGCTTCCTGCGGCGCGGTTTGGATGCCATGAGGCAACTCAGCCTCCGCGCCAGCCGCTGATCAAGCTCTGTTCTGCCGATCTGCTGCATCTTTGGCGTTGATGAGCGTTGACCGTATCCGTTCCCATTTCACCGAAGCCAGTGATGTGCTCGGTCGTTTCCTGGCCGATCCTGCGAACATCATTGCCGTGGAACAGGCGGCAGCGTTCATGAGCTATTGCCTCAAGCAAGGTGCCAAAGTGATCAGCTGCGGCAACGGCGGTAGCATGTGCGATGCCATGCACTTCGCCGAGGAATTGACCGGTCGTTTCCGCGATGATCGCGAACCCATCGCAGCCCTTAGCATCAGCGACCCCAGCCACCTGACCTGTGTGGGCAACGACCATGGTTTCGAGCATGTCTTTTCCCGTTTCGTACAAGCACATGGGCGCGAAGGCGATGTGCTGCTGGCCATCAGTACGAGTGGCAACAGCCCGAATGTGCTACGCGCCGCGGAAATGGCACGGAGCAAGAACATGCACGTCATCAGCCTTACCGGTAAGGATGGCGGTCGATTGGCCGACCTCAGTACCGTGGAGGTCCGTGTTCCACACCACGGTTTTGCGGACCGTATCCAGGAAATACACATCAAGGTGATCCACGCCTTCATCGATCACATCGAACGGGACCTCGCGCAGCCGCGCAGGGCCGAACAGCTTTAGCAACTCATGCTCGTCAAGGTCTTCGGCAGCGCCGTATTCGGGATCAACGCCACCATCGTTACCGCCGAGGTGAATGTGGAGAACGGCGCATTCTTCTTTTTGGTCGGCCTGCCGGATAGTGCGGTAAAGGAGAGCCAGCAACGCATGGATGCTGCGCTGCGCAACAACGGCTTGTACTTCCCACGGGGGAAAGGCGTAACGATCAACTTGGCACCGGCCGATATCCGCAAAGAGGGTACCGCCTACGATCTGCCGCTGGCGGTGGGTTTGCTGGCGGCTACGGATCAAGCTCCAGCCGCCATGTTGGAGACGCATCTGGTGATGGGTGAGCTTTCGTTGGATGGCGGTGTGCGCCCCATTAAGGGCGCCTTACCCATCGCGCTGGAAGCGAAACGACAAGGGTTCAAAGGCGTGATCCTGCCAGCTGCGAACGCGCGCGAAGCCGCTATCGTAACGGGACTCTCGGTATACGGGGTTGAACACCTGACCGATGTGGTGGACCTGCTGCATGGCCGCTCCGCCATTCAACCCACCGTGGTGGACATTGAGGCCGAATTCGCGAACAGTAGCCGCAGCTATCAGGTGGATATCGCCGACGTGAAAGGACAGGAGAACATCAAGCGGGCCTTTGAGATCGCCGCAGCTGGTGGCCACAACTTGATCTTGATAGGGCCGCCTGGCGCGGGCAAGACCATGCTTGCGAAACGGCTGCCTACGATCCTGCCACCGCTCACTATTGATGAGGCCTTGGAGACCACCAAGATCCACAGCGTGGCCGGTAAACTGAGAAAGGAGGATAGCTTGCTGAGCGTGCGACCCTATCGTTCCCCGCACCACACGATCAGTGATGTGGCCTTGGTCGGCGGCGGCTCGTTCCCACAACCGGGTGAGATCAGTTTGGCCCACAACGGTGTGCTGTTCCTCGATGAGTTGCCGGAGTTCAAACGTCAGGTGCTGGAGGTCTTGCGCCAACCCTTGGAAGATCGTGTGATCACCATCAGCCGTGCGAAATTCACCGTGGAGTACCCTGCGAGTTTCATGCTCGTTGCTGCCATGAATCCGTGCCCCTGCGGCTATTACAATCATCCGGATAAGAAATGCGTTTGCGCCCCTGGGGTGGTGCAGAAGTATCTGAACAAGGTGAGTGGCCCGCTATTGGACCGTATCGATATCCACATTGAAGTGACGCCGGTCCCATTCAGCGAACTGAGCGCGGAACGACAGAGCGAGAAAAGTGCCGACATGCGCGAACGCGTGATCACCGCTCGCCGCGTGCAGCAGGATCGATACGTAGGCAAAAAGATCCATTGCAATGCACAAATGGGCAGCAAGGAGTTACGCGAGATCTGCCGTATTGACCCGATAGGCCAAGCCCTTTTAGAGAAGGCCATGGATCGGTTGGGCCTTAGCGCCCGTGCCTACGACCGCATCTTGAAGGTGAGCCGCACCATCGCCGATATGGCCGCCAGCCCGGACATTCGCACCGAGCATTTGGCCGAGGCTATCCAGTACCGGAGTTTGGATCGGGAAGGGTGGGCGGGTTGATCCCCGTGTAACCCTGCGTGCGTTCGGTGCGTACGAGGTGGCACCATCCAACCACCCAAGCGACGTGCAACCCTTTACTCTCATCATACGAACCGTTTTCTTGTCGGCCTGCTTGGTATGCACAGTGCAGGCGCAAGACCCCAAACTTGCACGTGTATTCTTAAGCGATGTCCTGGAACCCACTTCCAAAGGCAAAGCCACCTATTTCCTGCAGCCTGATGGCCGCGATGGTGACCTCTTCATAGGCAAGATGTATACGATGGATGGAAAGCTGAAAGCGGAATGCCGTTTCAAGGATGAGGGCTTGACCATTGAGGAAGGGGCCTTCGTGTTCTACCATGTCAATGGTAAGGTGGAGAGCCAAGGTCTTTACGCATTGGGCTACAAAACCGGCGTTTGGGAACGCTTTGATGTATGGGGCCGACCCATGGCCGAGAAGGTGTACGATCCCGAAGTGCTCGCGAACATACTCTACACGCGGTCGGAGATCATGCCTGCCGTTGCTGGTGGTGAGAAAGCGTTGGCGGCGAAGATCAAGCAGACCGTGAGTGATCCCCAAGGCAAGGAATTGCGTGGTCGGGTAACAGCAAGTTTCGTGGTAGAGAAGAACGGTGATCTCACCGATGTGAAAGTGATCGAAGGCAAAGGTGCTAAGATCGATGAACAAGTGGTGGACGTGATCAAGTCCACATCACCCTGGCAGCCAGGTGCCGAAAAGGGTGTCCCCGTGCGGGTGCAAATGCGCCTGCCCGTCCAATTCTAGAACCCAACTACATACACCATAAGCAGGAAGGCCCTCGAGTGATCGAGGGCCTTCGGCTTATCAGGTCTATCTGGTCGCACTAACCTTCCTTCCCGTGGCACTGCTTGTACTTCTTGCCGCTTCCGCAAGGGCAGGGATCATTGCGACCGGGCGCTTTCTCCACGCGCACGGGTGTGTTAGGCAAGCGCCGCTGTGGCGGAGGCATGGCACCGCGGCCCGGTGCTGCTTGGCCAGCGGTAGGGCGCGGCGCACTCGCTGAATTGGCACCGCTTGCATATTGGGGCACCTCGGTACGGCTGGTCTCTACACGCTGTTGCGGTGCGCGTGGCGCTGGTGCTTGTTGCACTTGAGGCTGCGCACTTGGCAATCCGGCCTTGGCCAGGAAACCGACCACGTCGCCGTTCATGCGCTCGATCATGGCCTTGAACAGGTTGAAGCTCTCCAGCTTATAGATCAATAAGGGGTCCTTCTGTTCAATGGAGGCGTTCTGCACGCTGCGGCGCAGCTCGTCCATTTCGCGCAGGTGCTCTTTCCACTCGTTGTCGATAATGGCGAGCGTGATGTACTTCTCCACGCTGGCGATCAACTCCTGGCCCTGGCTCTTGTAGGTCTTTTGCAAGTTGGTCACCACCTGCATGGTCTTCATACCATCGGTGATCGGCACCACGATGTTCTCGTACTGCTGGCCTTGGTTCAAGAACACATCGGTGATCACCGGCATGGCCTGGTCCGCAGTGATCTTGCCGTGGCGCTCGTAGGTGGACATCGCGGCTTCGTACACGCGCTCGCTCAACTCTTCGGCCTTGATGGTCTTGAAGCCTTCCGCATCCACTGGGCTTTCGGTGCTCAGCTTCCGGAATAGCTCCAACTGGAAACCATCGAGGTCACCGCTTTCGTGGTATTCGTTCACGATGCCAGCGCTCACTTCGTAGAACATGTTGAGCACATCCAGCTTCAACCGCTCTCCGAACAGGGCATGGTGGCGGCGCTTGTAGATCACCGTCCGCTGGCTGTTCATCACATCATCATACTCCAGCAAACGTTTCCGGATGCCGAAGTTGTTCTCCTCCACCTTTTTCTGCGCGCGCTCGATGCTGGCGGTGACCATGCTGTGTTGGATCACCTCACCTTCTTTCAGGCCCATGCGGTCCATCAACTTGGCGATGCGTTCGCTGTTGAAGAGGCGCATGAGGTCATCTTCCAACGACACATAGAACTGGCTGCTTCCGGGATCCCCCTGGCGGCCTGCGCGCCCGCGCAACTGGCGGTCCACACGGCGGCTTTCATGCTTCTCCGTACCGATGATGGCGAGACCACCAGCTTCCTTCACACCAGGTCCAAGCTTGATATCCGTACCACGACCAGCCATGTTGGTGGCAATGGTGACCGTGCCTGGCAGACCGGCTTGTTGAACGATCTCCGCCTCACGCTGGTGCTGTTTCGCGTTCAACACGTTGTGCGGGATCTTGCGCATGGTAAGCATCTTGCTCATGAGCTCGCTCACCTCAACGCTCGTGGTACCCACCAACACGGGCCGGTTCGCTTCGCGCAGTGCCGCGATCTCGTCGATCACCGCGTTGTATTTCTCTCGCTTGGTCTTGAAGACCATGTCCTCGGCATCCTTCCGCACCACGGGGCGGTTGGTGGGGATCACCATCACGTCCAGCTTGTAGATGTCCCACAGTTCCTGTGCTTCCGTTTCGGCCGTTCCGGTCATACCCGCCAGCTTGTGGTACATGCGGAAGTAGTTCTGCAAGGTCACCGTGGCGTAGGTCTGGGTGGCGGCTTCCACTTTTACCTTTTCCTTGCTTTCAATAGCCTGGTGCAATCCATCGCTGTAGCGGCGCCCTTCCAGGATACGGCCGGTCTGCTCATCCACGATCTTCACCTTGCCGTCCATCACCACGTACTCCACATCCATTTCGTACAAGGCGTAGGCACGGATCAATTGGTTCACCGTGTGGATGCGCTCGCTCTTGATGGCGAAGTCGCGCAGCAGTTCATCTTTGCGCTTGGCTTTCTCTTCGGTTGCCGCGCCGCTTTTTTCGATGTCCGCGATGTTCCCGCCCACATCGGGCATGATGAAGAAGGAAGGATCGTTCACATCGCCGCTGATCAGGTCAACTCCCTTCTCGGTGAGTTCGATGCCATGCTGTTTCTCGTCTATGGTGAAGTAGAGTTCGATATCGACCTTGGGCATGTCCTTGCCCTGGTCTTGCATGTAGTTGTTCTCGGTCTTCTGCAGGTGTGCGCGCACCCCGTTCTCGCTGAGCAATTTGATCAGTGCACCGTTCTTCGGCAGGCCACGATAGGCGCGCAGCAGGGCCATGCCGCCTTTCTCCAGCTGTTCTTTCGATGCGTTGCCGTCGCCTAGACCCTTCAGGTTCTCCTTGGCTTCGGTGATCAGCTTGGAAACGAGTTGCTTCTGTGCGTTGTACAGCCGTTCCACGCGCGGCTTGTACTCGTCGAACTGGTGGATCTCCCCTTTCGGCGTAGGGCCACTGATGATGAGCGGTGTTCGCGCATCGTCAACCAGAACGCTGTCCACCTCATCCACAATGGCGAAGTGGTGCTTGCGCTGTACCAAGGCGGTTGGCGCATGGGCCATGTTGTCGCGCAGGTAATCGAAGCCGAATTCGTTGTTGGTGCCGTAAGTGATGTCGGCGAGGTAAGCGTTGCGCCGCTCGGCACTGTTGGGCTGGTGTTTGTCGATGCAATCCACGCGCATGCCATGGAACTCGTGCATCGGGCCCATCCATTCTGCATCGCGTTTGGCCAGGTAGTCGTTCACGGTCACCAAGTGTACGCCCCGGCCTGCCAAGGCATTCAAGTAGATCGGCAATGTGCTCACCAAGGTCTTTCCTTCTCCTGTACCCATCTCGGCGATCTTGCCAGAATGGAGCGCAACACCACCGATCAGCTGCACATCGTAGTGCAACATGTCCCAAAGGATCGCATTGCCTGCGGCTATCCAGGTGTTCTTCCAGATCGCATGATCCCCTTCTATGCGAATGGCGTCGGGGCGCTTGATGGCAAGGTCCCGGTCCAGTTGGGTAGCGCGCACTCGGATCTCGCTGTTCTCTTTGAAGCGGCGGGCAGTTTCCTTGACCACCGCAAAGGCTTCGGGCAGGATCTCCAACAAGACCTCTTCGATCTGCTTCACACTTTGCTCCAACAGCTTATCCACCTCCTGATAACGCTGTTCGCGCTCATGGATGTCCATGTGCTGGTCGGCTTCGATCTCGGCACGAAGCGCATCCACACGCTCGTCGTTGGCTTTGGTGCGATCGGTGATACGTGCTTTTAGAGCGGTGGTGCGCTCCCGCAGTTCGTCGTGGCTCAAGTTGGCAAGCTTGGCATATTCGGCCTTGGTCTTTTCAACCAGTGGCGTTACCTCTTTCAGGTCGCGCTGGGCCTTGTCGCCGAATACTTTCTTGAGTGCGTTGGTAAGGGATCCGATCATAGGGAGGAAGCGGACTGCCGATCGCTGATCGACGGGGTCCTTTATTGGGGTGGCAAAGGTAGTGGACTGCCTCCAGCAGAGACCTTGCCGTTGTGGGGGCCTGCCATCCCGTCAGCAAGCTGGTGTAATACCATTTCGCATTACAGATCCAGCCAAAGATGCGCCGCTATTTCCCCGCCAGCGGGATGAAACATTCGCAGGACGACCTCCTCGGAGAAGTAATGCGGAAAAAACGTCATTGTCCCGACCCTTCGGGGAGCAAGCAGAACCCGTCCCGCCACCGGGATCGGGTGGATCTGTACTTCCAAATGGTATAAGAAGCAAGAACCCCGGCCGTGAGCGCTGCTCGGACCGGGGTTCCCAGAATGGTTGGCTGTTCAGTATTCGTCTTCGTTGAAGAAGAAATCCTCCTTTGACGGGTAATCGGGCCAAATGTCTTCGATGGTCTCGAAGACCTCTTCGTCGTCCTCGATACCTTGCAGGTTCTCTACGACTTCCAGCGGCGCGCCGGTGCGCATGGCGAAATCGATCAACTCGTCCTTCGTCGCAGGCCAGGGCGCATCTTCCAAATAGGAGGCTAGTTCCAGTGTCCAGTACATCGAAAATGCCGTGTTAGAGGCTGTGAAATTGGCCGCAAATATAACCGGATCGCGTTCCGATGCGTCGGGACTTATCAACCGACGAATTTCCCTTCAACCACGCGGCTTCCATGGGGTATCGGCCACCCCGTTCACAAATGCGACGTGCCGGGCGAGTACGAAAAGAAGGTCGCTCAACCGGTTCAAGTACCTGATCACTACCTCCGGAACCTCCTCTTGGGCGGCAAGGCTCACCACCAGCCGTTCGGCCCGCCTGCAAACGGTTCTGCACACATGGGCTTGCGAGGCCGCAAGGTGCCCGCCGGGTAGTATGAAGTTGCGCATCTCCGGCAATTCCTTGTCCATGGCATCCATGGCGTGCTCCATGCCTGTAATGTCCTGGTCCTGCATTTTGGGCACCTTGAAGGTTTCGGCCTGTTCCTCGCTGCCGCTTGCCAAACGCGATCCCAGGCTGAACAGCATTTCCTGTATCGGCACCAGCAATTCATCGCGCGCCCCTTGCAGATGGTCGCGCAGCAGGCCGATGTGGCTGTTCAATTCATCCACTGTGCCGTAAGCCTCGATCCGCAAGCTGTCCTTGGATACGCGCGTACC
>Ga0136636_10002436_pt1 | contig 11067 bp, 7 predicted proteins | sample AntDrymUQ8522106_2_FD_104653 | JGI IMG/M metagenome (GOLD analysis project Ga0136636, IMG submission 104653) | Polar desert sand microbial communities from Dry Valleys, Antarctica - metaG UQ852 (21.06) | ecosystem: Environmental > Terrestrial > Soil > Desert | place: Antarctica: Dry Valley... | reverse complement strand
CCTGGCATAGGTGAGCGCTGTGGGAAGGTCGGGGCTACTCTCGGTAGCGGCGAGGGCCCACGGCTCCCCGCGCCGCTGATCTCGAAGCGACCCTTCACCAAGATACAGCCTGGACAGCGCACCATAGGCCTCGTGCCGCTCGCCCAACGTCGAGTCGGAAGATGCCTCCAGAAGCGTTACGAGCGCCTCCCACCCTGCGGCCTCCATCGGGGCATCCCCCAGTGCTCTCGCAACAGACACCTGGAGCTGGTGAAGCGAGCGCTGTCCCTGCACCTGTTCTAGAGCCAGCGTGATGAAGCGTTTCAACGTGGGGAGCTTGGCCGGCGGACAGATAGGTGCAAGCCCTTGGAGCAGGCTGATCAGCTCCTGCGCACGCAGTACGATCGCGCCGCGGAGCATCGCGTCGGACCGAATCGCCAGTGCTGCCGGGTGTCCCGTGCGCTCTTCGAGAAGTCTTACCGTCCACCCGTCGATGTAGCTGTAGGCAGAGCGGCCCTCTGCGTGCTCTTGGTCCGCAGCCCGCCAGAAGCCTTCCAGTAAGGATTCGGAGGGCAGTTGGGTCGCTAGCTCTGCGCTTTCCAGCGCCTCCATGAGACGGGGCCCGAGCTTCACAATCACCTGACGCCGCTGCTCTAGTGACACACTTGTAAATGACAGTTCAGCGGACGATAGCTCGGGCACACAGCGGTTGCAGCCGTAGCAACTGGGCCCGCTGATCACCTCGTAGGACTTGAGGTAGCCGAGCATGACGGAGCGCAGGCAGGGTTGCTGTTCAACACCTCGGCGTCGCTGGATGGAGCCGTTCTCCTGGGCACCCACATATGACGTCAGCAGGCGCTTGTAGGCAGCGTAGTCTGTGGCCTCCCGCTCATCGTGAAGCGTCATCAGGGCGGTGAGTGCCTGCTCGAAGTTCGCATCGTCCAGGAGGGCCGCTCCTGGTAGCACCTCCCAACCTTTCGGCTGCGAGATGGAGGACTGTACTTCTGCCAACCCAAAATAGTCGTCAATGGTTGCCTTCTTCCTTCCCACACGTCTGGCTCGCGCATCGGCCTCTGGCTTTCGAGTTCCGCGCGCCCCAAGATAGGCGCGCCACGCTTGCCAGTTTGATTCATTTACAGGGCTGTGAAAGTCCCCATGCGGCCCGTAGAGGGGAGTGACGACCTTACACTTCAAAATCGATGCCCGCGACTGGCCATTGCGGTAGACCGCGTCGCGCTTCTTGATGTCGCTTAGGAGTTGCGTCGTATCGCTGAGCGAGAGTTGGAGTCTACGAGCAAGGGGACGTAGATCTCCAGCCTGTAATAAGCGCGTAAACTCTCCCGGCGCAAGCTGCGCCTGACGAAGCGTGCCACTGTAGTACGCGTTTGAATTGCGGATGGCATGCTCGTCGCAGCGGTAGACTGCGTCAACGTAGGCTGGGCACTCACGGAACTGATCGATAAAGACCAGGCTCTGGCCTGCCGAGTCGACCGGCCTGATGCGGTACATGACATCAAGGATGCGCTTGAGGTACTGGGTCTTGCTTTTAACAGCCCGGTTACGCTCCTTAATCTCCGAGTACTCATCGGTTATGGGCTCGCCCTCATATCCGACATTCGCAGGCCATCTATAGTCATCGTGCAGGCCTGCACGCTGTGGCGTGGTCATACAGTCGTGGAAGAAGGCGAGCGCCTCGTAGCTGGTGAAATATAGATGGGACCCAACCATTCGTTCTGGCCGGGCGATTGTGCGGAGGAAGGAGCGCATCACCCGCACGTCCTCCTCCCGAACGTACTTGTTTCGGAGAAATGACTGCTGGATATTACAGTCTGTGTCGTAGGCATCTTTCGTTTGTGCAGGGGAGTCTGAGCTATAGTACAGCGCCGCCGTTGCGAGTGCGCCGTCACGTCCAGCACGTCCAGCTTCCTGCGCATAAGCCTCAAGATTCGCGGGGGGCGTTCGGTGGACGACCAGCCGAATGTTCGGCTTGTCAATCCCCATCCCGAACCCCTTTGTGGCAACAATGATCGCGCGCTCGCCCTCCATGAAGGCCTGCTGCTCACTCCAGCGTTGCCGCCCTCGCATATCGCCCAGTATTCGTGTGGCCGTGTCCGAAGCGTGAACGTCTTCCGTTTCTTCGTCGTCACCCTCATTGTCCATTTTGCCGTGGTAGAGGGAGACGTGCGTTTGAAGGGTGCGTTCAAGGTATGAAGCAAACTCTGTCGCGTAGGGACTGAGCTTACCCTCGGCATCAAGTTCACTATTGTTGGCTGTGCCAGATTTAGGCTGAGTCCATGGCATGAAGACAATTGCGGCCCCCCACTCGGCTGGCTCCTTCGACCGATTGTCCTTCAGAAGGGCCCGCAGATCACGGACTATCTGATCGACCTTCGCCTCGCTATCCTCGAAGACGCGGACGACCAAGTTGAGCTCGGGGCGGTTCGACGAGTCGACGTATACATCCCCGCCCTCGCTCAACGGGTGAGGGTTCAGGCGCAGCTCCTCACAAAGGTCGGCACGTACGGGAGGGCTGGCGGTGGCGGTGAGCGCAATGCGGCAGGGCTGCACCCCAATGGCGTCTAGCTTGCGGACAAGGTTCAGGTAGCTCGAGCGGAAGTCATGCCCCCACTGGCTGATGCAGTGGGCCTCGTCCAGGGCCAGGAAGCGTATTCCGATGCGTTCCTGTGCTCGGCGCAGGCTTTCCAGGACGTAGGGCCGATCAAGCTGTTCGGGGGTGAGATAGACCAGCTTGTAGTACCCGTGCTCCATACGGGTGAGGCGCGCTTCTCGCTCTAGCGAGTCCACATCCCCGTTGATGTAGGTTGTGAGGTAGTCCAGCCCATAGCGGTCGCAAATACGGCGCCGGTACTGGTCCTCCATCAGGGCGCGAAGAGGCGAGATCACGATCGTAAGCCCGGAGAGCAGCATGGCTGGGAGGATAAAGCACTCGCTTTTTCCACCGCCCGTTGCCGCGATGGCGAGGATCGAGTGGCCCGTGAGGACTCGCCGCAGCACCTCGTGCTGGAAGGGCTTCATCGTCGTGAAGCCGAACAGGCGGTAGGCAATCGCGTTGATCGCCCCGCGCGCGGCATCGTCGTAGCCGGGCAAGAAAGTCCGTCGTAACCGCTCTCCCGCGTTGGCACGGTCGTCGCCGTCTGGAGAGATCACGCTGGTCGTGTCGAGGCGCAGTTGGGCTTTGCCAGAAACTGCGCGTGTAATCTGGACATTTATCGCACGGGCCGCCTGGCCGTAACGGAGTGGCGCGACGTGAAACCCTGCCTGCCGCATCAGTTCCAGCGACGGTGCCTGATCTAAGGGCAGTGGGCAAAATTTTAAGCACTCTGCCCAGCCATTATCTCCATGATGGTGCTCATCCGGTGAGCCGAAGATCGGCCCGCTATACCGTCCGGCCGAGCCAGTCACGTAGGAGCCGATGTAGGTTAACGAGATGTCGGTTGGCCATAAGGTTTCCTGTGCTTTCACGCTTGCGGGCTCACCCCCTGACGGTTTGGAGCCAGGACAAGACTGGAACATCACGTAGCTCCACGAGAGCAGGTTGTTCTCAAACTCGTCAAACTCTGCCCTTCGACTGCCGCGCATGATGCGGCTCCGAATAGCACGGTAGAGTTCAGTTGGGTGGAGAGACTCGCGGCGGCCATTCCAACAGTTGTCACATACAGGGCCTGGTACTATGCCGGATTCGTGTCCACAGGGGCCAATGGTCCGAAGGTGCTTGGCGCGCCCTAACAGCACCCGCCGCCATTTCATGAGCTCAGTGGCGTGTCCTTTGCTCCCTGGCTCGATCACTAATGCCAGGGCTCGCTCACTGAGGCCTGCGATCGTGCGTTCCAGAGAAAAGCGGCTGCGCCCGTGAAGCTCGTTCAAAATGTTTGAGGCAATAACCAGATTAATGCTGGGATCGTAGTAGGCGTCGGTAGCGAGGTCGTGCAACTTCCATCTCGCCTCGCGCGCCCACTGCTCGACTTGGGCAAATACTGGATCAGGCGCGTGCCCGTCTGCTACGAGCGCCTCTTGGTAGCCGTGCAGGCCATCGGCGTAGGCTTGAGCGACCAACTGGGCGCTCTCAAGGTTCCCCTTTAAGCGGTCGATGCCGACGAGTGATACCTCGTCCACCGGGCACGCGGTCCCGTAGAGGGCGCAGACATGAGACCAGGCCAGAAGGAAGTCGAGGACGCCGAGCAGCGTTGTCGCGGTGCCGACACCGATGTCGAGGACACGTAGGGGACCGTGGAGCAGGCCAGCGCGGGCGACGTTGAGCAGGCAGAGCTGGATCTTCGCGACGTTGGTGGTGCAGTAATAGGCGAGATACTGGTCGCGAAATGCCTGGTCACGGTAGGGGTTCTGGGCAAAGTCTTTACCTCGCTGGTCAAATGATGTCCACGAGTCAGCAAGAGCCTCGAGGCGTGGTGCAGCCCCAGCGAGGATCGACTGCGCCGACTGCGCGCGCTGCTGGGGCTTGGGTGTCTGACCGAAAAGGACTTTGAACTGGGCGTGCTCGACGAAGGGCGAGATACGCACGCGGCCCCCGGGCGCGATCAGGCACTCAAGGGTGTCGAGGAGAGCTGGATCGAAGGGACCGTGCATACGAGGTTTACCCTTTGTCCTGTCAAGACTCCGACTCAGTCTCGGGCGGGAAGAGCGAGAGCTGCGAGGAGGCTGCTGGCGGTGGAGCGGGCTGCGTGCTGGCGCGGCGGATTAAGCTTTCCAGATCCGGCTCGTGTGCCTGGTAGCGCTGGAGAGCGAGCGGCCGGTTCACTACTGCGTAGCAGTAGACGCAGCCGTGGGGACAGGTATCGTAGGCGCCAATATCGCGGCTGTCGTAGCACCCGCATTTGCCACGGTTGCTGGAGAGCTTCAGGAGCCGCCGCTTGTGGGGCCAGAGGCTATCAAGGATGTCCTGGTCAACGCACGAGCCTCGACGAATCAAGCCGCCAACGGCAAAGTCCTCCGCGCAGGTGTAGAGCGCGATGCCATGCCCTTCGCCTATCACGGCTAGATCCTGTGCGAGAGCTAGTTTCTCATCAGGTGGTGGGTCGTACGGCTGCAGTTCCGGTGGGAGGGTGCGCGTGTTGCGGGTAACCTTGTCATAGATATCGAGGAAGCTGATGTAGCAGCGCTCAGTCATGCCCTCCAGTGCGCGCGCCAGGCGCGCGAAGGTGTGCCGATGCCAGTCCGCGTCCGTCAGAGGGGTGAAAATGATGGGGTCGTAGCGCCACTGGACATGGCGGGGGCTAGAGGTGGTGGCCAGAGCGTGAAATATACGAATGGCCTGCTCCGGCTGCGGGACACGCTCCTCAAGAGGCCGGAGGGTCGGGTCGCCGGGATAGCCGGTGATTGAGTAGTGGAAGTAGTGGTCAAGCCCTCGCTGATTGAGCTCGTCCAGGTGCTTGAGGAATGGGGCGTAGTTCTTCGACCAGAAGACGATGGCGTGGACGTTTTCGGGTTGGAGTGACACCTCGACGAGCTGGGGGCCGTACGGATTGTGATATTTCACCGAGCCTGCCCGAACCCGGCGCATGAACCACTCGCCGTAAAATGCCGGGATGTCAGTACGGTAGGAGGCTGAGATAACTTGCATCGTATGTCCTCACGAGGACTTGCTGGACGCCTCGCAGAATGCTCTATGGACTGAGACAATCTTCAGCCCTCTGCACCACCATGACCGCTCGGTCATGCTCCATAGAAGTTAACTGCTCAGGATCTTCACCCAACCAGCGCCGGCCGCGGCTCTCCCGCCCACGGCGGGGTGAGCTTGCGGGTGATCACCTGCTCGACCTCGTCGAGGCGCCCGGGGACGATGCCCACGGCACCCGCGCGGTCAACCTCCAGCACCCCCGCGACGCACAGCCGGTGGACGGCCCCGTACAGCGCCCCGCGGCGCGGCCCGGGCAGCACCGACCAGAGCTCCTCCGCGGGGACTAGGCTGGGCGCGATGACCCCCCGCCCCACCAGTGGCACGAACATCGTGCGCAGGCGGTACATCGGTCGATGAGACCGAGCATGCGGCCGTAGTACGCCTTCTCGTCAGAGTAGTCGGAGTGCCACTTTGCATCCATATTGAGGCCTGCTCACCCTACAGCCACACATCAAGCCAGTAGCTGTCAAAATTGTATAGTAATGATTAGTGCGCAAATGCGCTGGGCGGCGAAGGACTATGATGTGCACGGACCCGCGCCCTACAGACTATTGGGCTACAAGCTGTGCAGGAAGGGTTCGTTTGCCTCTTTCACGGCCACCGTGCTCGCTGCGAGCATCCAACGCGACACATTAGCCCGCGGAATACGATAGGTCCGTCCAGCCCGTACGGCGGCGATGCGCCCCTGGCTCGCCCAGCGCTGCACCGACCTCGGGTGAACGCGCAGCACGTGAGCAACCTCGGCGACGGTGAGCATAGCGGGATAGGGCGCGAGGAGGTGCTCGATCTCAGCCTGGTTCATGGAATGCTCGCTTCGCGACTCAGGCGACAGCAGCGGCAGGGGCGACGGCTACGACGTTACTATACTCTCGGGAGATGACTCAAGTATTACTGCGATCCAAACTCGTTGTCATCTCCGTTTTGTGTGTAGATCAGCACTATTTGCGGATGGTACGTTGCTGCATGGTTTAATACGATAGTAACGACGCCGCTGGCTTGCAAGACGGTCAACCCTGCCAGAGCCGCCTCTGCTCGCGCTTGGTATCGGCACAAGTCGCATCTCCCTGCCGGTCAAGGCGCTTCCGCGTATTTCCTTTGTGGACAGTGGATGTGGCCGTGCTATCATGGACTGAGCAGCTCTGAGCAAAAGACGTGTGAGACGGTCGAGTTCAATGAGCACAGTCACCCCACAGTTGATGACGGCCGAGGAGTTCTGGGCCCTCCCGGATACGGGTAGACCGCGTGCTCTCGTGCGCGGGGAGGTGGTTGAAAGCATGCCGCCCGGAGGAGTCCACGGGGTCATTGCCATCGTCCTGGGGGGCCTGCTGCGGACGTGGGCGAAGGCCGGAGGGTACGGCGTAGTGGGCGCCGATTCGGGTTTTATTCTGGACCGCAACCCCGACCTTGTGCGTGGGCCGGATATCTCCTTTGTCGCTGCGACCCGCGTGCCCGCCGCGGGCATCCCCGAGGCATTCTGGCAGCAAGCCCCCGACCTGGCCGTCAAGATCGTCTCGCCCTCCGAGACAGCCGAGGAGGTGCGCGAGAAGGTGCGTGACTTCCTCCAGGCAGGGACGCCGCTCGTCTGGGGGGTCTACCCCCGTACCCGTGAGGTGCTTGTTCATCGCCCAGGCGGCGCCATCCAGGTGCTCAGCGAGGATGACATCCTCGAGGACGCCGCTGTGCTGCCCGGCTTCGCGTGCCGGGTGGGTGAGCTGTTCGAGTAGCCTCGCCGCTGGTGCGAACCGCAGCCGCCCCTTGCAGATGGATGCGCGGGCGGGTTACGGTCGCTCTATGCGCTCCAGCAGCCGGTCTTCCACCCAGAGCTTGCGATCATCTACCTGCACCCTCCGCCAGGTCGTATGCTCATCGTGGGCTGTGCGGGTGAAGCAGCGTAGCTCGCTGCCGGGCTGTAGGGTAATGGGCTGCTGCCGGCTGTCTGGCGTCGGGAATGCATAGAGTTCTGCGCTAACGAAATAGCTCTCGCACGGCCAGGAGCGCAACTCGCCGTCGTAGTAGCCCCAGCTCGCCAGGGGCAGCCAGACAGCGAAAGTTAGAACGAGCAGGGTGCGGCCGAGCACGACGAGGGCGCGCTGTTTGGGCTCGTCCCAGGCGCAGCGCCAGACTGTGCCCAGGATCCAGCCGACAGCGCGCCCCAGGCGCACGATGCCGCGGAGCAGCACACAGAGCGCCTGCCCGAGGAAGCCGAGGCTCACCGGGAAAATGCTCAGGTAGGCGAGCAGTAGCCCGATAAGGATGTGCCCGGCACCCCCCTCGTCAACCGCGCGCTGCATGAGCTCGTCGCTCTGCTTGTTGACCCTGCGGCTGATCGCACCGCAGGCGTGGTAGGCCTGATCGATAGTCCGCTCGAAGGCTACGTCGCCCCACTGGCGCGGCTCGTCGCCCGGCTGGCACTCAAAGCGCGGGTCGGGCGCCGGCGGCGGCGGCTCCGGGAGTTGAAGGTCGATGCTTTCCCTGCCTGCTCCCAGCGCGACCTCGATCCGCAACTCCGGCACGCGCAGGCGCACGGCCTGCTCCGGAGCAGGCAGGGAAAGCTGAGCTCGCCCAAACTGCAGCGTTGCCTCGCTTACTACCCTTCCGGCTGCATCCAAAAGCTGCACCCGCTTATCGCTGGCCGCAAAGGTCTGGCGCTCGCTCGTGAGCAGCAGCCCCACGCGCAGGGTTTGTGCGGTAGCGGTAGCCGCGGATGGCGGTAGAGCTATGGGCGAGGCCGCCACACCCGCCGGCTGAGGCGCAGGGTTCGCTCCCTGGCCCGCCTGGGCAGCCGGAGCGGTTCTCGTTGTGGCCTGGCTACTGCTGCTGGCCTCCTGCCTCGGCGGCCTGAAGAACTGCACTGTGGCCCGCTCCCCCGCCACGCTGCGCTGCCACGAATTGCTCCGCAGCTGCTCGGGCGTGGCGATGTACCAACGCCCGCTTGGCCAGGCTTCCTGCCACACACGCTGCACCTGCTCGCCGCGCTGATCGCGGGGCACCACCCAGAGGATGCGCGGCAGCGGGCCGAGGCGATTTTTCCAATGCTGCAGCCAGCGTTCGTCCTCTATCATCGTCGCGTACTCGCGAGCCTTGCCGCCGATCGTCGCCAGGGGCTCTGTCGCCCGATCCAGCTCAACGATGAACGCCCAGTCCTGCTCGCCGCCCGTTGGCAGGTTGCGCGTCCAGGGGATCGGGTGCGGGCACGCCTGGCCCAACGTGGTATGGCAGACCACCAGGGCGTCGGCCCAGGGCGCCGCGTGGAACGGGTTGAGCTTGAGCTCCAGGCGCGCGAACACGCCGCTGAGCCCGCTGCCCCGCGCTCGCGCCGCCTCCACCAGGCAGACCACCGTCTCGGCGACCAGCGAGTCATGCTCCAGCCGCCCCTTCCTGATCGCCGCCGGCGTGCCGGGTACTGTTCCTCGTGGCCAAGGTGGTTACTCGGATACTGCGCGTGGGTGCGGATAGCGCGCTGGCCCTCGTCGGTCAGCCGCCACCAGGCAACACCACGCGTCGGCACGCCGCGCTCGTCCACGCCGGCGGCGCGGTCGACGCGCACGATGAGCCCGCGCTTCACGAGGCTGTCGGGGTCCTGGGTCAGCCGGCGCTGGATGGTCCGCTCGCTGGTCAGCAGCAGGCGGGCCAGCTGCGGCAGGGTGAGCAGGCCGAGGTAGGCGAGCGAGAGCAGCACGGCCACCTCCTGCTCCTCTGGCGTGAGGCGAGGCTGGCCCGCCTGCTGCTGGGTCATTGGGGTTCCCCCTTCGCACTAAGAATTATCGTCTGTGCTCTGCCAGCCGCGCAGCGCGCGCTGCTGCCCCAGCCGGCCCCGCCACCCCGCCAGTGGCGCGACACGGTTGCTGCCGCCTTCGCTGCCACGGTCGCTGCCACTGGCAAGGGTGTGCGTCTCAACGGGTGGCCGCCTCGAACAGCGCGTAGGCCCGTTGCCAGCGCGGGCTGCCGCCCTTGTGCACCGCGAACGCCTCCTCGATGCGCTCCTGCTTCGAGCGCCCTGAAGCCCGCAGCGTGATGGCTCTGGCGAGCCGCCGCAGCTCGTCGGCGGTCGGGGCCAGGGCGTCCTCGTCGAGCTCCAGTTCGTCCTCAGGAAAGAAACCGTCATCGCCCAAGGTGAGCGTTGCCGCGCCATGAACGCTCGCGTTTGCGGCGTCGCGGGTACCGTTTTCGGCCGCGAACCGACGATTGCGTTCCTGGTGCGCTACCAGGGCTGCCGGCGCGCGCGGCGGGTGGGCCAGGCGGCAGCGCAGTGTCAGCTCTACCAAGCGTGTGCCATGCGCAACCTGCTCTTGTGGCTGAGCCGCGTCCGGCGGGGGTTAGCCCCGCGGCCGCCGACGTGCGCCGCTCCTCCATCCGCGTTCGGCGCGGCACTCGGCCAGGTGGGTGGGCCGCCGCGTGCCCGCCACGGCGAACAAGCCGCATCGAACAGCGAGATTTCCCACTAAACAGCGTCCAACCATCAGGAAACACCACGTCCTCCGCAACACAACACCCGCACAGACCCCCCGTCGCTCGGGACCCCGCCCCGCCCCCGGCCGAAAAAACGCCCCACTGTCGCCAGGGGGAGGCACGCCCCCAATTAGGCGAAGCTCTCGAAGCACTTGGCCGGGCTCTCGCTCGGCACGCTCTTGCCGACGATCAGCTCGAACCAGCCGGCCTTGCGGTTGTCGCCGTCACGGGCGTGGACATAGCCACCGTCAATTCCGACCGTGAGCGGGCCATCGGGCGGCGGGAGCCGATCCCAATCGCGCTGGCACCCGTCGACGAAAAACGCCTGCTCCTCGCTAAGCTCGCGTTCCAGCCGCAAACGGGAGCAGGGCGGCCCACTTCGCCTCCAGATAGCGTCGCTCCGGCGTTGTCCGTTCCGGCAACCGCTCTGCCAGCGGGCTGCTACTCCGCGGTAGCTCGGCTGACTGACAGGCACAGGTCGCGAAGCGTGGGCTGTGCCCAGCCGAAGGGTGCCGAAGAGCGAACGGACGACGATCTGGTGCTGCCCCTTGCTCCGGCGGGGTGCGCTACATCCAGGGCAAGCGGCGTGAGCCGCGCTGTAGTCATGCTCCTGGCGCAGGGCGAGAAAGGCAGAGGGGCCAGCGCACTCCGCTGGAGGTGCCGCACGAGCGCCGCCGATACAGACAGGGTAGCGCTGGCCTGGGGTCGCCGGCAGGATCTGCTCAAGGCGGAGCTCGTGGCGCCAGGGGACGTAGAAGTTGTACGCGTAGAAGGAGCGCTCGCCGACCCGAAAGCGGAAATCGACGAGGCGGACGGTGTGCGGGTCATCGGCGAAGCTGGTTCCGCCGATGTAGCAGATGCCGTAAATGAGGAACTGGTGCAGATAGTCGTCACGCCAGCCGAAGGCGAGCTGGATGATGGCGTGAAGCTCGGCGATGGTGGTTGTGTCGCTTGACAAGCAGCCGGCGCCAGACCATCGGGCT
>Ga0136636_10002434_pt1 | contig 11071 bp, 8 predicted proteins | sample AntDrymUQ8522106_2_FD_104653 | JGI IMG/M metagenome (GOLD analysis project Ga0136636, IMG submission 104653) | Polar desert sand microbial communities from Dry Valleys, Antarctica - metaG UQ852 (21.06) | ecosystem: Environmental > Terrestrial > Soil > Desert | place: Antarctica: Dry Valley... | reverse complement strand
TCATCGGGCATCTCCGAAAAGAGTGTCAAGGAGCCCTGGAACGGGCAAGCCACGTGCCCGCGGCCAGCGATGGCAGCGATGGCAGCGATGGCAGCGATGGCAGCGATGGCAGCGGTGGCAGCGGTGGCAGGCGATGTCGGGCGGTGTCGCCGACGTCGCAAGGCTGTGGGTCGGTGCGCCTCAATGCCCCGGCGCGGGCGCTGCGGGGTGCAGCGGCAGCCAGGCCGTGAAGCTGCTGCCATGGCCGATGCCTTCGCTGTGGCATGCGACGTCACCGCCGTGCAACTGCAGCAGCTGGCGCACCAGCGCCAGCCCGATGCCGAGGCCGGCGTTCTGGCCAGGCCCGTCGACCTGCCAGAACATGTCGAAGATGCGCTGCTGCACTGGCGGCGCGATGCCGCAGCCGTTGTCGCTGACCCGCAGCACCGCATGGGCACCCTCGACGCCGGCGAAGAGCACGATGTGCCCGCCGGGCGGGGTGTACTTGGCGGCGTTCGTCAACAGATTGATCAGCACCTGTGCCAGCCGCGTCAGGTCGCCGTCGAGCCAGACGGGCTGCCCGGCCACCTGCAGCACCAGCCGGTGGTTGGCGGCATCGATCAGCGGCTGCGTCGACTCCACCGCGTGGTCGACAACCATCTGCAGCGTGATGCGCGCACGGTGCAGGGCCAGCTTGCCGGTGCCGATGCGCGCGACATCGAACAAGTCATCGACCAGCCGCACCAGGTGCTGCATCTGCCGTTCCATCATCGCGTGCGTGCGTCCAGCCACGTCGCTGCCCGCCGGCGCCATCCACAACAGCTTCAAGCCGGCGCGGATCGGCGCCAGCGGCCCGCGCAGCTCGTGGCTGAGCATGGCGATGAACGCATCCTTGTGGCGATCGACCTCACGCAGCGTCTGTTCAAGCTGCCGACGCGCGCTGATGTCGACGCCGATGCCGACCAGCCGGCGTGCCGAGCCGTCGGGGCCGCGCTCGACACGCGCCAGCGCCAGCATCCAGACCGGGGGGCCGTCCTGTGCCTGCGCGATGCGGTAGTCGAAGCGACAGTCGGGCGCGCCGGCATGCAGCGCGCTCTGCACGGCGGCATCCACGCCTGCGCGGTCGTCAGGGTGCACCGCCGCCAGCCAGGCCTGGTAGCCGTCAGCGGGTTGCGGCAACGCCGGATTCAGGGCGGCCGGCAGCGCGTCGCCGCCCTCCACGCGCCGGGCCTCGATGTCCCATGCCCAGGCCACCGCATTGCCAGCTGCCATCGCCAGCTGCAAGCGCTCGGCGCTGTCGCGCGCCTGCTGTTCGAGTTGGCGTAACGCGGTCACGTCGTGCGTCACGCCCAGCACATGCTCGACGCTGCCGTCGGCGGCCCACTCGGGCACCAGGCGCGACGAGAAGTGCTGGCGCCCGGCCAGGCCGTCGAAGCTGAACGACAGCGCCCTCGGCTGGCCGGTGCTGAACACCGACTGCACCGCCTCTTCCCACTGCGCGACCACCGCCGGTGGCATGGCGAGCTCGCGGTTGGTCTTGCCGATGAACTCGGCCGGCGCGCGGCCGGTGATGCGGGTGATCGCCTCGCTGACGAAGACATGGCGAAACTGGCGGTCGAAGCGCGTCAGCACGTCGGGCGAGTTGTCGGCCAGCGCGCGGAATTCGCGCTCGCGCTGGGCCAGCGCGCGATTGCTCTGGCGCAGCTCGCGCGCCATCGTCCAGCGCTCGATCGCGTGGGTCATCGCGCGCACCAGCGCCGCAGGGGTCAGCTGCGCTTTCGACAGGTGGTCCTGCGCACCGCAGCGCAGCATCTGCCGCCCGAGCCCCGGCTCGCTCGACCCGGTGAGCACGACCACCGGGCACCGCACCGCGCCGTCGGTGTCGCACAGTGCGGCCAGCACGTCCCGCGCGTCCATGTCGGGCAGGTAGTAATCGAGCAAGACGCAATCCGGCGGGCCGTCGGCAGACCCAAGGACGGCCGCGATCGCGGTGCCACCGAGCTCGGCCTCAATGAAGTCGAAGCGCAACTCCGACCCGCTGAGCAACAGCCGCCGCTGCTCGCTGCGGTCGTCGGCGTTGTCGTCGACGATCAGCACGCGCAAGCGCTGCGGCGTCGGCGTCGGCGGCGCTGGCGTTGAGGCCGCCAGCGTCAGGTCAGCGGCGGGGACGGCTGTCACGCCTGAACACCCCGGCCGGGGTGGGCAAGGACCAGGTCGAGCCAGTAGCGCAGCACCGACACCATCGCGTCGCGGTGCTCGGTGTAGCGCACCGGCTTCAGGTGGTAGGCGTTGGCCCCGGCGCGGTAGCAATGGTCCATGTCACGCGGGTTGGCCGAGGTGCTGACGACGACGACCGGGATGGTGCACAGGCTGGGGTCGCGCTTGATGATCCGCAGCGTCTCGCGGCCGTCCATTCCGGGTATGTTGAGGTCCATCAGCACCAGTGCCGGCAGCGCGGCCCGCGGCTGCTGCAACAGCGCCAGGCAGGCGTCGCCGGTCAGCACGCGGTGCAGCCGCACCGGCGTGCTGCAGCGCAGGATTGCCTGCTGCACGGTGTCGGCGTCTTCGTCGGAGTCCTCGACCAGGATGACTTCGGGCAACTCTGTCATGGCGCGGTCCCCAGGCCGGGGTCGGCGGGCATCGAAAAGTAGAAGCAGCTGCCCTGGCCGGGGGTCGACTCGATCCAGACCTCGCCGCCGAGGCGCTCGACCAGCTTCTTGACGATCGTGAGGCCAGCCCCGGTGCCGCCGCCGAAGTCGTCGCGGCCGTGCAGCCGGCGGAACATCTTGAACACCTGGTCGATGTGGCGCGGCTCGATGCCGATGCCGTTGTCGCGGACATAGAACACCGTCTGCCCGCTCGCCGCTGCCGGCCAGCCTTTGTCCGAGGTGTGTGCAGCCTGCGCCGTGCGTGCGGCGGTCTCATGCGGGGCCAGCCAGCCGAGCTCGATCACCGTCGTCGCCTGCTGGTTGTACTTCAGCGCATTCGACAGCAGGTTGGTGTAGACCTCGCGCAGCCGCACGCGGTCGGCACGCACGCTGGGCAGCGGCCGTGGCACGTCGATGGCCGCCGGCTTGTCGCCGCGCCGCGCGGCGACCATCTCCAGCGCCTCGTCGACGATTTCACCGACCTCGCAGTCTTCGAGCTGCAGCGCGACGCGGCCCACGCGCGAGAAGTGCAGCAGTGAATCGAGCAGGCTGTCCATGCGCAGCGTCAGCCGGGTCAGGCCGGCCAGCCGCTGGTGGTCTGCGTCGCCCAGCTGGGCCATGTTTTCGGCCAGCTGGTGCGCGTACTTGTGGATGCCGCGCAGCGGCTCCTTCAGGTCGTGGCTGGCGACATAGGCGAAGGCGTCGAGCTCGTCGTTGCTGCGCTCCAGGTCGGCGTTCAGGCCGGCCAGCTGGTCGGCGCGGGCAATGATCAGCTCCATCATCAGCATGCGAAAACGCAGCGCGGCTTCCAGTTCGACCGCCAGCCACGGCTTGCTGCGGCCGCGCACCGATTCGACGAACAGCGCGAAGCTCGCACGTGGCGTCAGCCTTGCCCCGTGCGGGCCGACCACGCTGGGCTTGTCGTGCGGGTTGCCGCCCCAGTGGACTGTCTGTGTCGTCTCGGGCCTGAACCACAGCACCAGGTTCTTCGCGCTGCGCGACAGCGCGATCGCCAGCAGGCCGCTCGCCACGTCGGCAAACGTCTGGCCGGGCGGGTAGTGGGCCGACAGCTGGTCGGTGGCAAACAGCGGCCGGTCGCGCAGCAGCATCTCGGGCCGCGCAGACAGCCAGTCGCGCAGCGCGTCGAGCGCTTGCACTGGCGGTGTGTTGCCGGCACACCACCAGCGGTCGCGGTGGTAGAGCGCGGTGCCGCCGGTGTCCAGGCCGTCCAGCAAGGTCGGCGGGCCGTCGAGCAGCGCCTCCAGGCCGCCTTCCTGTGCCGCCTGCGTCACCAGTTGCTGCTGCACGCTGTCGATGCGCTGGCGGTAGGCCGCGTGCTCGCGCTCCTCGGCCGCAGCATGCTGCAGCGAGACGATCTGCGCCAGCAGCTCACACGCGGCGCGCAGGTCATACGGCATCTGGAACGGGGCGCTGTAGTGGTGGCCGGCGATCAGCCCCCACAACCGGTCGCCACGGCGGATCGACATCGTCAGCGTGGCCGCGACGCCCATGTTGCGCAGGTACTCGGTGTACATCACCGATGGCCCGCGCAGCGCGCAATGGGTCATCGTCAGCGGCCGGCCGCTGTCGGGGTGGGTCAGCGGCAGCAGTTCGGCCAGGCCGCCATCGACATCGCGCAGCGGGCGTATCCAGGTCTGGCGAAACACCTCGCGCGCCGGCTCGGGGATGTCCTGGGCGGGATAGTGCAGGCCCAGCCACGACGGCAGGTCGTCGCGCCGGCGTTCGCTGACCACCTCGCCATGGCCGTCGTCGTGGAAGCGGTAGACCATCACCCGGTCCAGGCCGGTCAGCGCGCGGATCTCGGCGCAGGCAATGTCGCCGAGCGCCGATAGCGTGGTGGCGCGCTGCAGCTGCGCCACGCTGCGCCGGATCAACGCATAGAAATCGCGCTGCGCGCTGGCATCACGCCCGGTGGCCTCGAACTCGAGCACGGCGACGCCATCGACGGTGTGCACGCTGGCGTCCAGCGCGACGCCGCTGTGGGCCGCTGTGTGGGTGAAGGCATAGCCCGGGTTGCGCTCGATCTCGGGCTGCTGCAGCATGGCCAGCAGCAGGCCGGCATGGACCGGCCCGACCAGATCCTGCAGCGGCCGGCCGAGCAGCGCAGCGGGTGCCATGCCCAGCACGTCGGTGCTGTTTTCGCTGACCTGGGCAATCGTCAGGTCGGCTGGGCGCAGCACCAGCAGCGCACCGTGCGCCTGCACGCAGCCGGGCGTCTGCACCGGCTCGCTGTCGCAATCGGTGATGCTGACGCCGAAACGCTTGGTGCTGTAAGCCTGGCCGTGCCAGGCCGGTGGCGGCGGGGCGCCCAATGGGGTCATCACGGGTTCTGCCGGTTGCACGAATGGCGTCAACCGGCGAAAGTGACAATCGCCACCGCCTCGGCCCGTGCGGCACTGGCCGCGTCGACGTGCGTGGCATGGGCGCTGCGAAACGATGTCCACATCTCTGCTGTCCTTTTCGCATAACCGTTGAAGAACACGGCGCGGTTGGGTCGATCGTAACCAAATTGCAGCAACAAATGCCGGTCGACCAGTTGGCCGTACGGCGTCGCGCCCTCCAGCAGGCAGAGGCAACCGAAACAGGCGGCAAGGCTGCCCAGCGACGGCAACATGGCGCAGCGTGGCAACCGTGCATGGTCGACGCCGAACGCGTGCAGGTCAGCCTGCAGCCAGCCCGTCTTGCGGCGTCGACTGACAGAGACACCAGATGCAGCTCGGCGTCGAGCGCCTGGGGCCCGGGGCGCGCCGTAGACTGCAGCCGGGGCACGCAAGGGGCGAACGCGGCCGGACCAACAGCTGCAACAGCGATGCGCCGGACGCACCGAAACCGTGCTTTCGTGGATGCCCAACCGATCGGCGATCTGGTTCAAGACGAGCGGCTTCACTGCCATCGAGCCGTATTTCAGGAAGTGCTTCTGCTTGCGCACGATGGCATTGGCACAGTCTAGAAGGGTCAGGAGCCGCTGCTCGGCGTGGCGCACGGTCCAGCGGGCGTCGTTCAGGTGTTCGCCAGCGCGCGCGACAAACCGGCTGGGTCACGCCAGCCGGTGCCTTCAGATGGTCGCACGAGATCGCCTTGGCCACGGCCCGCACCTGCGGGCATGCCACCTCCGGCAGTTGCAGTTGCAGACATTCCGCAACGCTGTGGGCGTCAACGCCGGGCGGCTCGAGCGACTGCAACCGCCGCAGTGCGGTCTGCATCTCGGCCGGCGACGCTGGCAGATCGATGCCGGCGACCTCGATCGTCCAACGGCATGCACATCTGGCCGTCAGCCAGCTTCCAGTGACCCGACAATGACGCGGGCCAGCAGCAGGTCACGCGGCGGCAGGCGCATCAGGTTCAACCCGCAAGGCGTCGGCATGGCGGTCGGCAGCGCCGTGACCATCGCCTTCGAGCCAGGAAAGTGACCTGCGCGCGCTGTTGGCAGGCAGGTCCTGGCACAGCGGCGACGGTTGGCGAGATTTACCGGCACGCCTGCGCGTGCGCCTGGATTGCGGCAAGGACTGCCGGGACGGGATCGGGGCGCGGACCTGGCCAAAGCGCGGCAGGGCACGGCATTTGCCAACGTCGCCTACCGCCCTGTCAATGTGGAGTCCTCAGATGCCGAACCGCACCGCCGCCAACACCGCCCGCACCAGCCTCACCGCCACCCTTGCCCAGCGCACCGAGGACGACAAGCCCGCGAAGAACACCGGCCGAGACTTCGCCACGGCCGCCGCAGCCCAGCCACTGCGCGACCTTCCGTCTGGTGGCGCCAACGACAGCGTCCGGTTCACCGAGTTGAGCGAGAACGTGCTAAACCACGTCATCCACGACGTGGTCGCGTTGTTTGCGCCGCTCCAACAGGCCGGGTTCGACCGAGACACGAAGGGCTTCTCCATCGCCGTCGACAACGCCAGGCGCCGTGCAGCGCTGAAGTTGCCCCGGGACGACAGCGCCAGTGCGGTAGGCACGGCCAGCGGCCAACGCGCGCGGGGCCGCGACGCTTTGTCCGCCTCGCCCAGTGGTGCAAGGGGCACGCCATGAGCCGGCCGCCCGCGTCGGGCAATACGGTCGGTGCAGGCCTGCCCGTCCTGCTGGTGTTCTGCCACCTCCGCTGGCGCTTCGTTTTCCAGCGCCCGCAACACCTGTTGTCGCGGCTGGCAGGCCGCTGGCGCGTGATCGTTGTCGAGGAACCGGTGCGCACCGAAGGCCCCGCGCGGCTCGAGTCGCGGTTCGAGCGTGGTGCTGATGGCGCGGACAACGTGCAGGTGCTGGTGCCGCACACGGCGGTGGACGGCGCCGGCTTCCACGACGACCAGCTGGCCGTGCTGCAAGGGCTGCTGCAAGCGCACCTGCAGGCAGAGCAGCTGCAGGTGGACATTGCCTGGTTGTACACGCCGATGGCATTGCCGCTGGCCAAGGCCGTACGACCCATGGCCTTGGTCTACGACTGCATGGACGACCTTGCGGCGTTCAAGGACGCACCGCGACAGCTGCGCCAGCGCGAATCGGCACTGATGAAGGAAGCCTCGTTCGTTCTGACGGGCGGCCCGTCCCTGTACGAGAGCCGCCGCCACGCCCATCCGCAGGTGGTGTGCCTGCCGAGTGCGGTGGACGCAGCGCACTTCGCGCCTGCGCGGCTGGATACAAACACCAAAGCGTACGCCGAGGCGCAGGCGCTGCAGGGCGCGCTGCCGCATCCCCGCCTGGGTTATTTCGGCGTGATCGACGAGCGGCTGGACATCGCACTGGTGGCGGCAGTGGCCGACGCCCACCCCGAGTGGGCGGTGGTCATGGCGGGCCCGGTGGTGAAGATCGACCCCGCCACGTTACCGCAGCGCTCCAACATCCATTGGATCGGCATGCAGCCCTATGAGCGCCTGCCTTACCTGTTGGCCGGATGGGATGTGGCCTTGATGCCGTTCGCGCTGAATGCGTCGACACGCTTCATCAGCCCGACCAAGACGCTGGAGTACATGGCCGGTGAGAAGCCCGTGGTCAGTACCCCTGTGCAGGACGTGGTGACGCTGTATGGCGACGCCGTGGCGCTGGCCGATGTGTCGCGCGGGCCTCAGCCTTTCATCACCGCATGCGAAGAGTTGCTGCGCGAGACGCCCGACAAACGGTACCGCCGCGCGATGGCGATGTTGGGCCTGGTGTCGCAGCATGCCTGGTCGCGCAGCGCCGACTCGGTGCACACACTGCTGCTGGAGGCGCTGTCTCCAGCGCTGGCCGATGAACGCACCGTGGGGATGCAGGCCGCCGCAGGAGCGGACTGAACTGCAGGCCCCAGGCCGCTCGCTGCCCGGCGCCGATACCTATCCCGATGCCGACGCCCGGTCTGGCGTCGGCGCTCTGGCCCGGAGCAGGTCGGTGCTCGCCAACAGCTGGATCAGTTCGTCCGGGTCGACCGGCTTGCTGAAGCACAGGTCGAATCCGGCCAACCGGGCCTGTTCCCGGTTGTCAGGCGAACCCCAGCCGGTCAATGCCACCAGCAACATGTCGGCACGGGCCGGGTCGGCGCGCAGGCGCTGCGCCACTTCATAGCCGTTGAGTCCCGGCATGCTGATGTCGAGCAGGGCCACCTCGGGGTCGAACCCGGCGCAGGCGGCCAATGCGGCCAGGCCGTCGGCGGCGGTGCGCGTCACATGACCGGCCATCTGCAGCAGCAGTGACAAGCTCTCGGCCGCGTCGGGGTTGTCGTCGGCGATCAGCACGCGGTGCGGGGCGGCCTCGGTCGATGGCGCGTCAGGGGCCTGCGCTGCCAGCGATCCGCCAGGCAGCGCCGGCAGCACCATGGTGAACACGCTGCCCCGCCCCAACCCGTCGCTGTGCAGCCGCAACCGGCCGCCCTGCAGCTCGACCAGACCCTTGGCCAGCGCCAGACCGATGCCCAGGCCACCGGGGCCGCGATGGGTCAGGTTGTCGAGCTGGGAGAACATGTCGAAGATGAGATCGCGGTCGCGTGCGTGCAGACCGATGCCGGTGTCGTGCACCGCGATCTCGACCTCTTCGGCCTGGCTGCCAGCCGCAGCGGGGGCGATGCGCCGCCCCACCAGCCGGATCTGGCCGCCGGCTGGCGTGTACCTGGCGGCGTTGGTCAACAGGTTGGTCAGCACCGGTTCGATGCGCCCGGCGTCGGCCTGCAGCAGCAGCGGCGGCTGCGGCAGCGCGATCTCCAGGCGCTGGTTGCGTGCCTGCATCAGCGGCAGCGCAGCCGACACCGCCGCATCGACGGCCCGTTGCACGGACACCGGCCGCAGTTCCAGGCGCAGGCGGCCGTACTTGATGGCCGACAGGTTGAACAGGTCATCGAGCAGCACCGCAATGCGCTGAACCTGGCGGATGATGACGCCGCTGCACCACGCTGTTTGCGCATCGCCCCCCGGCCCGCTGCCCAGCAACCGGGCGGCGTTGCGCAGCGGGGCCATGGGGTCGCGCAACACGTGCGCCAGCACCGCCAGGAAATTCTCCTTGTGGCGGTGGCTGGCCAGCAACGGGTCTTCTAGCTTCTTGAAGTTTCTGATGTCGATCACCAGGCCGTCGAGCACCTCGGGCCGGCCGGCAGCCTCGTGCTGCAGCCGGCCGCAGCCAGTCAGCCAACGCACGCCGCCGTCTGGGCCGACGATGCGGTACTCACGCACGGGCAGCTACCCGGTCTGCCTGGCGGCGTCGAGGGCCGCCTGCACTGTCGCGCGGTCTGTCGAAGGACGCGGCGAAAACACCATGGACCCGGCCGCCAGCGCCGTGCAGCGGGACGCCGCGCGTCAGGTCATGGCGGTCGTGGTCGCGGTGCTCCAGCGTGAACGGCTGGCCTGCCAATGCCCGCCGATAGTGACCGAGATGCAGCGCCGCCGCCGCGCTGGGCAAGTGCTCGCACACAAGGCGGCCGACCAGATCGGCGCTGCGCAGGCCGGCAGCGGCCAAGGCTTCCCCGACGGCGAGCTGGCAGCGCAGATCGGTGCCGACCACGAACACGGCAGCACCCGGCAGGTTCTCCACCAGCGCCCGCCAGCGGGCTTCGCTTTCAGCCAGCGCTGCGTCGGCCCGCACACGGTCGCTGACATCGGAGCCTTGCACGAAAATGCCCGTGACCTGCCCGTGCGCCAGGATCGGCTGCAAGACGAAGCCCAGATACGCCGGGGTGGTGGCACCGTCGGCGCCGCGCAGCACAATCAACCGGTTGTTGGAGGTGTGGGCCCTGGCGCTGCGGAAGGTGTCGTCCAGCAGGGCCACGAAGCCTTGCTCCAGCACTTCGGGCAGGGCCTGCGCGACAGTCAGCCCGATCGGCGGCCGGCCTCCCAGCAACTGCCGGTAACGCGGGTTGGCGAACTCGAAATGGTGCGCGGGCCCGCGCAGGATGCAGATGAATCCCGGAGCCTGCTCGAACAGGCTGCGCCAGCGTTCTTCGGCAGCTTGCGCCACCTGCCGCGCCAGCACCTGCGTCTTCGTTTCATTGCACACGACCAGCACGCCGCCCACGCCGTGCGGCGCGTGGCCGTCGTCGATCGGGCCGCAGCTGCAGGTCCAGCCGGCGTCTTCGATGACGCCGTCTCGCAAGATCGGCACCAGGTGGTCCTCATGCCAGGTGGCGTCGCCGCCGGCCATCACCTGCGTGATCTGCGGGCCGATGATGTGCCGGATCTCGGGCCAGGCCTGCTGCCCTGGCTGGCCAAGCATCGCCGGGTGCTTGTCGGCACGCAGGGACTGGCTGCAGGCGTCGTTGTACACGCACAGGTGCTGCGCGCCCCAGAAGACGAACAGCGGGTGGCGCGTCGTGAGCATCGTCTTTACCGCAGCGCGCAGACCCGCCAGCCAGGCGCCCGGTGGGCCGAGGTCGGTGGCGGCCCAATCAAAATCGCGCAGACGCTGGCCCATGGCGCCACCGCCACGCAAGAACGGCGGCGGCGGCGGAACCTGATCGATTGAAGGTGTGGGTGCCAAGCTGAAGCGAAAAAGTTGAAAGGATGCTCCCATGCACAGGTGCCCTTTACCGTTCGATGCCGTACAGACAACCCGCGAACCGGGCCGGGGATTCATGCGAGGCACCGGGCGCCAGGGTTCCACGCGCCGTGCAACACGATGAACATGCCCGCGCGGCCCGCCATCTGGCCGGCTGCCAGGCCCAGCGGCGCGGCGTGGGAGCACAGCGCTACCGGGTTGTCGCGTTCATTGGGTCTGGCCGGGTCTGGCAGGGTCTGGCCCGGGCGGCCAGCAAATTCGCGCACGGCGTCGGTCTCGGCCACAGATGGAAGCGTCCGACCAGAAACCCCGGTGCGGGAAACAAGCGCTGGGAAAACTGACAGTGCGGGCATCACCGCACGGCAACTGAACGCACAGCGGGCACGCGATTTGATTTTTCATTTCATGCCGCCAGCTTTCAGCATGCAGCGTTCTCCACGGTCGCTGGAAGGCGCCGCAACGCCACCAGCCACTGT
>Ga0136636_10002433_pt1 | contig 11071 bp, 7 predicted proteins | sample AntDrymUQ8522106_2_FD_104653 | JGI IMG/M metagenome (GOLD analysis project Ga0136636, IMG submission 104653) | Polar desert sand microbial communities from Dry Valleys, Antarctica - metaG UQ852 (21.06) | ecosystem: Environmental > Terrestrial > Soil > Desert | place: Antarctica: Dry Valley... | reverse complement strand
CTGGAAAATGTGGCAGGAAGAAGGCAGGCCGTTGAATGATCATTAAACCCAGATTTTCAACTATAAAATCCGGGTTAAAAATAACCTGCTGTTTATTTAGTCAAAACATAACCTGAAACAGTTGTCTGTGTTTTTCCGAATACTTTTGCAATACTTTCACAGCGGTTTCAACTGCAGTAAGGTTTTAAAATTTATGTAATTAATCATCATTTTTAATCGTTTTTACAAAGGCACTTCTACGGGGTGCCGGCATAGTGGCCTGCTCGCCTTTTACGGCTTTCCATATTACCTGGCTAAAAATTATATCTGGCACTTTGTCTTCTTCAGAAAAATCGAACGTACTGCTTAGCCTTGCCGTAGCATTGGTTGCTGTATTTTTATCGTTCAAATTAATATTAGAGGGTAATGCTGCAAATGGCTTATAGTTAGCATTGGCTGTAAATGAATGCCACATGGGAGTTGCGGCAGCATCAAACTGGCTCATTGGTGGTAATCCAAGTATTAGCTCTATGGTACGGAGCATAGATGATGTAGAATACATATTGTGATCTACAAAACCCCGTTTAACAAATGGGCCTGCTAAAAATGCTGTGGTACGATGAGCATCTACATGATCTGGCCCATTTTGTGCATCATCTTCAACAATAAAAATGGCGCATTCTTTCCAAATACTACTTTTAGAAAGGTGTTCTACAAACAAGCCTACAGCAAGGTCGTTATCTGCAACAAATGCAAAAGGAGTGGGGCTGCCGAATACTAGTCCTTTTGTATGGTCGTTACCCAACCAAATGGAATTAAAGCGGGGTACTTGATTTACATTCAGCAATGAGTCAAATTCTTTTCTCCAAAATGAAAACCTGGTGGTATCTCTTGTATCAAAACTCGAATTTGGGTAGTAAGTACAAAAATGATTTCTTAAAGATGGAATATTTGGTTTTCCATCATCAATAAATTCGCCATAAGTACGATAACTAACACCAGCACGGTTGCAATAGTCCCAAATAAATCCTTTTGGTGGATTGGCAATGGCACTTCTTCCCTCTGCATCAAAAGGGCCACCTCTTTTTCCATAGCTGGAAACCCAGGTTTTTTCGAGGTATTCGGTTGCATTGGCAGATGTGCTCCAGTTATGTCCATCTGCACTTACTTCTCCATCTGCATAAAAATTATCCAGCAACACAAATTCTTTTGCAAGTTTATGTTGATTGGGGGTAATTTTTTCACCAAATAAAACAAGGCTCGTATCACCATTACCTTCTTTTACATCTCCCAACACCTGGTCGTAAGTGCGGTTTTCTTTTATAATGTAAAAAACATATTTTATGGGCGATGAGGCTCCCACTTTCACAGGTATGGGGTTTCCTTTTTCTCCTGCCGTACTAAACTCAAGTTGCTTTCTATAGCGGGTGTTTTTATATACAGCCCTTGAGTAGATGGCCATTAACGCTTCATTTGGTTCATCAATAATAGATAGTGTTCCTTTCATTAATCCTGCAATAAAATCTGGTACAACTTTTACTGTCGTATCTCCCACATGCTGCTCAACAAGTTGCCCGGGGCTTGCAGGGTTGGGCCCTTTTGGATTAGCAAAAGATGAAAATCCTTTGCCATTGGTTACAAATATTTTTTTACCAACAACTTTTACATTGGTAGGATACCAGCCAGTTGGTATAAACCCCTTCGAGTTACTTTTACCCTGGTTTTTTACGTTAAAAACAGCCAGGCAATTGTTATCAGCATTTGCAATATACAGGGTATGCTCATTGGATGATAATGCCAGTCCATTAGGTGCAGATCCAATAGGGGAATGGGCAAACAATGCCGTATTTAATACCTCCATCACGCTTCTTTTACGAACGTTTACAACAGATACACTGTTATCGTTTGCATTGGCTACATATAGTACATTTCCTTTTTTATTTAAAATTATTTCATTGGGGTTATCACCCACAGCAATGTTGGCAGTTATTTCCCTTTTTCCGGTATCAAAAACTACAATTTTATTGCCTCCCCAAAGTGAAATATATAGTTCTTTTTTATCGGGAGATAATAAGCAGGTATATGCTGCTTTATCTAATAAAGTTTGATGAAAAACTTTTTTAGTAGATAAGTTTATCATGTATAATTTATTGTCTTCTTTTGTTACAACGTATAATATACCTGCAGCATCATCAATATCAATACCCGATGGAGAAATTTTTTGAAGCCATTTTTTACCCAGCACAATGCTGTCTTTTAATAGCAATTTATTGTTAGTAATGGCAAAGCGTAAAATAAGGTTGTCATTACCAGCACTTGCATACAGCCATTTTTCATCTGTACTAAATTTTAATCCATACCATGCTGTTGCAACTACAATATTTTCCAATATTTTTTCGGTTGCTGTATTAATTAGTTGGATGCTTTGTACACTTTGTCCATTGTTGGTAACTGCTAATAATTTTTTAGATGATGATACTGCCATATTTAGCGGTAAATCTCCCAGCGGTAACATGCGCCCTGCCGGCGATAGCTGCCAGCCATTGGGGAGCATCACTCTTTTTTTTGTTAGTTGTAATTCAGCCAGAGTTATTATTTTTATTGTTGAAGTATAAGTAACAAAGAGTAACCCAATAAATACTAATATTTTTTTCATGCTATTTGATGATGCGGTATAATTAATGTTAAAAGCTGCTCAACAGTTTTAATTGCAAAAGCCGGTTAAATAAATTAATTGAATTTGCTTAAAAATTAAACGATAAAATGAATGTAAGTATTTAATATTGAATATCCTTTTTTGTAAATAACACTAATATAATTTTTGTGTGGTGCAATTAGATAACTTACATTTTATAAAATACTGCTACATAATTAAAGTTTTTAAATGGGAAGTTTATCTTTTTTGAAGATTAATTTTATGTTATATGTGGTAAGGCTACTTTTTTGCAATGCTTTACGCCACTATGTTTTGGCCAGGAAGAAATTTATAGAATTAGACGGCCATTTTATAAAACGTTTTTTATTAGTTGGCATAACACTAATTGTGCCATCACATACAATAAACAATAAAATTCTCTATGAAATAAACAATTACATTTTACACATTATTTTAAACCTACTTTTTAATCTATCACTAACTTTATTACCAAATTATTTAAAAATATGTACATCAATACAACCCGCCTTCAGCAACATTTTGAAGCCATGAGCCTTATTGGTAAAATTGGTGAAACGGGTACTTGCCGGCCTGCTATGACTGTATTGGAAAAAGAAGGATTTAATTTAGTTGCTTCCTGGATGCAGGATGCAGGAATGAAAACACATATTGACAATTTTGGGAATTTAATTGGCAGGTTAAAAGGCAATAACCCCACACTACCAGTATTAATGATGGGGTCTCATTTAGATAGCCAGCCGTACGGTGGTCGTTTTGATGGTGTTGCAGGTGTGTTGTGTGCAATTGAAGTAGTAAAAACATTAACTGAAAACAACATCGCTCATGAAAGAAGCATCGAAGTAATTTCTTTCGCTGATGAAGAAGGATGGCGCTTCAATAAGGGTCTTTACGGATCCAAAGGTATAGTGGGGATGCTAGATCCGGAGGACATTGAAAGAAAAGATAAAGACGGTATCAGCAGAAGGCAGGCGCTTATTGATTTTGGATGCGATCCAACAAAATCAGCAGCAGATGAATACAAGCCCGGCAGCATATTTTGCTTCCTGGAATTGCATATTGAGCAAGGCCCCGTATTGGATATGGGTAACAAACCAATTGGTGTGGTGTCTGGTATTTCAGGGCCAATTTGGTGGACGGTTAAATTAAAAGGAATGGCTGGCCACACAGGTTCTGTTCCAATGCACTTAAGAAAAGATGCCCTGTTGGGTGCAGCAGAAATAACAATTGCTTTATATGAAATTGTCACTCAAATTCCGGGTGCACCTACCGTTGGTACTGTGGCAACCATAAATGTTTTTCCGGCAAGCAGAAATATTATTGCAGAGGAGGTTAGCTTTACAATTGACCTGAGAGATATCGATATTGAACGCCGCAACAAATACGAAAAGCAATTGAGAGATAAAATTGACGCTATTGCAAAAAAACACGCTCTCGAATATTCTATTGCCGAAGATTTTGTAAGTGAACCCCGCTACTGTGCCAACTGGATAAAAGAAATTATTCACAAACAATGCGAAGCGTTGCATTTGGAAGCGCCAGAAATAATGAGCGGCCCTTTTCATGACGCTATGGCCATTTCTTATGCCTGTGATTATGGGATGATATTCGTTCGCTCAAAAGATGGTATCAGTCACAATCCATTGGAGTACTCCTCATATCAGGACTTAGCTTTGGGCGCTGAGGTACTGTATGGAACTGCTGTAGAGATACTTAGCATAGTTTAGCAATCAACGTAATGTAACGGTCTGTTTATTCGAAAAAGCTTTGTTGAATTTTTTTGCAAAAAATAGCATATTTTTAACTTTATTTGTTATCTTAATGCACTATACGTTGCTTATTTTAACTTTATCTGTTTTATTAACACAAAAAAATCTTGTTGTATGAGTATTTCCAAAATCTTAGCTGCTAAAGGGTTTAAAGTATTTTCTGTAAATAGTGAAGCTACCGTATATGAGGCTTTACAATTAATGGGCGAAAAAAATATTGGTGCTTTACTAATAATTGATGATGAAAAATTAACCGGTATTTTATCTGAAAAGGATTATGCACGTAAAATTATATTAAAGGGAAAAACCTCACAAGATTCACTTGTTTCAGAAATTATGACTCCTAATCCAATTACGATTAGTCCGAGTGACAACTTAGATCGTTGCATGGAAATTATGAGTGAAAAACATATCCGGCATTTACCAGTTGTTGAAAATGGTAAAGTAGTTGGTATGATTTCTATTGGAGATGTAGTAACCCAAATTATCACCACCCAAAAAGAAACAATTAAACATCTTCACCAGTACATTAATCAGTAAGGTATCTGCCGAATAAAGTTTACTAATAAATTGGTTATTACAACTAGCCATTTATATATATTCTATAGCATGGTTAGCATAGTGTTTTTTAAACCTTAGTTTAACCCGGCTTTTGTAGTTATACCTTTTACAATGATTTCAACTGCAATAAACGGGTTTAGCTATGTAGATCGCATTGGCATTCTTTGCTGTAAAGCAATAAAATTGCTTTGTATTACAGTAAAATGACAATTGGTAGCTTTTGGCTAACGGGTGTAAATAGTATGCAAAAAAGAGGTCAGCAATTTTTACATTGCTGACCTCTTTGCTATAAATAATTTATCCTAAAAATTAAAAGAAAGTTTGGAGAAAAGCCTTCTGCCATTAAATCCCATTTGAACAGAATCCCATGGTCCACCAGATTCATTATTTCCATACCAGCCTTTAGCCAAAGGATTTACACCCAGGTTTGGATGAATATTAAATACATTATCTGCCCCAACAAACAGCGTTATTTTTTTACTGAATTTGTAAGAAACTGAAAAATCGGTAGTAACCTTTCCGTTGTAATTAAATATTTCAGGAATATAGCCGCTGCCATTATCTGCCGGCACCTGCGGATTAATTCCTGAATAGTTAGGATTATCTCCCGAAGGTGATTCACCATCTCCAAAACCTGTTAATACTACTTTTCCAAAAGAAGTAAGTTGTGCTCTAAAACCTACTTTCCCAACAATGTAGTCTATACCTAAAGAAACTTTACTATTTGGTGCAGATGCTTTTAAGAATGTTTCTTCACGGTCACTATAAAAAGTTTTGCGATTAAGTTGTGTTCCGTTTAAAGCTGCCGGCACATTTATTTTATCAATATTTATTTTTTGAAAATTACCTGCTAATAAAAACCGTAGCATATTTTTCCCCCATTTTTTATTGTATTCTGCCACAATATCCAAACCATAGTTGGTGGTGTTTACCGCATTTGCAAAAAACTGCGCTGTAGCTACATCAGCAGGAAATTGTGAAGTAAATGCAATGGGCAAGGTTGGGTCATCTTTGCTGAAAAGCCCCGATAGTACAACCCGATCTTTCATCTTAATCACATATCCATCTACAGTTAAAGTAAAATCTTTGGTTGGTTTTACTGTAAAACCCAAACTTACATTTACAGATTTTTCTTGTTTTAATGCAGGGATACCAGCAGCCCTTGCAATGCCGCTTGTATTGGGCGCTACCAAAGACTGAACTAAAGCACCATTGCTGAAAGAAGTAAGCGTATTACTGAAATTTATCTGCGCCAGTGAAGGGGCACGGAAGCCAGTACTTACCGAACTCCGAATATTAAAGTTGCTGGTTACTTTATATCGTGTTGCCAGTTTACCCGTTAGTACAGATCCAAAATCAGAATAATTCTCAAATCTTGCAGCTCCATTTACCAGCCATTTTTTTGTTATATTTATTTCTGCATCTGCATATAAACTAAAGTTTGTACGGTTTGCGCTTACCTTATCTGTATTACTAAAACCTGGAAACCCCTGTGCACCAGATGCGGGGGTTCTTGTAGCATTAGCTATATCATCTGCTGTTGGGTTAGCTGGTAATAAATTGGGGTACAAAATAGCGTTGGGGCTATAGCCCTTATAAGATCTTTCTTCACCCTCAAAAATATTATATCTCTCGTACCTGAATTCGCTACCAAATGCAAGGTTAACGCCTCCGGCAGCAGTATTAATTGATTTGCTAAAGTCAAGATTGGTTGTATTCTGTAAAAAGTTAAATCCTCCATCATCAAAATGAGTTTGCGAGGCATTGCCTAATATAGATGCGTTAAAAGTTTTATCACCAAAATAGTGGAATTTATTGTTTCCGGTATTATTGCTTAAATCCCAATTCCAGTTTTTGCCTGCGGTACCTTTTAAACCCATTGCATAAGATGCATCTTGTATATTTGTTTGAATGTGTGGATTGTAATAAATACTTCCATTTTTAGTAGTCTGCATGGTAGATGGTACCATTATTAAGCTGCCATCTGGCCTTACCGGAAAACGTTCTGGTCTTGCATTCCACGCTCTTGTGTAAGCAAAGGCATCTGATGCTTTATAGTTGTACCCTCCAAAAGAATAAAAAGTTGTTTTTTTACTTATTCCAATGGGAATTTCCATGTTGTACATAACACCTCCGGTAGTGATAGAACCGTCTCCAAAAGCTCTTCTGCCAAAGTTAATATCTGGTAATGCGTATTTTTCTGTTGCAAAATTTGCTGAAACTGGCGCCGCTCTGTAAGTTTTGCCTTGTGTACGAAAATCGACAGAGTAATTAATAAAGCCACCATTTTTACCAATACTAAACCCATTATTTACCGAAGCTGAAAAGGTATTGCCATCAATGGCATTTCCTGCGTAATAGTCATTATTGGCATTGTGATATTTAGAATTGAATTTGGAATCATAATAACCGCTCCAACCTGCATTTACAGATAAACGATTAATGTCTTTTTTAAGAATTATATTAATTACCCCAGCTATTGCATCTGAGCCATATTGTGCAGATGCACCATCCCTAAGAATTTCTATTCTGTCAACTTGTGCCTGCGGAAAACCATTTAAATCTACACCAGACCCTGCACGGCCACGGGTTCCAAATAGTGCAACAAAAGCAGTTGAATGCCTTCTTTTGCCATTGACTAAAACCAACGTATGGTCGGCACCAAGGCCACGAAGCGTTCCGATGTCTATATGATCAGCTCCATCTGCGCCACTCTGTTTATTGTAATTAAAAGAAGGTGCTGCCATATTTAAAACAGAAGTTAAATCCATTTTGGCAGTAGGTAAACCCACTTGGTTTATTCTAATTACATCTACAGGTACAGCAGTCTCAATTTTTGCTCTTCCGGCGCTGCGTGACCCTGTTACAACTATATCGGTTAAATCTACCAAACTGGCCTCTAATTCAACAGTAATTTGTAACAGATCTTTTACTGCAACCAATTTTGTTTTATAACCTACTGTAGAAACCTCAAGTAAATCTGTTGGGGTTGCTTTAATTTGGATATTGCCATCTGCATCTGTATAAGATCCTTTTTCTGTGGTTTTTACTTTAACGGTTGCCTTGGGTATAGGAGCCCCTGTGTTGGAGTCTTTTACTTTTACTGTTACTAATTGTTGGGCAAATAGTACCGTTGCAGCACAAAAAAATACTAGCAGAGATAAAAAGATTTTTTTCATTTTAGTTATTTTGGTTTGTCCAAAGATGCATTTATTCTCCAAAAAATAAAAAAAATTATTTTATAAGGAGGTAAAATGATATTTTTTGGATTAAAAGGAACTAAATGTACAAATGCTTAAAATAAATAATTTGTTAAGCTTGTCAATCTTTTATCATTAATTTATAAAAAAATTACCCAATTAGGGAGGTAGCAAAAAAGGTAGATTACCCTATAAAGTTTTACCCGGATATTGCTCCAGGGCTTTCTCCAAACAATCCATTGCGGCGTTAATAGCTGTAGTATTTAAAACATAAGCCAATCGTACTTCTTGATTGCCAAGGCCCGGTGTACCATAAAATCCGGAGGCGGGTGCAAGCATTACAGTATGTCCATTGTAAGAAAAGGACTCCAGCAACCATTGGCAAAAGGTATCTGCATCATCTACAGGTAATTTTGCCATTGCATAAAATGCACCACCAGGGTTTGGACAAAATACGCCCGGTAGGGCATTTAATCTTTCTACAATAGTATCTCTGCGTTTTTTATATTCAGCTTTGGGAGCCTCAAAATAATCTTTGGGCAAGTCAATAGCAGCCTCGCCTAATATTTGGGCAAAACTTGGCGGACTTAATCTTGCTTGTGCAAATTTCATCACAGCGCCTAAAATGGCTTTGTTTTTTGTAACAAGCGCACCAATACGTCCGCCGCAGGCACTGTACCGTTTGCTAATGGTATCCAATAAAACTACATTATCATCCACACCCAAAAGATGCATGGCACTTGTATGTGTGCCTTCGTAACAAAACTCCCTGTAAGCCTCATCTGCAAAAAGATACAGGTTGTGTTTTAAAATAATTTGTTTTAATATCTCCAATTCTTCTTTGCTGTACAAATACCCTGTTGGGTTATTAGGATTGCAGATAACAATCGCTTTTGTTTTTGGCGTAATAGCCTTTTCAAAATCTTCCATTGGCGGCAATGCAAACCCTGTTTCAATTGCAGAAGAAATAGGTTTTACCAATATCCCCGCTTCTACTGCAAAACCATTGTAATTGGCATAAAAAGGTTCAGGTATTATTATTTCGTCACCAGCATCGAGGCAGGCCATAAATCCAAATAAAATTGCCTCGCTACCTCCAGTAGTAATTATTATCTCATCTTGCGTAACGTTTATCCCTGCTGATTTGTAATAGCCTACTAGTTTTTTACGATAACTTTCATTACCTGCACTATGGCTATACTCTAACACTTTAAAATCACTGTTGCGAACAGCATCCAGTATAGCTTCCGGGGTTTCTATATCTGGCTGGCCAATATTCAGGTGAAAAACTTTGACGCCTTTTTTTTTTGCAGCCTCTGCAAATGGCACTAACTTTCTTATGGGTGATGATGGCATTTGTTGGCCACGGTTGCTAATCATTAACATGTTACAAATATAAGGTGAGAAGTAGTAGAGGTTGTAGCATTTACAGCAATTACAACAAGTTTAAACCCAGCTTTAGAAGTTGATAATTTATTTAGGCTTCTAAATTTTTCACTGTTAATAACATTTTTGAGATCAAAATAGTTTTCTATTTTATCAGCCGAAAAATAATCCGATACGCTTGTCTTTACTATATTATACCCCTTTGTTACCAATCTAACTGCAGAAACTGTTTTAGATGCTTTATCATGGTCGATTTACTGCCTGAACCCTTTCAAAAAATCTTCTATAAGCATTCTTTTTTTTCCTTCCAGTTGCAATTCTTTCACCTGTATAAAGCCATCTGCACAAGCAAATTTTAAAAATAATTTCCCATCTGTACTAAAATTGCCGGTTAAGGTTGATGCAATGGCGGTTACTTCTTTTTCACTTTTAAAAATCTTTAGCGTTTTACCATTTAAGTGGGTAAATGCCCCAGGAAAAGGAGAGAGGCCTCTTATAAGGTTGTGAACTTCGCCAACCGATTTGCTGAAATCAATTTTACAATTGTTGGTAAATAGTTTAGGGGCATGTTGGAGTTGATCAGTATCAACAGCAACTTTGCTAGATTGTGGTTGTTCTATTATACTGTTTGCTGCTAAAGCTTTCACTGTTTTTACAAGTAAAGAAGCCCCTGTTTCTTTCATTCTGTCGTGTACATCAGCTGCGGTATCATTTTCACCAATAGCCATCGTTTCCTGCAATAAAATATCTCCTGTATCAATGGCATGTTGTAGTTTAAAAGTAGTAACCCCGGTTTGCTTTTCACCATTAATTACTGCCCAGTTAATGGGGGCAGCACCTCTGTATTGTGGTAATAAACTACCATGTAAATTTAAAGTCCCCATCGGAGGCATACTCCAAACAACTTCTGGTAACATTCTAAAGGCTACTACAATCTGCAAGTCTGCATTTAATAATTTTAACTGAGATAAAAATTCGGCATTTTTTAATTTTTCTGGTTGCAACACCAATAAATTTTGCTCAACTGCATATTCCTTTACAGCACTTTGATGTAGCTGTAATCCTCTGCCGGCCGGCTTGTCTGGTGCGGTAATAACGGCTACAATATTGCAGCCTGCAATTTTTAAAGCATTCAAACTTGCTACAGCAAATGCCGGCGTTCCCATAAAAATAATTCTCAAATCCTCCATTTTTTTCATAAATACGAAGATAACACAGTTCATGTTTGCGGTATAAGGTTACTATTTAACACAGGTGTTGCAGTTGAAATACCTTTATAGCTTTATACTATTACACACACACATTTTGTTGTTGAAAATCTATTTTGCCTCACAACTGCTGTATAGTAGAGCATTTCAGAACATGTTTTTACTTTAAAATAGTTAACTGTTTTATCAACCAAAAATACCCGAAATCCTTGTCTGTACTGTATTGTAATCTTTCATTGTTACTTCAGCAGCATTATCATAATTGAGGTTCGGTTACATAAATATTCCCTTATT
>Ga0136636_10002432_pt1 | contig 11071 bp, 8 predicted proteins | sample AntDrymUQ8522106_2_FD_104653 | JGI IMG/M metagenome (GOLD analysis project Ga0136636, IMG submission 104653) | Polar desert sand microbial communities from Dry Valleys, Antarctica - metaG UQ852 (21.06) | ecosystem: Environmental > Terrestrial > Soil > Desert | place: Antarctica: Dry Valley... | reverse complement strand
CGCCAGTGCGGGTCGTGCTGGAAGACGGCATCGTCGCCGAAGACTGGCCGGCGCCCGTCCGCATCGCGGCGGAAGAGCCCGATCAGGCGCTGCGAGAGCTCGTCGGCGATCTGGTTGAGCGTGTGATACTGCCCCGAGCCCGTGGGGTGCTCGACCAGAAAGTCGTCGCCGTAGTAGTGGTGGAACTGCTGCAGCGCCTCCACCAGCAGGTAGTTTACCGGGAACCAGACCGGCCCGCGCCAGTTCGAGTTGCCGCCGAACAGCCCGCTGTCCGACTCCCCCGGCAGGTAGCGCACCTCCCAGGTGTCGCCGTTCACCTGGAAGCGGTACGGGTGCTCCTGGTGGTAGCGCGAGAGGGCGCGGACGCCGTACGCGCTCAGGAACTCGGCCTCGTCGAGCATGCGTCGCAGCACGCGCTTCATACGGCTGCCCCGGCAGAGGGCCAGCAGGCGCCGCTCGCCCAGGCCCGGCTCCTGCCAGCGCGAGACCAGCGCCGCCAGCTCGGGCCGGTGCTCCAGGAACCACTCCAGGCGCACGCGGAACTCGGGCAGCTGTGCGAGCAGCGCCGGCTCGATCGTCGTCACCGCGAAGAGCGGGATCAGCCCGACCATCGAGCGGATCTTCAGCGGCGTTGTGCGCCCGTCGGGTGTGTGCAGCACGTCGTAGAAGAACTCGTCCTGCTCGTCCCAGAGGGCGATGCCCTCGCCGCCCAGGTTGTTGAGCGCCCCGGCGATGTAGAGGAAGTGCTCGAAGAACTTCGTGGCGATGTCCTCGTAGACCCGGTTGTGGCAGGCCAGCTCGATGCTGATCGTCAGCATGTTCAGGCAGAACATGCCCATCCAGGCGGTGCCGTCGGCTTGCTCGAGGTGGCCGCCCGTGGGCAAGGGCTGGCTGCGGTCGAAGATGCCGATGTTGTCGAGGCCGAGGAAGCCGCCCTGAAAGACGTTGTTGCCCTCTTCGTCCTTGCGGTTGACCCACCAGGTGAAGTTGAGCAGCAGCTTGTGGAAGACCCGCTCCAAAAACGCCAAGTCGCCCTGACCGCCGCGCTGCTTCTGGTCGATCTTGTAGACGCGCCAGGCGGCCCAGGCGAGCACCGGCGGGTTGACGTCGCCGAAGGCCCACTCGTAGGCCGGCACCTGCCCGTTGGGATGCTGGAACCGCTCGCGCCCGAGCAGCACCAGCTGCTGTTTGGCGAACTCGGCGTCGAGTAGGGCCAGGGGCAGGCAGTGGAAGGCGAGGTCCCAGGCGGCGAACCAGGGGTACTCCCAGGTGTCGGGCATCGAGAGGATGTCGGCGTTGTTGAGGTGGAGCCACTCGCGGTTGCGGCCGCCGCGGCGCTCTGGCGGCGGCGCCGGCTGGGCCGGGTCGCCGCGCAGCCACTCCGCGACATCGTAGTAGTAGAACTGCTTCGACCAGAGCATCCCGGCGAAGGCCTGGCGCTGGATGGTGCGGTCGTCGTTGCTGAGGCCGGCGGGCTGCAGCGCCGTGTAGAAGGCGTCGGCCTCGGCGCGCCGCTCGGCGAACAGCCGCTCGAAGTCGGCGAAGGGCACTGGCTGCGCCTCGCCGGCGCGCAGGCGCAGGCGCACAACCCAGGTCTCGCCGGGGGCCAGGGTGCGCCGGTACCAGGCCGCGGCCTTCGTGCCGGTCTGGGCCGGATTGACCGCGCCGGTTTCGCCCGCGATCACGAAGCGGTGAAAGGCGTCCTTGACGAAGGGCGTTGCACGCGGCACACCCCACAGGCGCTCGCTGTTGCTCTCGTTCTCGGTGAAGAGCAGCGAAGGCTGCGGGCTGAGGGGTGAGGGATGCAGGTCGGGCGCACAGTGTAGTGTGTAGCGGCCGAGGGTCGGGTGTTCGGCGAGGATCGTCGCATCGTCGCGGGCGCGCAGGGTCGGGCGCACATCCTGCCCATCGTGGTCGTGACCCCAGCTCCAGGTGTTGCGGAACCAGAGCGTGGGCAGCAGGTGCAGCTCGGCGGGCGCAGGGCCGCGGTTGACCGCCCTGAGCTCGATCAGGATGTCGTCGGGGCCGGCCTTGGCATACGCGATGGACACGTCGAAGGAGCGATCTTCGGCGAAGACGCCCGTGTCGAGTAGCTCGTACTCCGGCTCAGCTTTGCCGCGCCGGCGGTTCTCGGCCACCAGCTCGGCGTAGGGGAAAGCGGCCTGGGGGTATTTGTAGAGCGCCCGCATCCAGCTGTGGGTGGGCGTGCTGTCGAGGTAGTAGTAGTACTCCTTAACGTCCTCGCCGTGGTTGCCCTCGGGGCCGGAGAGGCCGAAGAGCCGCTCCTTGAGGATCGGGTCGCGCCCGTTCCAGAGCGCCAGGGCGAAGCAGAGGCGCTGCTGGTCGTCGCTGATGCCGAGCAGCCCGTCCTCGTTCCAGCGATAGGCCCGCGCGCGGGCGTGGTCGTGGGGGAAGGAGTCCCAGGCGTTTCCACCGGGGCTGTAGTCCTCGCGCACCGTGCCCCATGCCCGCTCGGCCAGGTACGGCCCCCAGCGTTTCCAGGCCACACCGTCGGTGCTCAGTCGCGCGTGCTCGGTGGTCATCGGGTCTCCTCGTGGGCTACATACCCTTCAGGTACTCACGGATCATCAGGGCGGCGGTGGCGCCCTCGCCGGTGGCGCTGGCAGCCTGCTTGGTGCCTGCTCGCCCAGGAACTTCTTCGCCTGCTTGCAGTCGCTGCACTAGGGCGCCCCGTAGACCGTCAGCTTCGTGTGGCTCATTCTCTGCTCTTTGGAGGGGTGTTGGACGTCTGCGGCCAGCATAGGGCGCCCCGCTCGCCGCGATTGTGAGCCTGCCTACAGTATATACCCGCACGATGCGGTACGATGAGAGCATATCCGCCGCGGGTGCGGCGTATGGCTTCGGGCTGCCCGATGGCCGGCGGTTGAAACCGCGCCGGCCGGGCCTCCGGCCGCGCGTCCGCCTACGCGGACGCAGCACGGCGTCGGCCTGCGCCGACGCGCGGCGCGCAGCGCCCCGGTGGCGCGACTTCCGTCGCCCGCTGCCCCGCCTGGGCCGAAACGATACGCTGCACCCATCCGCCGCTGGATCGTGACAGGGCCAGACCCCGGCGAGGTTGTGCAGCCGGGTCATAGCCACGCTCTGAAGCCACCCAACCAAGAGAACGAGATGATACAAGATGTGCGGCGATTCTGGCCGCTCGCCCTGATGGTGATGCTCGGCGCCTGTGGAGCCGCGCCCACGGCCGGCACCGCTCTGGAGCCGACCCTCGCGCGCCTGCCGAGCGTGACGCCAGTGGCGGAGCCCTTCGCTACCAGCCTAGCAGCCCCCCCGACCGCCGCCCCCCCGACTGCCGCGCCCACGCCGAGCCCGCAGCCCAGCGCGACGCCCGGCATTGTCGAGACGGCGGATGGCCCGGTGACGCCGAGCATGGCGCGTCTGCGCCTTGCCGCCGAGCCTTACGCCACCGTTGGCGACCCGAACGCCCCGATCACCGTGGTCGAGTTCGCCGACTTCGGCTGCGAGTTCTGCCGCCAGTTCCACCTGCGCACTTTCGGCGCGCTGCAGGCCGAGTACATCGACACCGGTAAAGTCTACTATGTCTACAAGGATCTGCCGGTGACCAGCCGCCAGGGCGCACTCGCCGCCCAGGCCGCCGAGTGTGGTGGCGCCCAGGGCCGCTACTGGGAGCTGCACGACGCCCTGTTCGCCGAGCCGGAGGCGTGGTATGGCGACGAGGCAAGGGCGCTGGGGCGGATCAGAGCGGCGGCCGAGGAGGTGGGGCTGGACGCGGGAGCGCTGGAGACCTGCATCGCGGGGGGCGAGCAGCTGGCGAACGTCGACCGCAACTTCGCGGAGGCCCAGACGCTGCGTATCTATGGTACGCCGGCCTTCCTGATCAATGCGCAGCTGCTCGCGGGCGCCCAGCCGATTGAGGTCTGGCGTGAGGTGCTTGATCGCGAGCTTGCCGCCCTCGAAGGGAGCTGAAGCACGCCTGTCGCTTCCTGCCAGGTGCGATCCGTAGTGAACCTGAGCCCTGTGGGCCCCAGCGTATGCAACACCCCACCGCCTGCTCCTGGCCGGCCTCGCCGTCGTCGGCCTCGTGGCGGCTGGCGCGTGGCTCGGCAGGCTCCACTGGCTCGGCGACCCCCTGGCCCTTGTAAGGGCGCGGGCGAGATGGAGGAAAGTGCGCATGGGGGGAGTCTTTCCTGTCTCTGACGTGGATGAACCTGGGGCACGGGTGCACGCCTATGGTTACGCTCCTGGATGTGAGGCTGTGGATCAGGTGGGTACCACCACGAGAGTATGCGCGCAGGTGTCGAGCCATGCCAGGGTCGCTTCGAGCTGCCCGTAGCGAAACTGGACGACCAGACGCTGGTAGGGCGAAGCGATGGGCAGCCCAGTGAGCTGCTGCTGAAGATCCTGCATGCGCTAGCGGCAGGCAGCATGCTGGGCATCAATCAAGGTCGCCACAGTTGCAATACTCTCCTGTTGGACGAAGAAGACCCCGACGAGATTGCTAGACGTCACGAGCGAGATCGACCCGCCTGGTAACCATTACCAGCAGCAACGTAGCATCTGCATCGCTGCGATTCACCCAGGCGTAGGGTATATCTGCTGCAAAATACGCTGTATCGCCTGGGGTACATAGCTCTTCCCTGGTGTCCAAGACCAGCACCAATGCGCCGGTAACCAACAGTGCAATGGTATCTTGGTGGCGGGCTTCCGGCTTGCGGCTACTCATGCCACCAGGAGCGATACTAATCTCCATCGCCGCCATTCTGCGTTCGAGTGCCGGGTCCGTGAGCATCGAGACCGTGCTATTGGACCATTTACTGATGTAGGTGGCACGCGCATCGTGGCGGACAACGAGCCGAGCCGCAGCGTTTGCTTCCAGCGAGCTGAAGAGCTGCCCGAGGGTAATACCCAACGCACCCGCAATTTTCTCGAGCGAGTTGATCGATGGCGAGACGAGATCGGCCTCGAGCTGAGAGATGAAGGAAGGAGAGAAGCCGACCTGTGCGGCGAAGGTGCGGACAGATAGGCCACGCTGGAGGCGAAGGTCGCGTAGCTTCGTTCCTAAGCGCAGGTGGGTCGGCTCAGATTGCTGCATGAGGGAAGTACCTTGAGTTAAACGTGGAGGAGATGTCACCGCTGTAAAGTAGCACAGGATGCTAAGGTATGTGCGCTGGCGAAAATCAGCGTTAGAGGAGTGGTATAGCCTGCTGCTTCTACTCATTCTAGCATTGCTCAAGGAACTTCTGCGACATCAGTGTCGCAATGTCGCTCCAAACGTGCAAACCTAGCCACAGACGACCGAGTAGCTATCACTCCGCGCCCTCGCGAATGACTACGCGAATCTCACCAAGGCGTTGACTACAGGTCGGGCATATGATGGCAATTGCGCTTCCCCATGATCGTCGTACAACCTGTTCTGCCTTAATCGACCGGTTGCATGTCTGACAGTGCCAGACAGACTGCTGCCGCGCCGTCTGCTTCTGTGGCGATTCGTTGGCCATCCTTGTACCTCTTTTGTTCATTTGAAGTGAACAACGCTCCAGTATTCGTTTACGCTTCAGCGAAGCGTTGTGGAGAGGAAATCTCCCTATCATTCCAACCCAAGCGACAAACTTGCTCAGCTTCCACCTTCTTCTCTCGGCATAGTCACGTGTCGTGGCTGAGCATCCGGTACGGCACGCGTGTGAGGCTTGGGTGCGGGCGCGTGCAAGAACGGCCGCTCGAAGACGAGATGAAAGCCATAAGCAAGCAGGAGCGCCACGGGGATGCCGATAAGCAACACCAGCAGATAGCTCATTGTCGTGGAGAGCGACAGGGCACGCGCTGCGGCCGCGAACATCGCCAGTATCGGCATATGAACGAGGTAGAGGCTGTACGAGAAGAGGCCTAGCCAGGTTAAGCTAGAGTGGCGGAGTGCTCGCCCGATCTTCGTCTCGCGGCCTGAGAGTTGGTCCTTTGTACAGGCGACTACCAGCGCCAAAATGGCCATTCCAGCTACCAGGCTCATCAGCCGGACTGGCAGGCCGAACGCTATACGGCCTAGTTGCATGACGAATAGCACGAGCAAACCGGCGAGGGCTAGTAGCCACCAGGGAAGCTGGTTGCGTAGCCGTAGCTCGGAGGCTCCGGGTGCGAAGTTAATCATCGCCCCGGCCATGCCGATCGCGAACAGCAGAACAAAACTCACATTTGTAAACGGCAGGAGCACTATGCCGAAGACTGACGGTATCGCCACGTAGATGCTAGTCAGCAAGAACATCATAGTCAGCCCAAGGCGTCGCCATAGCAGCACCAGCAGCGGGAAGAGAAAATAGATCTGCCATTCCACCGGCAGACTCCAAAAGGGCGGGTTGATCGCACTGCCCCAGTCGCCGTTGAGATTATGCACAAGCAGTAGATGGGCGACGATGTTCATTGCACCGAGGTCCCGCAGAGCACGATCCCAATAGACATTCGCTGGCGTCCCCATACTGGGAACCACGGCGATAATAAGCAGCGATAGAGCCATGGCAGCATAGTATGACGGAAGAATACGCCGTACGCGGCGTACAAAGAAGGTACGGAGATGTTGCGGCGTCCGCATACTCTGGTCCGAGCGAGCCACCGGGATCATCAAGCTGTACCCGGAGAGCATAATGAAGATAGGCACGGCGAGCGCACCAAGCTGAAAGAACCACTCATAAAGGATACGGATCAGCACGTGCATCGCGCTATCGGTCAGCCCGCCAGTTCCATCGCCAATGTCGGGCAAACCGAGATTGTAGATTTGAAAGGCGTGCACCAGGACGACAGCCAGTGCGGACAGTCCGCGCAGGGCATCGATATGTTCCAAACGGGGGCGTAATGTAGCTTCAGCAGCGGTGGGCATAAGCGACCTCCGAAAAATGTTTACTGACACTGAACGTTCTTCATTTGTACTGTACAGTCGCTGCGCTGCAAGGTCAATCTTCACTGGATGATCTTCTTTTCACGAGGGCTGGCCATGTTCCCACGTTCGCGGCGGCGCTGCGCCGCGATAGAGGGCGATGTGTACAGTGTCACTAAACTTATGCACAGTACTAATAAATAAAAGCCTGCTGATGACAGTTTCTTCATGTACTGACCAGGCCTGCTGTACTGCCCGCACCCACCTTGAGCGCGCCGAACTGCGCCGTGCTACGGTTGTGCGCGGCGCAGTTCCTATTCAGTCAGCTTGCGCTCGGTGAGGTCGTGCTACACCTTGGCAAAGCCGCAGAGTGTCGTTTTGTGCTATGACACCTGCCCAGTGCGCGCCTGCCGCCCTTGCCGCAGGCCGCGCACGGTCACCACGCCCACCGTGACAAGCGTCAGCGGGATGGCGAAGAAGAGCATCGCCGCACTAAAGCGCGGGAGCGTGCTGTGGCCGAGGGCGGCGAGCACCAGGTAGCTGATATAGGCGACGTAGTACGCCAGGAACAGGGCGCCCTCCCAGCGGGCAATGATGCGCCCGTTGAAGAAGATCGGCAGGCAGGCGACGGCGGTTGCCACCAGCACCGGGATGTCGAAGGCAAGCGCACCGAACGGAACCACAATCGGTGTGGGCGTGAGCAGTGCGGTGAGGCCCAAGACGCCCAGGATGTTCAGGATGTTGCTGCCCACGATGTTGCCCACGGCGATCTCGCGCTCGCCGCGCAGGCTGGCGAGCACCGAGGTGGCGAGCTCGGGGAGCGACGTGCCCACCGCCACCACGGTGAGGCCGATCAGCAGCTCGCCGACCCCCAGCGCGCGTGCGAATGTTACTGCCCCCTCCACAAGCCACTGCGCGCCGGCAACAAGCAGGAGCAGCCCGCCCACTATCAGGCCCAGGTTCCGCGCAACCGCCCAGCGGCTCCGGTCGGGCGGCGGCTGCGCGCTGATGTCGGCGGGGGTGGGATGGCGCCCGGTAAAGGCGGCGGCGCCAAGAAAGGCGCCGAGCAGCACGATGAGCAGCACGCCATCGAGGCGCCCGATCGTGCCATCGGCGGCGAGCAGCCAGAGCAGCAGCGAGACGCCGATCATCGTCGGCACCTCGCGCTGAAGCACGCGGGCCGCGACGAGCAGCGGCGCCGCGAGCGCCGCGAAGCCCAGGATGAGCAGCACATTGGCGATGTTGCTCCCCAGCACGTTGCCCAGGGTCAGGTCGGCCTGGCCGGCCAGCGCGGCCCGCAGGCTCACCGCCAGCTCGGGCGCACTGGTGCCCATCGCCACCACGGTCAGCCCAATCACCAGCGGCGAGATCCCGGCCAGGGCCGCGAGATGGGCCGCGCCTCGCACCAGCAGGTCGGCGCCCCAGATCAGCAGCACGATGCCCGCCCCAAAGAGCAGCACGGTCATCAGGCTCATCGGCGTTGTCCTTTCTTTCCCGCATACGGCGACGACGCGGACACGCAAAAAGAAGGCAGCACAACAGATGTGACAGCCTCCACCACGCCTCGGATGCCCTGGAGCCGAGTGCTCCTATGCAGTTGTCGCTCTACGCACGCTCACTATAGCAGACGCGGTGCCCCGCAACAAGATGCCGGCGCGCTCGACAATGCGCGAAAGCGACACGACTGCGTAGGGGTGCTCGGCGAACTCCGCAAGCGCGAGGTCGATCAGCATCTGGCGCTTGGCGGGCGGCAGGTTCTCACATGTTTGCTTTGGCATCGGGGTACACACTTGTGACCGTATAGTCATGTGACTGAACGGTCACATTATGGCATCTTTCGCTACGGGCGCAATGCCCCTTGACACTGGTGGAGTTCGGTTGCATATTGAGACCGTTCGGTCTTTTATGCGGAGGGTTTGATGCGTAAGGGCGCAGAGACACGCGAGCGGATCGTGGCACGAGCCGCAGAAGTATTCAATGTCTACGGCTACGCTGGCACGGCGATCAGCGACGTGATGGCGGCTACCGGCCTGGAGAAGGGCGGCATCTACCGCCACTTCGCCAGCAAGGAGGAGCTCGCCCTTGCTGCCTTCGACTACGCCGCGGCGCGCGTGCGGCAGCGCTTCACCGAGGGCCTCGCCGGCCAGGCCCACGCCGCCGACGTTCTGATCGGCTTCCTCGCCGTGTTCCGCGGCTACAGCTAGCGCCCGCCACTGAAGGGCGGCTGCCCCGTGCTGAACACCGCCATCGAGAGCGACGACGCGAACCCGCTGCTGCGCGAGCGCGTGCGCGCGGTGGTCGAGGAGTGGCGCGCGCTCATCCGGGCCACCGTGCTTAGCGGCGTGGCCCGCAGCGAGCTGCGGCCGGATGTCGACGCCGAGCAGCTCGCCCTGCTGCTGATCGCCACCATGGAGGGCGCCGTGATGCTCAGCAGGCTGCTGCGCGATGCGGCGCCACTAGAGCACGCCTACGCGCATCTCCTTCAACATATCAACACCGTCGTGCGCCAGCCCTGAGCCGCCGCCTTTTTTTTGCTCGAATTGCGACCTATCGGTCGCTTATGCACGAAAGGCCGCCTCGATGCTTCGTCAGCCCACTGTTGCTGCCCAGCGCTCGCCGTGGGCCGTGCTCGCCGTCACCAGCCTGGCCGTCTTCTTTGGGCGCGGCAGGCGCTACCCCGGCTGGACAGCCTGCACTTGATGGGTGACTCTCCGGAGTGGGGGGCAGCCTATGGGCGGGACGAAGCTGTGATAAGTCCAAGTAGGCGTACGTTCGCCGCTCCCCCCGCTTAGGGAGCGAGAACAAGGAGGCATATCGTGACTGCCACCCAGATCTTCGTGCTTCAGATCTTCATCAACCTGCTGGTCTTCGGCCTTGCCGCCCGCCGGTACGTGCTGCCGCTTCTGCGCCGCCTGCCTTTCGTCGAGGCGCTCACACCGCTGATTCTGGCCCACGCGCTGCGGACGATGGGCCTGGCCTTCTTGATCCCGGGGGTGGCGGGCGGCGAGCTGCCCCAAGCGTTCGCCGCCCCCGGCGCCTACGGCGATCTGCTGGCGGTGGTGCTCGCGCTTCTGAGTGTCCTGGCGCTGCGGCGGGGTTGGCGGGGCGCACCCGCGCTGGTCTGGGTGTTCAGCGTCCTGGGCCTGCTCGACTTCGTCAACGCCTACGCGCAGGGTGTCCGCTTCGACCTCATCGGGAGCTACCCCCTCGGCGCACTCTGGTTCATCCCGACATTCGCCGTGCCGGCATTCAGCGTGCTCCATGTGCTGGTGATCGTTGTGCTGGTCACGCGCGGGCATGAGTACAGGCTGGCGCGCCGACGCGAGCGCAGCGTCCATCACGCCTCCCTATGTGCTAGACTGACCTTGGACAGATCGCCAGCCGGAAACCCGTTGCATCGAGGGTGGACGAAAGGATAGATCAATGACTACCAACCGAACGCCCGCCCAGCCAACCGCATCCGAGCGGCCATCGACCGAGACCCAGCCCCAGCAGGGGAAATGGAGCGCCGCCCAGCGGTTGGCCATCCTCACCGCGTATGAGTCGTATCCGAAGGGTGACGCTCGCCGTGGCGAGCTGCTCCGTCGCCACGGACTGTACACCTCCCACATGTCGAAATGGCGGGTCCAGCGCGACCACGGTGCCCTGGCCCACCTGGAGCCGCGCCCGGCGGGTCGCCCCGCGCAGGCGTGCGATCCGCAGCAGGACGCGCTCGCCCGCCTCCAGCGCGAGAACGCGCGGCTCCAGCAGGAGCTGCACAAGGCCACCACCATTATTGACATCCAAAAAAAAGGTGCGACGCTGCTTGGGATGACGCTGCCGACCCCGCCGACCGGCGACGCCTCATGCTAGCTGGGGCGCAGGAATTGGCCCCCACGGTGGGGGTGGCCGCCGCCTGCAGCGCGCTGGGCGTGCCACGCAGCAGCTACTACCACGCCCAGCAGCCGGCTCGGCCCGCCGCGTCAACGCCGCCACGGCGGAGACCGCGTCAGGCGCTCAGCCCGACCGAGGAGCAGCGCATCCGTGACCTGCTGAATAGCGCGCGCTTCGTCGATCAGGCTCCCCGCACGATCTACGCGACCCTGCTTGATGAAGGCCACCACGATTGCTCGTGGCGCACGATGTATCGCATCCTCACGCAGCATGCCGCCATCCGTGAGCGTCGTGCCCAGCGTCGGCGACCCGCCTATAGCGCCCCCGAGCTGCTCGCGACCGGCCCCTGCCAGG
>Ga0136636_10002431_pt1 | contig 11071 bp, 9 predicted proteins | sample AntDrymUQ8522106_2_FD_104653 | JGI IMG/M metagenome (GOLD analysis project Ga0136636, IMG submission 104653) | Polar desert sand microbial communities from Dry Valleys, Antarctica - metaG UQ852 (21.06) | ecosystem: Environmental > Terrestrial > Soil > Desert | place: Antarctica: Dry Valley... | reverse complement strand
GTTCTTCTAGTTTTTCTTGTTCCTCTAGTTCTTCTTGTATTTCTGCTTCTATAATCTCTTCTGGCAACGCCGGAGTCACAGGTACTAAGTATTCTGGGGAGACACGGCAATAAGTGAGAACAACCGACGTATTATCATGCCCATTTTTTTCGTTTGCCAAGTCAATCCAGTTGCGAACAGCATCTTCAACTGTCAGTTCACCTCTTAACACGGGTATTGCATAATCCTGCCAAGATTGTTCCACCAAGTTTTTATCACTTAAACCATCAGAACAAAGTAGTAATATGCCATCTTCTTCCACAATGAATCGCTGAACCTTGAGACGCAAAGATTCTGCATCTCTTGTCCCCAATGCTTGAGTTAAAGCGCTAGCATCTGCTCTCAAGAGTGCTTTTCGATATAAGCTTTTAGCAAAACGCACTTCTCGCGTTGCCACATCATCATCTACTGTCAGTAGGTGACAATAATTGCGAGTAATCCAATAAGCACGGCTATCGCCAACATTAGCCAAGTAAAGTTCATGGGTATTATTTGATTGCCACCCAGTACTCGTCTGCACTCGTTGTGGAACTTGCAGCGCCATGACAATGGTTGTAGCCATGCGTTCTTTGCCTTGGCGTTTTTGTTCATTATTGCGGGCACTAATCAGATTATTTACCACCCGTAAGCTTGCTTCTAATTGTTCCTGCAATAACTCTGGTGGTACAAGTACAGTTTGTTCTCTAACCTCCTTGAGTAAAGCGCGAATTTGCAACTTTACAGACTGCACCGCCAACCTACTGGCAACTTCCCCGCCTTCATGTCCGCCAATGCCATCGCAAACAATCGACAAGTGAGGCAATAAAGGTTCATCTAAGTCACTTAAAGGATTTGGGTAGCAAGCGTCTTCATTTTGCGCCATAATTGGGCCAATATCTGTAGAGCCTGCCACCTTCAAAACTAATGGCAATTCTGCAGCAGATGCTAGTAGTAAATTATTGAGTTGAATATTAATAGTCTCTAACTCAACCTCAGTTTCATACATCTGTTGGACTATGTTCTGTAACCCTTTGGCTACTGATGCCTTTGCAGACGCTACCCAAAACTGCCAACACTCCCCCAGATTTCGTAAACTCAGTTTCTCATCTGCTGGTGTTTGGTAAAGTTCCACCAGTCGCACACACCAACCTTGGACTCTCAAATTGTCTACTACTAGTAAACTTTGGCTAAGTCCCAATTTTGATAAAGGTGTCCAAAGTTGGAGAATTTGCCACAGCCAATAAACTTGTCGTACCGCCGTTGCTTGCTCCCATGCCTCAACAATAGTTGGATAGATATTTCCTCTCTCATCTATCGGCACATTTTCTAATAAGAGGATATCAGTTGTATCTTCCTCAAAGTTACTAGCAAACCCATAAGCCTGGGGGAGATGTAATCGCTCTTGATATAATCGTAGGTAAGGAATTACTTCCGTTGGCAATTCTTCAGGTGCATCTGGCGACAGTCCCGGTTGAGTATCCAGCCAAATCTGGGGACTAATTACCTCATACCTCTGTGCTACCCTCGTACCTGGTGAAATTTTGGCAGACAATGAGCCACTAGCCCAAAGATAGCGGTGAACTAAAGGAGTTTGACAAGTGGCACAAACACTATCTCCAATAGGATTAATGGGGCTATTACAGCGTGGATTTATACAATAAATTATCAGTTGAGTAGAAATCATAAAGGTATAAATTTAACAAACAAATCAACTCATGAACTTCGATTAAGTTTAGCTGGCAAAGATTTGAAGGCTAGAATAGACTGGTTTTGTGTACCGCTAGCTACATCTTGTTACTAAAATTAATCAAAATTATTGGTAAAAATACCAAGTTTGGTTTTCTGTAAATAACTTACGTCTGGCTGTATCTAATCGTAGAAATGCATTTACGTCAATGTAGAGTTTAGGATGGCGCTATGCCAAGTTTTACTTTAATCTGGCTTCTGGCAGGAGCAGTTCTATGTTTAATGGAACTGTTCTTACCATCGGCGTTTGTCGCCTTCATGATGGGAATTAGCGCTTTGGTGGTGGCGCTGCTGTCTGGAGTGGGTTTGGGAAGTGTATGGTTGCAAGTTGTAATTTGGCTATTACTTTCCACATTACTAATCATGCTTTCTCGCCGGTTTTTGCAACCGCGACAACGCAAATCTAAAATTCGGGATGCAGTCATAGCTGAAACCTTAACAGAAATTCTGCCTGGGAAAACAGGGCGGGTGCGGTATGAGGGAAATTCTTGGCAAGCACGATGTGACGATGACAAATTTACCGTACCACCCCATCAAAGAGTTTATGTGGTTAGGAGAGAAGGTACTACTTTGATTGTGATACCAGAAAATTTGTTGAATTCTTAGTTATTTGTCATTCTCACCTCTGACATTTAATACTTAAAAATCAGGAGATTCACAATGGAACAGTTTTTTTTGCTAGTATTTTTAGCCCTTGGTGGTTCTGCTGTAGCGGGATCTGTGAAAGTCGTCAATCAGGGCAATGAAGCTTTGGTGGAAAGATTGGGTAGTTATAACAAAAAACTGGAACCAGGGCTGAATTTTGTAATTCCTTTTTTGGATAAAATCGTTTACAGAGAAACCATCCGGGAAAAGTCTTAGATATTCCTCCCCAACAATGCATCACCCGCGACAATGTTGGCATTGAGGTGGATGCAGTGTTTTACTGGCGCATCGTGGATATGGAAAAAGCCTGGTACAAGGTAGAAAATCTCCAGTCAGCAATGGTAAACATGGTGCTAACTCAAATTCGCGCCGAAATGGGGCAACTGGAGTTGGATCAAACCTTTACTGCTCGTTCCCACATCAGTGAACTTTTATTACAGGATTTGGACGTTGCTACCGATCCTTGGGGTGTAAAAGTGACACGGGTAGAACTGCGAGATATTATTCCGTCTAAGGCGGTGCGAGAATCGATGGAATTGCAAATGTCGGCAGAACGACGCAAACGGGCAGCAATTTTAACTTCTGAGGGCGAACGCGAAGCTGCCGTCAATAGCGCCAGAGGTAAAGCGGAGGCGCAAATATTGGATGCGGAAGCTCGTCAAAAATCGACAATTCTGCAAGCGGAAGCTGAACAAAAGGCGATCGTTTTGAAGGCTCAAGCTGAACGTCAGCAGCAGGTTTTGAAAGCCCAGGCGATCGCAGAGTCTACAGAAATTATCGCCCAAAAGCTCCACACTAATCCCAATGCCAATAAAGCAGTTGAAGTTCTGTTTGCCTTGGGCTATTTGGATATGGGCGCGACAATTGGCAGAAGCGATAGCAGCAAGGTCTTATTTATAGATCCGCGCACTATTCCTGCTGCTTTTGAGGGTATGCGTTCCGTTATCTCAAATGGTCAAGTTGACTCTAACGAGTTGTTTTCTAAGCAAATACCAGGATTAGAAAATAACCGCCCTAGTTAGGAGTGGGGAGTCGGGATGGGCATTGGTGTCAACTTAAGTTAAAACCCTTTTCAAACCTCACCCCCCTAGCCCCCCTTCCCTACGTTCGCGTAGCGGCACGAAGTGCGGGAATGGGGGTTTCAAAGCCTCTCTCCCTGTGGGGGAGAGGTTTGGAGAGGGGTTTCTAGTATAGTTTGCGACTTTTCAAACATCCTCTTAGATAAATCAACGACGTTCCTCTGTACGCGCATTGATGACAGTTGCGCTCAATGACTCACCCTTAATCGCAAGAGAATCACGAAATTGTTTCATACTTGCTAATCGTTCTTCTTTTTGTAGTGGAGGAACTAAACGAGCTACAGCTTTATCTTGCTCTAGCAAAATTACTTCTTCTCCCTTAGCTACTCGTTCTAAGAGGGATTTTAAATCTATAGCTGCTTCTTCAACGCTAATTCTCAACACTGCATTACTCCTGTAGTTAAGCCTGAAGATCAAAGAAAATTTTCTACTCACACCATTTCTTTATAGAAATTCATATCATTAGCCTGCATAAGCAGGCTTTTTTCTGGTAGCCAAGGGTTTGAGTCTGTAGAAAAATGAAGTGCAACACCTCATAAAATTGGTATGATTATTGACCAATCCCACTAGATTGATTTACTTGGCATTGGCTGCACAACCCAAAAAACTCTAGGGTGTGGTAAAAAACTTTAAACTTATGGCTGGATTCTAACTGGTCTTCTAGGTTATGAACGGGGCATTGATTAATCGGAATTGAGACACCACATTGCAAACAAGTAAGATGGTGTTTATCTTGCTGCGCTAGGCTGTAGAGGGCTTCACCATTAGCCAAATTCCGCACTTGTACCATGCCTTCGAGTTTTAAGGCTTCTAAAGAGCGGTAAACTGTCGCTAAACCCATACTCTGATTGGTGTTACGTAGTTCTACGTAAATATCCTGGGCGGAAATGCCTTTTTTGATAGTTTTCAGTAGGTTGAAAATACGCTCTTGACTGCGGGTGCGTATGGCTCTCATAGACAATTATTTTAATATGCCACTGTAGTTGAAGCTGTTAGATGGGCTAATTGATCAATTAACTTTAACCGCTTCGTAATCTTATTTTCACTCAGTTGGAACAGAAAGTTATAGTATAGCGATCGCAGCATTCAGCAAAAGCCCGTGCAAACCAAGTATCTAGCCAAAATTTTCGTGACGCTTCGTCCTTCAGTCTTAGACCCTGCTGGCGTGGCTGTACAATCCGGTCTTAAGCAAATGGGATACGAGAACGTTGATCAGGTGCGGATTGGTAAGTACATTGAACTCACTATTACCTCGTCTGATGAGAAGAAAGCTCGTCAAGACCTCGATCGCATTTGTGACCAAATGCTAGCAAATCTCGTGATTGAAAATTATCGCTTTGATTTGATTGAGGTCGAAACACAGACTGGGGTATTTTAGGGATTGGGCATTGGGCATTGGGCATTGGGCATTGGGCATTGGTCATTAGTTATTCTCCCCCTGCTCCCCTGCCTCCCCTGCCTCCCCTGCTCCCCTGCTCCCCTGCTCCCCTGCTCCCCTGCCCCCACTCCCCACTCCCTTTGATTAATCATGAAATTCGGTGTTGTTGTTTTTCCCGGTTCTAATTGCGATCGCGATGTTGCTTATGTGACCAGAGACTTGTTGGGGCAACCTACTCGCATGGTTTGGCATCAAGAAACAGACATTACTGATTTGGATGTCGTTATCATCCCTGGTGGCTTTAGTTACGGGGATTATCTGCGCTGCGGTGCGATCGCACGTTTTTCACCCGTGATGCAGCAGGTTGTCGAACATGCCCAAAAGGGTAAGTTTGTCATCGGTATTTGCAACGGGTTTCAGGTATTAACTGAAGCTGGACTCTTGCCAGGGGTGTTGACTAGAAATCGGGATTTGCATTTTATTTGCGATCGCGCCCCCTTAAAAGTTGAGCGGACTAATCTCCCTTGGACGCAAGCCTATACGACTGGTGAAGTTATCACTTTGCCCATTGCCCACGGAGAGGGACAATTCTACGCTGACGCAGCCACTCTGGCAGAAATTGAAGATAACGGGCAAGTTTTGTTTCGCTATGAAGGGGAGAATCCCAACGGTTCACTCAACAACATTGCCGGAATTTGCGATCGCCAGGGCAACGTGTTGGGGATGATGCCGCACCCAGAAAGAGCATCTGACGCGATGCTGGGGAATAGCGATGGCTTGAGGCTATTTCAGGGATTGTTAGAGAAGGTAGCTGCATTAGCCTAGTAGTCTGTCAAGAATTAATTGACAGATAAATTCCCTGTAGAGACGGCGATTTATCGCGTCTCTGTAACCGTCAAAATGAATTTGACAGACTACTAGTACCTCAAGGCGGAAGTCAAAAGTCAAAAGTCAAAAGTCAAAAGTTTTGTATATCAAGTCTTAAACCTTTACTCTCTTTAGTAGTGGCAGGAAACAAGAGCAAAGCCGGAGCCGTTTCCGAAAGCTCCGAGGCAGTTTTCCTCCTGCTTCCTGCCTTTCTTGATAAATTAACGTACCTCTTTAAGAGTATCAATTTGCTTGGTAAACATCTCAGTGAATAAACTAAGCACAGTCCGTTCTTCGCGTACTTTTATATTGGCACTAATTGACATACCTGATTGCAAGGGGACGTTTTTACCCCTAATCACTAAAGATTGTTTATCTAAATTGAGCTTTGCCGGAAATCTATAAAACTGATGTGTTTGATCTGGCGGTAATGAGTCTGATCCTATCCCAGCCACTTCCCCTTTGATATCGCCAAACTCGCTGTAAGGAAAAGAATCAATTCTGACATCTACCTTCATACCTTTTCGGACAAAACCGATATCTTTGTTAGTGATGAAAACTTCAGCTATATAGTTTTCATTTGGGACTATTTGCAACAATTTTGTAGTCGGAGTCGCTACAAATCCAGGGTTTTTTGCTTGTAAATCGAAAACTGTTCCAGCTACAGGCGCACGGAGTTCTTGATATTTAACATTTAACTGTGCTTGAGAGATTTTACTATTGATATCTGCCAAACGCTGCTCATTATCTAAAATAACTTTCATGAATTGGCTATCAATTGCGGCAATGCGCTGTTTGTTATCAGCTATCTTATCCAAAATGTTTTTATCAGAAACAGCCACCGTATTGCTTAACTCTTGTTGCCCTTTTTGTATATCAAACTGGAGGCGTTTTTCTTCCTCACCTAATTGCGCTACTTCTGCCGTGCGGTTTTGTACTTCTTGTTGTTGGTTGAGATACTGAAGCTGAGAAATACCACCTTCTTCTGATAATATCTTAAGTTTACCTAAAATCCCCACTTGAATAGCTAAACTTGCTTTACTATCTTCCAGCTTATATTTATTTTGAGCTAGTTGTTTTTTGATTTTTTCTACTTCTAATCGCGCTGCTGAAGATCGAGAGTCTAATTCTTTTTTGGCAACTTGTAGAAGTTGTTGCTCATCAATCCCTAGTCCAGTACCTACACCAGAATTTTTTAATTGAGTCCGTGATAATTCATTTTCTCCTACTAACGCTGCCCGACTTTTCAGGAGAAAAGCAGCTTCTTGCGGCAAATTACCGCGCAAATATAACAGTTCTGATTCTGTGGCGGTACTTGCACCCATCAATCGGCGATAAATCTGGTTTTCTCTATTTAATGCAACGCGAATTTTATTTAAAGAATTTAATTCAGCAACAGAAGCAATGGAATCAAAAGTCAGCAATAAATCTCCTGCCTTTACTTCTTGCCCATCTTTAACATTAACTGTTTTCACGACTCCACTAACAGGAGCCTGAACATCTTTGACTGTTCCTTCTGGCTTTAATTGGCCTGTTGCTGGCACTACTTGCTCAATTTTGGCCAAATAAGCCCAAGCAATCCCAAAGCAGGCTAGGGCCATTAAAGTCACCATGATTGTCCGCGACCAAATTGGAGATTGGCGCAAGACAATAGATTGCTCAAATTCTTGAGTACTTGAGTTGATTAAAGACTGTTGAGCAGCTTTCTGTTGTTTTGTCAGTACTAATGAATCTTGCTTGACTCCATTTTTGTGATTGCCGTTTTTCTGATTCCCATTAAGTTGAGTCATAACGCTTTTGGATTTTGGATTTTGGACTTCGGCTTACTTCGACTTCGCTCAGTACAAGTCGCTCAGTCGAACGATTTTGGATTTTTTGTAGAGCAGTTGTTGATGCGGTCATTTCCCCCTGCCTCTTGGTTGCCATGCCCCCAGCAATGACTAATTACAAGTTCACATCTTGTTGCTGATACAGGTAAAAATAATGACCTTTAGCAGCCATTAATTCGTGATGACTACCTTGTTCTATAACCCTGCTATTATCCATCACTACAATCATGTCTGCATTACTTACAGTGTTCAGCCGATGGGTAATAAAAAATACTGTATCACCCTTGAATGCTTTGGCTAAATTGAGACATATTTGCCGCTCTGTGGGATAATCTAATGCGCTAGTTGCTTCATCTAAAACCAGTAATTTTGGTCGTTGTAAAACAGAGCGGGCGATCGCAATTCTTTGTCGTTGTCCACCTGAAAGTGCAGAACCCCGTTCTCCCACGCGCGTGTTGTAACCGTTGGGTAAGTTCATTATAAATTCGTGGGCGCACGCAACCTGAGCCGCTTCGATAATTTCTTCGGTTGTCGCATCGGGATTAGTTAGGGCAATATTTTCCTGAACGCTTCCGTCAAACAACAACGTTTCTTGGGGAACTACACCAATTTGTCGTCGCAGCGAATAGAGTTCAACTTTGGCAATATCATAACCATCAATCAAAATTCTGCCGGACTCAGTTTCGTAAAGTCTCAGCAGTAACTTCATCATCGTACTTTTACCAGATCCACTTTGTCCGACAATGCCGACAAATTTACCTGGCTCAAATTCGAGGTTGACATTAGAAAGTTGCAGAGGGCCACTTGTGCCAAAACGGAAGGAAACATTTTCGTATTTCACTGCTCCCTTAATCGCAGGTAAGGGTATATTGTAGCGGTCTGTTTCTCCTTCTTGTGGCGTATCGACAATATCGCTTAAACGTTCTAGAGACAAGGCTGTTTCTTGGAAGCTTTGCCAGAGTTGAGCTAAACGCAATATTGGGCTGGTGACGTAACCCGATATAATTCTAAAGGCAATTAATTCGCCTAAAGTTAATTCTCCTTGGAGTACTAAATAAGCTCCTACCCACAAAACGAGTAAGCTACTGAGTTTGTTGAGAAAGCTGCTGGTAGAGTTAGCGAGGGTGGAAGTTACAACAGTTTTAAAACCAGCAGCGACAAACCGAGCGTAACGCTCTTGCCAAGAAAAGCGCGATCGCAATTCGATATTTTGCGCTTTTACGGTTTGAATTCCTGACATCACCTCCACTAAATAAGATTGAGTTTCGGCGTTGCGTTCGGCTTTGGCACGTAACTGTCTACTAATGGTGGGAGAAGCAACTAAGGTGATAATCACAAATACGGGAATCGTGCTTAGGGCTACTAAGGTAAGTAGCCAACTATAAATCAGCATCACACCGATATAAACCACGGAAAACAGAGCATCTAACCCCACCGTTAAGGCCGTACCAGTCAGGAATTGCCGGATATTTTCTAATTCGTTGATCCGAGTGGAAAGTTCACCCACCGGTCGGCGTTCAAAGTAGCGCAGGGGTAGACGTAGTAAGTGGTCGATAATTTGCGACCCTAAACCCATATCAATCCGGTTCGTGGTATCAACAAATAAGTAGGTTCTTAAGGTAGTCAATACCGCTTCAAATATACCGACTACTAATAGCAAAATCCCCAAAATATTTAGTGTGCCAATACTATTTTGAGTGATAACTTTGTCGATAATTAACTGAACCACTAGAGGATTCGCCAACGCTGCCAACTGCACGAAAAAGGAAGCGACAAAGACCTCTATCAGGACTCGGCGGTGGCGTGCCAAATAGGGTATAAACCACCGTAAACTAAAACGCTCTTGTGGTGTTTGATTCGTTGCAGTGAGCAGTAATACCCTAACTTTGGGCGGAAAGTCGGTTGGATCAACATCTAATTGTTCAATAAATTGAGCGGGTTTGCAGCGCACAATTCCTTTGGATGGGACACCCACAACCATAGTATTTGCATCCGCTGCATATAAAACGGCAAAATTGTCATTATAACGAATCAATGCTGGTGTAGGAATGCGTGCCAATGAAGCGATTGGTAGCTCGATCAACTGCGCTTTCAGTCCGATTAACTCTGCCAGGTAAGCAGTAACTTGAAACGATATGACACCCTGACGTTTGACTTGCTCAGTTAAGATACGGCGAACCACTTCTCGACGAAACGGCATTTCTAGGTGCTTCGCGATCATTTGGAAGCAGGCGAAGGCTGTATTTAATTCTCCCTTACCACTAAAAAACGGGTATTTTTCTTTTGACGAACTTTTTGAGGTTGGGGGGGGTGTCTGGGGAACTATTTCGTCTGATGCATAGGGAATATCTAATTCTTCTTGGCTATCTGATTTGGTGTTACTTACCGCAAGTACTATCTCATGACTATCTTCTAAGATCAAATCTGACGGATGTATCCCAACCAACCGGGCGGGGTTTTGACTTATGACTTGAATATTGTCTCTGTCATTATCCGATTCTATGCGATCGCCAGGTGAGAAATTCGTTACTGTGCCTCCGCCACTCAAAAACCAGACCCTTTCGTTATCGAGTTGGTTGAATGGAGTGGCCCCTGGAGGGAGGTAATGGATTTTCGCCTGGGGTAAGGCGTTTTCTGCCACTTCTTTAAAATTTAAAGTAGCGAGCGGTTGCTGTTTCCAATACGAGCTGAGAATATCGAAAACTTCCACCAAATAGCTGCGGTTCTTGCGAGCATTGGCAAAATCTGGATATAAACCCAGAAAGCTAAAATATGCCGATGCACTCACGGTTAAACATACTACTTCGGTGGAGGCGATCGCTGTTTCACAGGCGACATCGCGCAACAAACCAATTTCGCCAATAATTTCCCCTGGTTGCAGCAATTTTAGGGTAATTGGCATTTGCGTGTGGGGATCGTATCCCAACAGGCGCACTTGTCCCTCATAAATGATCGTTATGTGTTCCGAAAGACCTTCTTTTCCGATGATTTTCTGACCTATCCGATAGCGCCAAGCTTGCACCTGTTCTGATAGGTTAGCGATCGCTGCATCTGGTAAGTGATCAAACCCTTCTAGGGTGGTGACAAATTCGAGGAAACTGTTCTTAATATAAGTCATATCAAACAAGTAAAAGTGAGGAATTAAGCCGAAAACATTAGGGAGTATTTGTTATTAACAGTGGCAGTGTTTGCTTTTATGCTAGTAGGGGCAAGACTTCTATGGAATTCTGGTGTCTGAATATGTAAAAGTACAGAGGGAATGTTCGTCTAATTGCAGGACTGTATTGATGTTCACACGGTTACAATTGTTATGCGTTTTTCAAAATAAAATATAGCGTTTCTCGTTTACGTGAGGTACACCCGTAGGGGCACGGCACTGCCCATTGGTGTCAACTTAAGAAAAAATCTGCTTTGAGAAGACGTTTTGCCCTCATCCCCTAACCCCTTCTCCCAACTTGGGAGAAGGGGAACTGGAGAATTTGCTCCCCTCTACCAATTTTGGGAGAGGG
>Ga0136636_10002429_pt1 | contig 11072 bp, 11 predicted proteins | sample AntDrymUQ8522106_2_FD_104653 | JGI IMG/M metagenome (GOLD analysis project Ga0136636, IMG submission 104653) | Polar desert sand microbial communities from Dry Valleys, Antarctica - metaG UQ852 (21.06) | ecosystem: Environmental > Terrestrial > Soil > Desert | place: Antarctica: Dry Valley... | reverse complement strand
TGAAGTGATGGAGCGATGGAGCGATTAAGTGATGGAGCGATGAAGTGATGAAGTGATGGATTGATGAAGTGATGGAGCTATGGAGTGATGAAGTGATGGGGTGATGGAGCGGTGAAGTGATGGAGCTGTGAAATGATGAAGTGATGGAGCGATGAAGTGATGGAGCGATGGAGTGATGGGGTGATGGAGCTATGGAGTGATGGAGCTATGGAGCGATGGAGTGATGAAGCGATGGAGTGATGGGGTGATGGAGTGATGGGGTGATGAAGTGATGGAGCGATGAAGTGATATAAAGCTCAGGGAGGGCTCAGAAATCACTTCATCACTCTATCACTTCATAATTTCATAATTTCATAACTTAAAAAAGAGGCGCAAAAGTAGGCTAAAACCACGATTTAGAAAGGGTAGGTTCAAGGTAAATTTTGGGTGCCTTTAATCGCAGAAAGTCCTGTCGCAATGAAATGACGGCCTCTACACTGTTCAAGCACCAGCGTGTCCGCTGTCCAATGTCTTCTCGAGTGGCTTGTGTTTTATAGTTTTCTCCACGTCATTACGACATGACAAGTCGTTGAGCTAGACCTTGAGTGGCTCCAATTCGAGTTAATTACTCAATTTTCAAAGTCTTAACTTCTCCATTGGGCGTAACCAACAAAAATTCCTTTTTCAGCACGGTTTTTGCGACGGGAACACGCTCAGGAAGTGAAAAGCGAACTACCAAGTTGTAAGAGAATTGCACAGCAGGCTCGAGTATTTCGGGGTTAATTACAATGTCGTAATCATTGGCTGGCACGGCGTTGTAGAATCGGGAGGTTATTTTGTCTGCGGAACTCACTTTGCTGTTTTCATCGATATCAAGGCGTTGGGTGCTAAACGCTTGATAACTTTCATAGCGGTTGATGGGGTAGGCCACCCAGGCATTTTCGGCACTTATCACGTAGGCGGAGTCAAGGCGAATTCCGAGCGTAGTATATTGATTTTTAATCTTTTGGAGGTATTTAAACGTTGCTTCGCGCAGCTGGGAATAGATGCCTTCCGAGTCTTTTACGAAGTAATCAACTTTGACAATATCGTAGATTTCCTGGCGGGCTGCTGCAGTCACAATGCGTTCAAGCAAGGTAGCATCGGTGTAGCGGATGTGAATGTTTTTTTGAAGTATGAAGCCTTTGGGGATCTCGGTATACGTCTTGCGAGAAAACAGTTTTTTGCTCACATCATACTCGTATTTTGGGAGGAAATTGACCATATCCACGTAAATATCGGTGGCAGGGATGCCCATACTTTTAAGATCCGCAAGCAATCCGTTGAGGCGAATATTGAGCAATGTATTGGTCGTGTCAGCAGTTCTTCCGGCCTGTGTGACGCTGAAAATAGCGGTGTAGGTGCTGGCTTTTTGATTAAAAAGGGTGTTGACGCTGATTTCAATCTGGTTGTCGCTGATGAAAAATGCAGCTTTTGGAACTGCTCGATACTGGGCATTGGGGACGATGTTTTGGTAAGTCTGCTGTTTTTCGGCGTAATTACCCATCACTTGGCCGGAGAGCGAATGGCTAATAAGCCCTAGCATTGCGAATAGTAGATAGTTTTTCATAATCGGATGAATGAATGAGGAAAGTTAGGTGTACGCCTAAGACAAAGCTTCGGCGGGTGAACGCCAGAACGCCCGATTTTTAGGAAAATTGCTGAGCCAAACTTTCAGCCTGCGCTTTGCCAAGAGGTCCTACTTTTGCAACTGAATACGGCTTTGGTTGTTTTCCGAAGCCAGAAAAAAGAAACCATGTTTATCGAAGTTTTTAAAAGTAAAATACACAGAGTCCGCGTCACACAAGCTGACCTAAACTACATAGGCAGCATCACCATTGATGAAGATCTGCTTGAAGCAGCCAATATGATGGAAGGCGAGAAAGTCCAGATCGTAAATAACAACAATGGCGAACGCTTCGAGACCTACACGATTCGCGGCGAGCGGGGCAGCGGGGTCATTTGCCTCAATGGCGCGGCTGCCCGGCGGGTGCAGGTGGGCGATATTGTCATTATCATTTCCTACGCTTATATGACGCCTGAAGAAGCTAAGGATTTTAGAGGAACTGCGGTTTTCCCGGATGAGCACAATCGCTTGGTCAAAGGAAGCGGGCTGTAAACGCAAATTTTAATTCGTAGTCAAAGATTTGCCCGTAAAAGGTATGCCCAGACCCGTAAAAGCCGGAACCAAAGTGAAAAACATTCGCCTTACCGATGGCGACCACAATATTGATTGTAAAATCGAAGGTTTCGGGGCTATGGGATTGAAATCGGAGTTTGTGCGAAAGGCTTAATACCGCCCCACCCCAAAAGCTCCCACCCTTCAGCTATTTCCGACACCAATTTCCCTGTCCCGGCAGCCAAACTCAGACCGAGCATGGCATGCCCAGTAGCAATCATTAGATTTTCCGTCTTTTTGGCGAACCCGATATAGGGCAGCCCGTCGGCAGAAAGCGGGCGGTAGCCGAACCAGACTTTTTCTGCCAGTTTTGCTTTCAATTGTTCCAAATCGGCAAGTTCACGGTACACCAGGTCATCGGCATAGCCCGGAAAAAAACGCGGCACCGCCTCCAGGATTCCTTGTACACGAGGAAACAGAATCTTATCGTTCATGGCCCCGATTTCCATGGTACTACCAATGCGCAGGCGCTTGGCCCAGGGGGTAATGGCAACTTTTGCTTCGAGCAAAATACAAGGATATCGAAGGCGTTGCTGTGGCACATCCACCGTCATGGAATAGCCTTTTCCGGGCATCATTGGGAGGTATTCGCCCGCCATTTTGGCGATGGGTTATGACCAGAAACCGGCGGCGAGGACGACCAGATCTGGTATACTGATCGTCTCACCTGAATGGAGACTATCCGTTGATTTTCTAAACTTAACCGTCTTTATTCTCCCTTTATCCTTTTGAATATCAAAGACTTGGGCCTTATAAATGATTTTTGCGCCGCGCTTTTCCAGGAGGCTCGAAAGTTGGCGCAAGAGTTCTGTCATAGGGAGGGCACTTCGGGATACAAGGCCAGCATTGCAAGCCCGGACGAATTTCAGACCCCAATCCATCAAGTCCCAACTCAACGCAGGCCGCACATAAAACGGGCTTTTTTGCTTGAACATCCACAAAATGCCTTGGCTAATTACGCCAGGCTGAGCAAGCGGCACAAAATGCGAGGGCGAGAGATAGCCCATGTTGCCAAAGGAGCAGCCGTCTGAGCCGTCGCCGCGATCCAGCACGGTTACGTCCCAGCCATCTTGTTGCAGATAGTAGGCGGTGCTTAAGCCGATGATACCGCCGCCGATGATGGTAGCTGTCATGTTTGTTGTTGATTTTCTATCTCACAATCAATTTCTCCCGCTCCGGCCCTGTAGAAATCATCTTGATCGGCACACCGAGCATTTGCTCCAGCTCGTCCAAATAAACACGGGCTTCGGAAGGCAAATTTTCAAATTTGCGAATATCCTCCAGGGAGGAATTCCAGCCTTTGTACTTTTTATACAAGGGTTTTACTTCGGTTTGACACAGGTCGAACGGAAGGTGATCTGTGGTTTTTCCGCCGTATTGGTAGTGTGTAGCCGCAGCAATTTCATCAAAAATATTGAGCACGTCGATCTTGGTCATGCAGATTTCCGTGACGCCATTGATGAGCATGGTGTATTTCAGTTGCGGCAAATCGATCCAGCCGCAGCGGCGTGGCCGACCCGTGGTGGCACCAAATTCCATCCCCTCTTTTCGGAGGAGTTCGCCCGTTTCATTGTCTTCTTCCGTCGGGAACGGGCCACTGCCCACTCGGGTACAATAGGCCTTCGTGATGCCTATGACGCGGCCAATTTTCTGTGGCGCCACGCCCAAGCCTGTGCAAACTCCAGCGGTAACCGTGTTGCTAGACGTTACATAAGGATACGTGCCGAAATCAATGTCCAACATACTCCCTTGTGCACCTTCTGCGAGTATTTTTTTACCACTGGAAAGAGCATCATTCACGAAATATTCGCTGTCTACCATGGGTAGTTTACGCAAAGTAGCAAGGCTTTCGAACCAATCCCGTTCTGCGGTTTCGAGATCGAAATCTATGGGCGCGTAAATCTTAAGCAGCTCCATGTGCTTGGTTTTCAGGGCCTCATATTGGTCTCGGAACGTGGGTGATTCCACATCGCCAATTCGAAGGCCGTTGCGTCCGGTCTTGTCCATGTAGGTTGGGCCGATGCCTTTTAGCGTGGATCCAATCTTGGCTTTTCCCTTGTGTGCTTCGCTGGCCGCATCGAGCCAACGATGCGTTGGGAGAATTAGATGCGCCTTGCGTGACACAAAAAGCCGTCGACTGAAATCCACGCCACTTTGTTCCAGATTGCGCAATTCGCGTTGGAACGTGACCGGATCTAGCACTACACCGTTGCCGATGAGGTTGTTCAGGTTTTCGCGAAAAATCCCGGAGGGGACGGTGTGCAGCACGTACTTGTTGCCGCCGAATTTGAGGGTGTGGCCGGCATTGGGGCCGCCTTGAAAGCGGGCTACCATGTCGTAATCAGTGGCGAGGTAGTCCACAATTTTGCCTTTGCCCTCGTCGCCCCATTGGAGGCCTAGAATAACGTCTATTTTATGCATAAAATCAGATTCGCTGCAAAAGTCGATAAAAGCCAAAAGTTAGCGGCATCTATTTTTTTCAAACTCCCCCAAGCTTGGATTATCTTTGTAAAAAAAATTGATTTATGTCTGCATTAGAATTGAAAAACAACCTGTTGCGTATGGTCATAGAAACTGACGATCCATTGCTTCTTAAGCAGCTCATTGCGATTTTTGCAACCATGCGTCAGGAGAAAGATTGGTGGGATTTGATTTCAGAGGAAGAAAAGCAGAAGATTGAACTAGGAATGCAACAAGCCGCAGACGGTAAAACAGTCTCGCACGAAGCGGTGCGGATGGAAGTTTACAAAATTTTGGGAACTGCCTAAAAAACCAAGCAAATGACCACCATCCAATGGGCAGAGGTTGCTAAAGACGACTATATTGCCAACCTTAAATCAATCTACAATCAATCCGCAGATAAGGCTGTCCTGGTGGATGAAAAAATGGAGTCTCTGCTAAACAACTCACGTCAGTTCAAACATTTTTGTCCCGTTACACAAAAGTTTCCGAAATTCAGACCCTGCATAGTTACAAAATATTTGGCATTGGTTTACGAAGTTGGTGAAGAGTCTATTCTGATTGTATCCGTTTTCGACACCCGTACACAGCAGCCCTTCAACTGATGCTCCCCAACTACGCCGACATCATTCTCCCACTAGCACTGCCCAAACGCACCTACACGTATTCCGTCCCGGAATCATTGGCCTCTCTCATGCAACCTGGGGTTCGGGTGGAAATACAATTTGGCCGAAGCAAACGGTATAGCGGACTGGTAGAGCGCGTGCACGACCTGGCACCAGAATATCCTGTAAAGCCCATTCTTTCGGTCTTGGATGAGGTTACAGTGGTTACCCCCCAGCAATTCAAGCTTTGGGATTGGATGTCCGAGTACTATTGCTGTACCCTTGGCGAAGTGATGTCTGCGGCATTGCCTGGGCATTTGAAACTGACTAGCGAGACTAAACTGGTGTTCAATCCAGCCTTTGGCGATAATTTTTCTGAACTTGATGCTGACGAATACCTCATCGCCGAAGCCCTCTTGATTCAACAAGAAATCATCGTGGAGGATGCTCGGAAAATTTTGAATAAAAAAACTATTTTCCCGGTCATTCAACGGCTTTTGAACAAGGGTGTGCTCTTTTTACGGGAAGATTTGCAGGAAAAATTCAAACCACGCAAGGTCAGTGCGATACGTCTTGCCGAACCGTTTCGGACGAAACCCGATTTGCTGCGCGAGGCTTTTGCAGAACTCAGCGGCAAAGAACGTCAGGTTGAAATACTCATGGCCTACCTGGCCCTCGAAAAGCGTCAGCCTTTTGTACGCAAGCAGGATGTGTTAACCAAAGCGGAGGTAACAGAAAGTTCGCTCAACACCTTGATCAAAAAAGGGATTTTGGAAAAATACGACCGTGAAGTGAGTCGGCTCAGTGGCTATGAAGATGAATTGGTGGAGGTAGATGAATTGAGCCAACAGCAAGTGCGGGCATTGGATGCGTTGCGAGAGTTGTTCGGAGACCGCTCAAGAGATTTTAAAGACCAAAGAGGTCTGGAAGAAAAAAATGTCGCGCTGCTCTACGGCGTAACCGGAAGCGGCAAAACCCGCGTGTATGTAGAACTCATGCGCGAGGTGATCAAAAAAGGTGGACAAGTACTCTACCTCCTGCCCGAAATTGCGCTGACCACCCAGATAATCAATCGCTTGCAAAAGGTATTTGGCAATGAGGTGGCCGTGTATCACTCCAAAATTAATACCCAGGAACGGGTAGAAGTCTGGAAATCTGCCGCTGCGGGAAAGCCCGTTATACTTGCCGCCCGAAGCGGCCTTTTTCTGCCTTTTCAGCACCTGAAACTCGTCATTGTGGACGAAGAACACGATGCTTCCTTCAAACAATACGACCCTGCCCCACGCTACCATGCTCGCGATACGGCCATCTTTTTAGCTAATTTATACGGCGCAAAAACCTTGCTCGGCACGGCCACACCTTCGCTGGAAACCTGGCACAATGCCCAAACCGGCAAGTTTGGTCTCGTGGAAATGCCGGAACGTTTCGGTGGCTTGCAACTGCCTGCCATGGAGCCGATTGATCTGCGCGAACAAATGAAAAACCGCCAAATGCAGAGTATTTTCTCTACACCTCTGCTGGAAAACCTGCAAAAGGCTTTGGACAACGGAGAGCAAGCTATTCTTTTCCAGAATCGACGGGGGTACGCGCCCATGCTTGAATGCGAGGTCTGCGGCTGGAATGCTATGTGCCGACACTGCGATGTAAGTCTTACCTACCATAAGCACACGGATCGACTGCGTTGTCACTACTGCGGCTATGTGCAGGAACCCGCCAAGACCTGCCCGGCCTGTGGTTCTGGCAAGATCACGTTCAAAGGATTTGGTACTGAAAAGATTGAAGATGAACTCAAGATTTTCCTGCCCAAGGCCCGTATCGGACGTATGGATTTGGATACTGCGGGTACTAAAAGCAACCTCACGGCCTTGCTCAATGATTTTGAGGAACGTCGTCTGGATATCCTCGTTGGCACCCAAATGGTGACCAAAGGGCTTGATTTTGATAATGTTGCCCTCGTGGGAGTACTCGGTGCCGATGCGCTGACCAAGTTCCCGGATTTCCGCGCGGGAGAGCGGGCATTTCAATTACTCACGCAAGTAGCAGGACGAGCCGGGCGCAAGAACAAACGCGGGAATGTGCTGATCCAAGCTTTTGACCCAAAGCATCCGGTGGTACAGGAAGTGTTGCGGGGCGATTTTCTGGGCTTTGTGGATCGGGAAATGAAAGAACGGCTTGAATTCAAATACCCGCCGTATTATCGGCTGATTAATCTTGAATTGCGGCATAAAGAACCGAAGATCGTAAACGAAGCCGCCGCGTTTTATGCCAAAATACTGCGCCAAAAACTAGGTGAACGGGTGCTTGGGCCGGTGATTCCGAATATTGCCCGAATTCGGAATTACTTTGGTCAAAACATTATGCTGAAACTGGAAAAATCTGCGCCTGTGTTATCTGGAGCCAAAGCTTTGATCCGGCATACGACAGAGATTATGCTGGGCAGGCCGGGCTTAAGTCAAGTGCAGGTGGCGGTGGATGTGGATCCAGTGTGAGGGGGCCGAATCCCAATATCGTTGACTTAATTCTACTTTGTCACTATTAGCTTGATTTGTCATGTCGCAGCGAAGCGTAGACATCTACACAACCCAAGCGCTGTTTAGAATCCCTTTACTAGGGAGATTTCGGTTAACTTGGGTTGTGTAGATGTCTACGCTTCGCTGCGACATGACAAATCGCGGGCAAAAAATTTGATGAATTTCAAAAGTGACAAAGTAGAATTGGGTCAACGACATTGGGCCAAATCCTTATCCCACTTATTCCAAAGCTTACAACCCCAGAAAACCTGTAAACTTACCAACCATGCTACGAACACTATTGCTCCTCAGCTTACCATTTTCAATGGCCGCTCAAAGCCCTGGAAAAAGCAACATCCTCTTATTTTCCCTCACTAAGAGCGCCGATAGTACCTGGCGGCTTGATTCCCCGAGGTTTCTCAATGTATTCAACCGGGGCGGCTACAACAACCAGCCCAATTTCTTTGGCAACAATGAGTTGTGGCTCACTGCACAATTTCCAAAAGATACGACCCAAACCGACCTCATCGCATTAGATCTGCTTCTGAAAACCCAAACTTTCGTTACCGCTACGCCTACTACTGCTGAATACTCGCCTACACCTATGCCCGGCGGCAAACGCTTTTCAGCCATACGCGTAGAGGAGGATGGCAATCAAAGATTATGGTCGTTCCCGCTAGACCATTCAGACAACGGCCGAGCTGAATTCCCCAAAATCTATAACGTGGGTTACCATTGCTGGCTGCGCGATACCCTTATTGCTTTTTTTATTGTAGGGGAAAACGACCAACCCCACACACTCCAGGTTGTGGGCACCAAAAGCCAAAAACCACTGCGTATAGCTTCCAACATTGGTCGCTGCTTATTGAAAAGGCCCGATGGGAAACTCCTTTTTGTGCAAAAAGCAACAGAGCAAACCTGGTACTTAAAATCCTGGGATCCTAAAACTAATACTCAGGACGTATTGCTAAAAATGCCCGCTGGAAGCGAAGACTTCGCTCTGTTAACCGATGGAACTTTGCTCACTGGCAGTGGGACAAAACTGCTTCAGATCAAATCTCCCCGCGATACAGACTGGAAAGTAGTGGCTGATCTTGGGAAATATGGCGTAAAAAAAATTAGCCGATTGGCTGTTAGTGCGGATCGAAAACTAGCCGTGGTGGTGCAGTGAGTCGATGCTTCTCTTAATTTAGAGCCGCCCAAATCTCATCTGCTCCATATTTCCAAAATTCCCGTACCTTACGTTCTTTTTTCGGAAGTCGCCGTGCCGATTTTGGCATGGGCGGCTTCCGTTTTTTTTGGTTATAAACTTTCGGAAAGTTTATCGCTTTCGGAAAGGTGAAACCAATTTGAAATACCAACTCCACAAAATTTACATCACAATCAAAGCCCAAAAAAACAGTCAAAACAGAATTTAATAAACTATAGCAAGTTTTTACAAAAGATAATTTGTACCTTTGCCAGCTCTTATGGAGGCGATCATCATTTTTCATGATTTTAGCTCCATTTTTCTTTCTCATTCTGGCATTGGGTAGCATTGACATTAGGTGCGTAGGTTTTTGTGGCAGGGAGCAATCTTGAGGTGTGCAGGCTTTGTTGATTTCCGATTAAATGATTCGGAAGTGACGGACGACGCACACACTCCTTCGGCGACCGAAGGCGGGTGAAGCATAACTACGTGAACAGCAGCGCGCAAGTCAACCAGTCCCTTCGCCCCTAACGTACTTTATCAATGTCTGCATTCAAGACGCTCGGCATCGCCGACGACCTCTTGGAGGGTATCACGGCCATGGGCTTTGAAACTCCCACTCCTGTTCAACAAATGGTCATTCCAGTCGCCCTCGAAGGCGATAATGACATCATTGCCCTCGCCCAAACGGGTACCGGCAAAACGGCCGCTTTCGGCCTCCCACTCCTCCAGCGTATCGACCCGAAGGAACGTACCATCCAGGGACTCATCATGTGCCCTACCCGCGAACTTTGTGTGCAGGTAGCCAGTGATCTGATGAACTACTCCGAAAAAGCACACCAATACAAGGTGGTAGCCGTGTACGGCGGTGCAAGCATCGAAACCCAGATCCGACAGATCAAGGCTGGTGCACAAATTGTGGTGGCTACACCAGGTCGTCTCATGGACCTCATCGCCCGCAAATCCATCAAGCTCGAAAGCGTACGCCGCGTAGTGCTCGATGAAGCTGACGAAATGCTCAACATGGGCTTTAAAGAGGCCATCGACTTTATCCTTTCTGAAGTAGTAGAGCGCAAATCCATTTGGCTTTTCTCGGCTACTATGCCTAGAGAAGTGCGGACGATTGCCAATACCTACATGAAAAATCCGCACGAACTCACCGTGACCGGGAATCTTCAGACCAACGAAAACATAGAGCACCAATATTATGTGTGCCGTGCTGACGACCGTTACAATGCCCTCAAACGGGTTGTAGACGCGCTTCCGGGCATTTATTCCCTTATTTTTTGCCGTACCCGAATTGAGACCAAAGAAGTGGCCGAACAAATGGTGCGCGATGGCTATAACTCCGATGCCCTGCACGGTGACCTGGCACAAGCCGATCGCGACCGTGTGATGCAGCGTTTCCGTGAGGGTCACCTCCAGCTCCTGATCGCTACCGACGTAGCGGCCCGCGGTCTGGATGTGAGCAACATTAGCCACGTAATCAATTACGGTTTGCCTGACGAAATTGAGGTATACACCCACCGCTCTGGTCGTACTGGCCGCGCAGGCAAAACAGGGGTAAGTATCACCATCGTAACCCCTAAGTACGAAGAAAGAATCCGCCAGATCGAACGGAAAACAAAGGCGCCTATCGTTAAAAAGATGCTCCCAACGGGCATGGAAGTCTGTGAGGCGCAATTGTTCAACATCATTAAAGGTATCCACGAACAGGAAGTACACCACGCGGATATTGAGCCTTACATGGAACGCATCCAGGAAGAACTCAAGGATCTGACCAAGGAAGAACTCATCATGCGCTTTGCGAGTGTTGAATTCAACCGATTCCTTTCTTACTACCGCACCGCACCGGATATCAATATTTACCCCCGTGGCGACAAACGCGGCGTTCGCCCATCGGCAATTCCAAATACTGGTGCTGCAGAAGGTTCTGTTCGTCTGTTTGTCAGTGTTGGCGAAATGGATGGTGTAACTAAAAAGGATTTCCTAATTCTGCTCGATCGCTCGTTTGGTATCCCAAGTCGGGCTATTGGCCAGATCGACGTGAGCCGCACCCACCTGCACTTCGATCTCGAAGCAGCTTATGTGACGGTAGTTCGTCAGGGCCT
>Ga0136636_10002428_pt1 | contig 11076 bp, 7 predicted proteins | sample AntDrymUQ8522106_2_FD_104653 | JGI IMG/M metagenome (GOLD analysis project Ga0136636, IMG submission 104653) | Polar desert sand microbial communities from Dry Valleys, Antarctica - metaG UQ852 (21.06) | ecosystem: Environmental > Terrestrial > Soil > Desert | place: Antarctica: Dry Valley... | reverse complement strand
TCTTCACGCCATTGCGCAGTCCATCGAGAAATGACTGTTCTTTGTCCAGCGGGATCATAAAATCGGAGCCAGTCCGGTCGTAGGCATCGCCGTTCGAATGTTGATACAATTCCACAAATAATTCAGTATCGTCGGGTACATCGGGTAATTTCACCTTTTTCAACAACACGGTTCCCGAGGAGTAGCGGAACGTTTTCGACGAAGCTGTATCAGTAGGATTTGTAAATTCGTTTCCAAAACTAATTTGCTCGTTATTAAAAACAGTAACTGTTGTAATCAGCTTTTGAGTGATCTGGTGCCTGTAGCGTGGTAACTCCAGGCTTTCCCCCATATTGGGAGGAAGAATTGGATCAATTGCATTCGATTGGCAGCCGGTCGGGTTGGTGTCCGGGTACAGCAACAAATCCTGTATATTTTCCGGTTAAAGCAATCAAAGCCGGCAAACATAAAATCGCGGTAGCTATTCCGATGGGGAAAAATGAGGGGGGAAGTTTTAGCGCATGGAATGTTTCGGGAATGCTGATCGGAGAGTATGAATAGCTCTTGAAGTGAAGCCTTCACTTTAAGCGTTAGCTCTGAATTTATTGCCTCGGTTGACAGTGAAGGCTTCACTAAACAAGCTTCACTATTCATGTTAAAATTAATCATTATGAAAAATTCATTTTACAGTTACTCCGCAAAAACGCTCCAGGGAAAAGAAATCAGCATGGCCGGCTACAAAGGAAAAGTAGTTATGATTGTGAACACTGCAAGCAAATGCGGGTTTACTCCTCAGTATGGCGGATTGGAGGACCTGCATAGAAAGTACAGCGAAAAAGGGTTGGTTATTCTCGGATTTCCATGCAATCAGTTTGGCAATCAGGAACCCGGAACTCCAAAAGAAATTTCGGAAGGATGTCTTGTAAATTATGGAGTCAGTTTTCAATTGTTTGAGAAGATCGAAGTAAATGGTCCGGGCACTCATCTCTTGTTTGTTTACCTGAAAAAAGAATTACCCGGGTTTATGGGACGTTGGATTAAATGGAATTTTACCAAGTTTATAATCGATCGTAACGGAAAACCGGTTAAGCGCTTTGCTCCGGCAACTACTCCCAAACAAATGGAAGAATATCTTTTGGGACTTCTATAGTGAAGCCTTCACTGCAAGTCAATTAGTATCGAGACTAAAATAAATAGTTATATTTGCTTAACCATTCATTCAGCAGTAAAACACAAATTGATTAGACGGGACAATATTCAGGTTACAATTAACAATAAAAGATATGAAGATGCCACATCTTACGAACAAGGAAGAAGAAATCATGGAAATTTTTTGGGGAAAAGTCCTTTGTATGTGAAGGAGATCATTGTCAAATTAAAAAACGGATTATCATGATGAACAAACCAAAATCGAAAAAAGCGTGGAGGTGGAAGGCGGCGGCCTTTCTGCCACTGCTTGCCCTGCTGTTGATAGCGTTTGGCAGACCGGGCGGAAATACACTGGCCAAAAATACCGGGCAACAGCGAAATCAATTGGATACCCTGATCAATGGGAAAAGATTGGTGATAAAAGACACCACTAAATATTCCTCCTCTTTTATAAAAAGCCTTAAATCATCGTTTTATTTAGGAAATGAAACATTGAAAGTTATTGATGATAGTTTTATTACTACATACAGGCCAAAAAATAGACCCGATACATTAGTCACTTATAAATATACCATTCCGACAAATTTGGAGCTAAACAAGGAGACCCGGTTTTCGACAAGGGATAAGGACAAATCTTTTACCTTGATTTTAAAGCGAACAAATTATACCAATATCGAATATCAGCTCAAACAGGAAGGAAAATCAATTAAATCGGGAATAGCCGAACTTCAGAGCACATTTTACCTTGGCGATGAAGCTCAGGATGATGAAAAAGGTAAATCAATATATTTGAACCAATATTTGGATATGGAGAGGTGCGGAGCATATATCAAGGTCGAAATAAAAGAGGCTAAAATAGCGACAATCACTTATTGTGTTAATGAAAAAGCTGAAAAATGGGAACATTTGCCGGTTTTTAAAAGGGAATAAACATGTGCCAAAAGGAATTGACAGCCTGCCATCATGGACCACCGTTCAAAACCTGTCTGGTGCTCGATTGAATGTACCAGGATTTTGCAGTAGGTATGCGATGTGGTTTTACCACTGCTACTTTTAAAGTTACTTCCTGAACAAGTGTTGAGGTAATCGGTGAAGGGAGAACGATCAACATAAATGAAGGTAAATTCACCGATGAATTTACACCTTATGAAGTTCATTTGTATTCCATTAGTGGACTTAAGTGAAGGCATCATCAAGAGCCGCCGTTTAAGCTCAGAGCCAAAGCTAATAGTGAAGGCTTCACTATTATCAAACTACTAACGCAATCCGAACTCATTGGCTCTGCTAAAGTTTACTAATGTCCCATTTCTTAATCCACAATAGTCCCTGTTCTATTCTCCTGTTTGTTAATCGCTCGCGTATAGGAGCGAAGAAATACACCAATAGAATCATTTAAGGCTCTGGTGTGCTTAGTGAAGCATTCACTCTTAGCGAGTTGAATATCAAAGGCATCACTCATAGTGAAGGCTTCACTTTTATCGCTATCTATCTCAACCGTTTTTACGAACACCATTAAATGAAAATGATTTGGCATTAAACACCAGGCCAATATATCAGCAAAAGGCAAAATGTGTTCGCGGATTTTCTTTAAAAAGTACAGATAATTTTGGTGATTGAAGAAAATCTTTTGGTGGTTGTTACCCTGGTTGTAAATATGATAGATATGATTAGTTTCGAAAAACATAATTCCATTTTTTGATTTAGAGGACAAAGTGAAGCCTTCACTAAGAGCCGCCGTTTAGGTCAGAGCCAAAGCTTAAAGTGAAAGCTTCACTATACCAACCAAAGTTAAGGAAAATCAACGAAGTTATAAAATGTCGTTCCTTCATCAAATCGATAGCCCCTGTTCCCCCAATGCAATAAGATTCAGACAATTCTGATGATTGCGTTTGATAAGATCATCATCCCAAATTTGTAAATCAGGCAGCGATACGGCAAAATAATCAAGCCTAAATTCATCATTGAGGTGGAGTTTCCCGAAACTGATCAGTTTTTCAAAACGATCTTTGGCAGCTTCCGGTTCTCCAAGTTTGATTAATGCCAGTCCCTGGTAATAAATGGTGTCGGGTTGCTGATCGTTGTAGAAAATAGCCGGAGCAGGTTCCTTCAAACCTTCGGATGCCATTTGCCAGTTTTCAGTTGCCTTGTCAGCAAGGCCTAACCCTTCGAAGGCACACCCTAACCAATAAAGCAGGGTATTCTCCTGCGCTCCATACAATTTACCTTCACCCAGATTCTCCGGATAATGTTGAGCCCGATTCAGTAAATCGATGGCGTTTTCAAACTCTTTCGTACCGATCGCCTGTTTCGCCATTTCAGTCAGGCAATACACATACTGACCGGTAACCTTTCCTTCGCCTCCTTCCCACGGATGAAATTTGCGGGTCAGAATCAGCTCGTATGCTTTTTCAAAGTTGCCCATCAGGTTATGAAGCGTAACTTGTTCAAGGTACAGATCGTCACGATAACTGACCAGCCCGGGGTATTTTTCAAGATTTCGAAGTCTTGCTTTCGGGCCGTAGTTGAATCGTTTATATAATTGATCGAGTTCCATAAGGATTCGGGCATCTGCGGGATCAAGTGAAAATGCTTTTTCGAGCGCATCTAATGCTTTTTCAGGTGAATTCTGCTTATTGAAATAGGCGAGCGCCAGGTTTCGGTGAACGGTCGGAAACTGATCGTCCAGTTTTGCCGAATGTTCCCAGTTGGCAACAGCATCAATATATTGACGCGCATTGTACCAGAAATTTCCCAGGTAATAAGGAGCTTTGGCATCTGCAGGATTTTGCTGCATTACCCATTCCAGAACCATCACGGCTTCGGTTTGGTTCGGAAAACAATAATCGGGGGAAGATCCGGCAGCTTTTATCAGGATTTTTGCCGAAGCGGAATGATTACCATTCTGAGATTCAAACCAGGCTTTGTAGTAAAGTGCCATCGGGTTAACTAACTCATTTTCTTGCTGATTGATGCCTGTGGTGATCAGTTCAGAAGCCTCATCAAATAATCCTGCAAAGGCATAATCCAATGCAAATTCGATAATGGTGTGGAGGTTGGGATAATCAACCTTTTCAAACCTGACAGGTTTTTGAAACCTGTCAGGTTTAAGTAGATATTTTTCAAATAAAATCCCGAAGTTGAATTGATCCAGTGCGAGTGATTCTTCAATCAACAGTTCCCGTTCTGAAATACGACCTAGTTTCCGAAGAATTATCACTTTAAGATGACGTGCCTTGTGGTGATGCCAGTTTTTAATCAGCGATCGGTCGATTAAATCCAATGCCTCGTCCCAGTTTTGCCGTATACATTCGAGTTGAGCCAACTGAAAATATCCCCCCGACATACAGGCATCGTTCCAGACTGATTTGTAAAATGCTTCGTAAGCCAGGGTGTATTTTTGCTGAAGCCGGAGTGCTATTCCAAGATTGTAGAACGGCTCACCATCGATCGGATTCGGATTCCGCGCGGTGAGTGTAGTGATCGCTTTGCGAAACCAGTCCGCGGCTTCTTCAAATTTTCCGCGACGCAACAGCCATAAACCCATCGCATTGTTGCACCGCGAGTCTTTCGGATCGCGCCGAAGTGCCTCAAGATAATAATCACGTGGGTCGTAGGTGGCATGACGATACTGTTCAAGGTGAAGACCTGTCAGGTACAATTGTTCGTTCGATTCTATTTCGCCTGGAAGTCGGGCCGCTTTGGCGGCTTCGGGAATTGCCTTTGGCTGATCTGGTTCAGGTTGCCATGAAACGAGCACCTTTCCCGCGGAAGTCAGGATTGCAATTTCGGGTAATGTTGAATCTATTCCTTCCGGGATAGTTAAAACTTTTTCATACGAAGTTGCCGGATGAAAATCGAATATCTCTTCAAACAGTATTTTTGAACCTGCCTTCAGAATTACTTTTCCTCCGGGGTAGGCAGCAGTCGTAAAGGCTTTCACAACCATATTTCCATCCACCATCTCAAGGTTGACCATAGCCTCTTTCGTGGCATTTTTTACCAGACCAAGGTTGCGGTAAGGCATAAAATATTGCCGGAAAGTTTTTTCCTCACCGGGCATTATCCACGAAAAGTCGGGCTGATTGTCAGTAAAAACGCCACACATCAGTTCAATATAAGGACCATCCTCATCGGTCAGATTACGGTCCCAGGCCTGGCCAAAATCGCTGTGTCCCCAGGTCCATTGCTTTTTTCCCGGTGAAATATGATGATTGGCCACATGGAGCAATCCGCCCCGGGTGTCGTTCTCATAACCGCCCACAAAATCGTATTTCGAATTCACCGCCATATACGAAGTGGGCACAGGAATATTTTTGTACCGCGAAATATCAGTCCCGGGTGAATAATCGACCTTATAGTAAGTTCCCCTGGCGATCGGAAACTCCGACACATCGCGTTTACCATGATCAAAAACCGCGTTCACATCCGGTGGAAAAACCGACTGGTAATCGTCATTAACCTTGACTGCCGGATTTGCCCACCACAAAAATGTTTGCGGATGATTGGTACGGTTGTATAATTTCACCTTGATTTCGAGGTAAGCTTTGTCAGGATGGAGAGTAAAACCTGCCATTCCACGCGTCCGGAACATGCGCTCAACCTCACTGCACCAAACGGTTACACTGCCGTCGCTGTTCTCTTCGATGCAATGTTCAATCGGCTCGAATGTTGAGGGTCTGTGATGTTGGGGCCAGTTAAATTCAATCCCACCCGAGATCCACGGTCCGGTCAATCCCACCAAAGCAGGTTTAATCACCCGGTTATAATAAACAAAATGCCGTTGCCTGGTTTTATCATACGCCATCTGAATCCGCCCTCCCAATTCGGGCAGGATCATGATTTTCAGATACTGATTTTCGAGAAATATGGCATTCCACTCTTTGTCAACCTTTTCATCTATGATCTTTTCAATTACGGGGTGCGGGTAAACCACACCACTACTTCCCTGGTAAACCCTTTTCTCCAGAAACATGGGGTTTTTCTCCGGCTTCCCGATTCCGTAGGTCGGGATAATCACCTTTTCGTACCAGGCTTTTACATTCATCATATTTATTTCCTTGTTCAACATTTCAAATCAAGTCATATAAAGCGGTTCCTGCATCATCCCATATGTGCGGGACAAAGACTCAAAGTAACACCAAGCATAATATATGAAAATTCGTGACTTTGTGAACCTTCGTGACTTTGCGACTTAGTGGCCTTTTTATAAATTCAACTTTTCGGAAAGATCTCAATTTCCAATTCTGCGATTATTTTTTTGTTATTTTCACCATCACTACACCCTGAGCAGGAACTTGCCTGCTAAACTTCTGCTGGAAAACACCCAAATCTTTTTGTCGCCAAATATCTCTGACCGACTGTTTCCCTGAGATTTTTAGTTCCGACCAGTCAACCGTAACATCATCTGTAACTTTTCCACGGTTAAATAAACCAACAGCAATTGAGCCGTCAACAAGATATTTCACCATCAGAAAGCGGTCGTCAGATTTTTTGATCACCAATGCACATTCACCCAGAGGATCCTGGTTGACTTCAATCACTTCAGGGTTGCAGAGAACATTAAGGGTGAATTCATCCAGCTTCGACATATCGCCGCTGTAAATCAACGGGGCTGCCATCAAACTCCACATCGACATGTAGGCATATTGCATGGCTGCGGGCATCAGGGTAAGTTTAGGAACACCTTGTCCTCTGGCTTGGCCAATCCAACCAATCTGAATATAATCGGGATCGTTCCATTCGCCGGGTTTGGAATATTGCCTGTGTTCGCTGTTTTTTAACGCAACATCAAAGATGCGGTCGAGTTCAAAGCCCAGGTCCCCTGAGGTCCTCCAGCAATGCCCTCCAACTTCGCCTCCCCATTTCCAGACATCGCCCATACCGTACTGACACAGATTAAACACGACGTCACGGTCAAGAGATTTCAGAATAGTGCCCATCTGCATGTATGGTTTTTTGTAAGCCTCGAGGCTTTTATCCTGGCCTGCAATCTTGCTGTACGAGCACCAGTCATACTTCAGAAAATCAAATCCCCAGTCCGCAAACTGGCGGGCATCCTGTTCTTCATGCTGCCATGAGCCGGCGAAACCTCCGCAGGTCAGCGTTCCCGGTGAAGAATAAATACCCGCTTTCAGCCCTTTTGCATGAATATAGTCGGTTAGTCCGTTCATGTCGGGAAAATGACGGTTAGTCAACATATTTCCCTGTTCATTGCGCAGCGGACCTACACGCATCGGATCATTATTTTTTGGCGCGTTCATCCAGCAATCATCAATATTAACATATTCATAACCAACGTCAGCCATTCCACTGCTGATCATCACATCGGCAGCTTCGCGCATCATTTTATCCGTAATCCTGTCATAATGGGCATACCAGTGATTCCATCCCATGGGAGGCGTAAGTGCCAATTTATCACCGGCCACGATTTTAAAGTTTCGCTTATTCTTACCTTTTGAATTAACGGCCTGGATGACTACCTTGTATTCTCCAATTTTTGGTGTGATTCCTGAAATAATACCTGTCTCCGGGTCAAGTTTCAGTTCTTTGGGCAATCCTTTTACCAAAAAACGGATCGGACGTTCGCCCTGGCAGGGAATCCTGTAAAGAAACGGGTGCCCGGGCCGACAACCATAAACCAGTGGTCCGTTGATGCGGGGCTGAGGCTGCGCACGCGGAGTAAGAATTTCAAAGTCTCCCGGATTCAGCCGATTTTCCGTTTGAGTACCCATTGCTGTCATCGGAACTGTTTCCAGCAACACAGCCATTAACATTGCCAAAATATGAACCATTGTTTTTTTCATACTTAATAATTTTAAAAATAAAATCTATTCTATCTTCAGAGTTATGATATTCTGTTAATTAACCAACCCAATCAACTGGTCTGCGCTTAGCTCTGCAGTTGGATTAAATTCTTTTCCAGCCATATATTTTTCCAGGCTAAAGAGCAGTTGCTGAGCCTCCGGTCGTTTGTCGTAATCAGTTGAGAAGTCAATTCCTGACACAAGGATTTTGCCCATACCCACCTTTGCCTCAAAAACAAGTGCAAGAGGACGATTGGTAAACCAGTCATCGATTACACGGACTATGGGAACAAGGTTAGCCGTGAAACTGCTCATATTGATAGCACCCGAATGACTCATTGCATCCCACCATTGCCAGTTGCTGTGGTATTCGGTTGGAAATCCGGCCAACGCTGGATGATTTGGATTGCACAGGATACCTAATGTATGCGGCGCCTGACCCCTTGTCCAGGCAGTATTCCAGAAGATTGAGGAAAAACCGACGGGTATATTTCCGCCATACTCCGGTTTTAAAGTACCTTTTTTCAAAGTCAGCAGAACAGTTCCGCCCTGTTCGAGGAAGTTTTGTGTCGCGGGATCAAGCACAGAGACAACCCTGATTTTTTCCGCGCCGGCGATAGCTTCGTTTTTAGCCGGATAAACCCAGAAATCCCAACTATTGGAAAAGGTGCCGATTGTAACTTCCAGGATAAGTTTTTCAGGAACCGATAAAGCATCGAGGGGAACAGAAATTGAGTCGAGTTGAATCCCGTTGCCCAAAGCTATATCAGTTTGGGGCAACATACCTGAATAGAGAATCTTTCCCGCGCGGTTTGTAATATTCCATTCCGGGGTACAGGCTGTTAGCGGGGCATTTCCATAATGAGCCACTTCAATAGACGCCTTGAAAGTTTCGTTACTGGTGAAAATATGTTTTTTCAAACGTGCCAGTGGTACTGTTGAGTTGCAGAAACGGCTGTATTCTTTGGGCGAAATGTACCCTTTTTGATCCCAGAAAGCATCCAGCACGCCCACCAGGGCAGACCCCTGACCCGGAAAATCGTGCAGATCGAGTAACTGGAAGCCGGCAAACCCTTTAGTACGCAAGGCTGCTTCAATATCAGCCTTGTAACAAAGTGCCTGCAGCTTTCCCGATGCCAGCAGGAAGCTGTCAGCGAGGTTCTCCATGCCATTCTCCTTCAAAGTCTCCCGGAAGATTTCGAAGTTTTTGGCACGAACTACACCGTCGTATTTGATGATTTCTTTAAAATTGGGATAGACGCACCATTGGCCAATTTCGTGACTCACCACAGGCTGCTTGAGCGTTGCAATCCTGGCAGACCAGTCATAATCGGTGGTTGGTGCAGCAACGTTGATGATACTTTTTAATTCTTCATCCCAACCCTGGATACGCGGACCAGGTGTACTCAGATAATCGTTCACCGGCAGATTAGGCCAGCCGGCGCCTGAAGTATAGATACGGCGGCCATCCTTATTTTTCCAGTAATTTACAAAATTGGTCAGAAACTGGTTCTGATTGCGGCCACCGGGCTCATTCCCATAAACCATCATACAAAATGAAGGGTGATTTCCATAGGCATCCACCATACGCTGACTTTCTTCGTACAGATAAATGTCGAAAGGTTTTCCATCACCGAGTGTAGTTGATTGATTGGCCCATGAAGAACACTCCACCTGCAGGTAAAACCCGGTCTGGTCGGCAGCATCAAACGCGGCCTGCGGCGGACACCACGAATGAAAGCGCATATGATTTAGTCCATGTTCACGACAGATATAGAAAATACGTAGCCATTCCCAGGTGCTGGTAGGCGGATAGCCGGTTTTGGGAAAGATCGCGCATTCGAGGGTGCCACGTAAAAACACCGGCAGACTATTGATTTGTAGTTGTTTACCGACAGATTTGAACTCGCGCATTCCAAATGTGGTTTGATAAGTGTCTTCGGTTCCCGTTGCCGGATCGGTTAAAACGGCGGTCAGTTTGTAAAGATTTGGACTAAACTCACTCCAAAGCTTCACATCATCACCCATGGCATAGGTAATTGAAAGAATATTATCACCCGCGCTAAGTTCAAAATCGAGTGTCCGGTCTGACGGAGAACTTGCGCCGTCGGCACGGAGGTTAAGTTTGATTTTGGTGGATTTTTTAGCCGGGTTTTTTATATAAACTTTGGCAGAAATTCTACTTTTTTGAACATCCGGAAAAACCGCAATGTTTTGAATATTCAACATCGGACGGGCTTCGAGAAACAATTGTCCTACCATTCCGTTCCAGTTGGTTTGGGTATGATCGGAGATGCTGTGCGAATTTACCCCCGGATCGATCTCTTTGGTTCGGTTATCAATACAGACAGTAAGGGTATGTTTCCCGGGAGTAAGCACTGACGTAAGATCATAGGTGTGGGGCGTTCCCAGCGAATTACGCATTCCAAGTTCCTGATTATCGACCCATAGCCGGCTTTCCCAATGACATCGTTCGAGATATAATCCAATATTTTGTCCATTCCAGCTCTCGGGGATAATAACCTCTTTCTGATACCATGCCGCACCCTGGTAATGCTTCAACGATTGAAGCCAGAAAGGAATTTTTATATTTCCCGGTTTGCGGTACTTCTCATATTCAGGTTTTTTATAAAACGAGCTATCCACAATCTGCCCGGTCCATTCTGTATCGAGGGTAATATCGTCGCCTTTTCCGTTTGTCGACATGGAGCCTGGAAGTGTCACCTGATCGGGCAAAGACTGGCGAAACCACTTCTCTGAGATCCCTTTATCGTCACGGTCAACTGCAAATTTCCAGGTGCCGGAAAGGTCTATCTTATTTTCAACATCATCCACACAAGAGGTGAAAATAACCAGCAACATTAAAAACAAAAGATGAATAATCTTCATAACCAGGTGTTTTAGTAATTAATCAAGATTCTACCTTAGTGAGTTAATTTATTTTCAATTTCTTCCAGTGATTTCCCTTTGGTTTCGGGTAATTTTTTCAGGATAAATAAAAAGCCTGCAAAGCAGATAAAGGCATATAGCCAGAAAGTGCCACTGGCGTTCAGCATTTTATTCAAAATCGGGAATGTATACGTGAGTACAAAACAGGCAATCCAGAGTGCGGTGGTTGCGATGGCCATCGCGGCTCCGCGGATGC
>Ga0136636_10002427_pt1 | contig 11081 bp, 8 predicted proteins | sample AntDrymUQ8522106_2_FD_104653 | JGI IMG/M metagenome (GOLD analysis project Ga0136636, IMG submission 104653) | Polar desert sand microbial communities from Dry Valleys, Antarctica - metaG UQ852 (21.06) | ecosystem: Environmental > Terrestrial > Soil > Desert | place: Antarctica: Dry Valley... | reverse complement strand
TCGAGATTGGGCAGGCCGATCTTCGACCGTTCTTCGTGTTTCACCCGTGGCTGTACCTCTTCCTCGTCCCCGCCGTGTCGATGCGGCTCTGGTCGGAGGAACGGAAGCAGGGCACGATCGAGCTGCTTCTTACGCTGCCGCTCCCTCTGGGGGCGGCGGTCGCGGGCAAGTTCCTCGCGGCGTGGGTGTTCACGGGCATCGCGCTGGCGCTCACGTTCCCCCTCTGGATCACGGTCAACTACCTCGGAAGCCCGGATAACGGCGTGATCGCGGCGGCGTACTTCGGCAGCCTTCTGATGGCCGGAGGGTTCCTGGCCATCGGATCACTGGTTTCGGCGCTGACACGCAACCAAGTTATCGCCTTCGTCGTCACCGTTGTGGCCTGCTTGGGCTTCCTGCTGGCGGGCTTTCCGCCGATGCTGGAGTTCTTCTCCGGATGGGCCCCGCGGGCACTAGTCGACGCCATTGCCGGGTTCAGCTTCCTGACACGATTCGACTCCATCGGCAGGGGCGTCGTCGACGCCCGCGACCTGATCTTCTTCGCAACGCTCATCGGCGTCTGCCTGCTGGGCACGGCGGTCATCGTTGACGTCAAGAAGGGCGGCTGACGCTCCCCGCCGCCGGCCTCCGCTCGACCACTGTCAACGTCGCACAAACACACCCACGGGCCCGACACGCACCATGAACCGCTGGCTCTCCATCTCGACGCTCGCCGCCGCCATCGTGCTGTTCTTCGGGGTCAACATCCTCGCCTCCGCAACGCTGACGCGGGCGAGGCTCGACCTCACCCAGGGCAGGCTGTACACGCTCTCGCCCGGGGCCCGCGCGATCGCCGGCAGCCCCGCGGAACCGATCACCCTCACGCTCTACTACAGCGGGAAGACCGCGACCCGGGCCGGGCTCGGCCCGCTCTCAACTCTCGCCAAGCGCGTCGAGGAGCTGCTCCGCGAGTACGAGCGGGCGTCGAGTGGCAAGGTCGTTGTTCGCGTCGTCGATCCCGAGCCGTTCTCGGAGGCTGAAGACCGGGCCGTGGAGGCTGGGCTTCAGAGCCTCGGCGGCCAGCTCGGCGGCGAGTCGGTCTTCCTCGGGCTGGTCGGCACCAACTCGGTCGACAAGCAGGAGGTGCTGCCCGCGCTGGTCGAGCAGCGCGAGCCGTTTCTTGAGTACGACATTTCCCGCATGATCCACGCCCTAGCCGATGCGCCGCGCAGGCCCGTCGGGCTCATCTCATGGCTCCCGATCGACGGCATGGACGCCAACCCGCTCACCGGCGGCCGGCCCGTCCCCGCGTGGCAGATCTCCGCCCAGCTCAAGGAGCTCTTCGACGTCAAGCCGCTGGCGACGAACATCGGCGAGATCCCCGCGGATATCGGCACGCTCGTGGTGATCCACCCCAAGACCGTGTCCGACGCGACGCAGTACGCACTCGATCAGTTCGTCCTGCGCGGCGGCCGGATGGTGCTCTTTGTCGATCCCGTGTGCGAGAACGACCTTCCGCCGGGCGTGCCGCCGATGCAGGCGGTACAGCTGCCCAGGAGCAGCTCGCTCCCGCGGCTGATGAGGGCCTGGGGCGTGGAGATGGCCGAGGGCAAGGTCGCGGGGGACCTGAGACTCGGACTGTCGGTCAACGCGGGCGGCGGAGGCGCGGCGGCGGAACCCGTCACCTACGTGGCGTGGATGCGCCTGGGGGCCGAGCAGCGTTCGTCGAGCGACCCGCTCATGGGCCAACTCAGCGAGTTCATTCTCCCCTCGCCCGGCGCACTGAGCCAGGCACAGGGAGCCGGCACCGACTTCATCCCACTGCTGTTCACCACAACTTCGTCGTCGCTCATCGACGCCGCGAGCGTGTCGATGTTCCCCGACCCGAAGAGGATCCTCGCCGACTTCCGGCCCGGCAACACGCCGCTGACACTGGCGGCTCGCGTCACGGGTCCGGTTGCCACCGCGTTTCCCGACGGGCCGCCCGGGCCCGTGGATGGGCAGGAACCAGTCGAGCCCGTCAAGCGGGCCCACCTCTCGCAGAGCGCCGAGCCGATCAACGTCGTGGTCGTCGCCGACTGCGATCTGCTCGCCGATCGCTTCTGGACCCAGGAGCTCAGCCTGGGCAGCGTGCGGCTTGGCCAGCAGAAGTTCAGCGACAACGCGGACCTGCTCATCGGCGCCGTCGACGCATTCACGGGCTCCTCGGACCTGCTGTCGCTCCGCAGCCGCGGCACGGCCGCTCGCCCGTTCACGCGCATCGATGCGATGCGCAAGGAGGCCGAGCAGCGGTTCCGTGCCAAGGAGCAGGAACTCCGCGAGCGGCTGCGCGAGACGGAACTGAAGATCGCCGAGATCCAGCGGGCCCGTCCGGACGGCAGGTCGATGGTCATTCTCACGCCGGAGCAGTCGGCCGAGATCGAGCGATTCCGCGCCGATCAGGTCGCGATCCGCACCCAGCTCCGCGACGTGCAGTACGACCTGCGGCGCGACATCGAGGGCATGGGCACGCGGATCAAGGCCGTGAACATCGCGGGCGTGCCCGTTCTGGTCGGGGTCCTTGCGATGGGCTTGGCGGGCTACCGGGCCGGGCGTCGGCGGGCCGACCGTCGGTCGGTCGGCGCGACCAACTGAGGGCCTTGCTCAACGGAAACAAACTATGAACCGCGCACCGGCCATCTCGATCATCGTCCTCGCCGGAGTAGCCGCGGGCGCAGCTTTCTGGGCGTCGTCATGGCGAGGTGTCGATCCCGCCGGCACCGCGGCGACTGCGAACCCCGGCACGCCCTTCTTCCCGCAGCTTGTGGCCAAGGGCGACTCGGCGGCCAGGATCGTCGTCGCCCGTGCCGAGGGCTCGTTCACCGTGCGTCTCGACTCGGGCGTCTGGCGCGTCGTCGAGAAGGCCAACTACCCCGCGCGGCTCGAGACCGTCCGCTCGGTGCTGGTGGGACTCTCGCAGCTCCGCGGCGCGGAGGCTAAGACGTCGCGCCCCGAGAACTTCGGCAAGCTCGGGCTTGAGGATCCGGTCACGGCCGTCGCCGGCTCCGCTGCTGGCCCCGGCGGTGCGTCGATACCCCGTTCAACGCTCGTGACTGTCTCAACGGCCGACGGCGTCGTGCTGGCATCCGCGATTGTCGGCGACACGCGGTGGGGCACGCCGCCGGGGACGTACCTGCGCCGGGCGGGCGAGTCGCAGGCGTATTTGGTCGCTGGCCGGGTGGAGGTGCCGCACGAGGCGACGCAGTGGCTGCAGGCGACGATCGCTGGCGTCGACAAGGAGCGCGTCCGCTCGGTCGACGTGACGCGTTCATCGGGCGAGCCGCTGTCGGTCTCGCGGGGCAGGCCGGGCGAGTCGTTCACGCTCGCGGGCGTGCCCACTGGGCGCGAGCTGAGAGACCCGAGCTTTGCCGATCAGCTCGCGGGGCTGCTTTCGTCGACCACGCTTCAGGATGTCCGGCCCGCGGCGGAGGTTGACTTCACGGCCGGAGACGGGCCCGAAGCCCGCATAGTCACGACGGCGCGGGTTCGGACGTTTGATGGGCTGGTGGTCGCCGTCGAGGCGATGCCGAAGGACGGCCGCACTTGGTGGCGGCTCTCGGCCAGCGTTGACGAGAGCGTCGAGGGGCTTCGTCCTGCCGATGCGCCCGCGGATGCGCTGCCAACGACTGCGCTGGAGGCGATCAGGAAGCAGGCATCGGACCTCGACGCGCGCTGGGCGGGCTACGCGTACGCGCCGGCGGAGGCTAAGGGCCGGCTGCTCAACCTAAGGCTTGCCGACCTGCTCAGGGACGTGCCGTTAGATGGGGGGGCCGGGCCGGGATGATGTATCTGACTCGGACCCGATATTTACCGCTCAGTACACCAGCCCGATCGTCAGGTCGTTGACGTTGGTGCCCGTCGGGCCCGTGCCGTGGTGCAGCCCGAGAGATTGACACACCCGGTACGAGTCGTTCAATGCGAGCGCGGCCGCGAGATCGATGCCCGCGGCCCGCGCGTCGCCGAGCGTCCGGCCTGTGACGATCGCGCCAGCAACAGGCGGCCTTCCGGGCGGGCTCACGCCGTCGACGCCATCGGTCGCGTAGCTCGCCACGACGACGCCCGGCACATCGGCCAGCCGAAGCGCGGCGCTGATCGCCAGTTCCTGATTCCGCCCGCCGAAGCCGTGCGAGGCGGCCGCGGCAACGCGGACGGTCGTCTCGCCGCCCCAGATGACGGCAATGGGCGCAGAGTTCACTCGCCGCTCACGGGCTTCGAGCAGCACTTCGGCCAGGCGCACCCCGACTTCGCGTGCCTCGCCCTGAACCTCGAACCTTGCTTCAGCGATCACAAAGCCGCAGGCCTTGAGAGCGTCGGTGGCGGCGACGACGGCGAGGGTGCTGGACCCGACGATCGTGGCGCGGGATCGTTCGAGCGACGCGTCTCCCGGCTTGGGCGTTTCGGGCTTGTGCCCGGCCGCGCCGGCGATCAGGTGCTCTGTGACGGCCGGCGCGACGTCCGCCGCCCCGCGATGTTCCAGCACGGCGAGCGCTTCGGCGAACGTCGAAGCATCGGCCGAGGTTGGCCCGGAGGCGATCACCGAAGGATCATCGCCGGGGACGTCCGAGAGGATGAACGCTTGGACGGGCGACGGCGAGGCCGCGAGCGCGAGGCGGCCGCCCTTGAGCTTCTCGACATGCTTGCGCACGGTGTTGAGCTCGTGAACTGTCGCGCCGGCCTTGAGCAGCGCGTCGGTGACGCCGCGGATGTCGGCCAGGGTGATGCCGCGCTCGGGCAGCGTCAGGTGGGCCGAAGCGCCGCCGGAGAGCACCGCCACGAGCGGGACACGGCGCATCCCCGCCGTGCGGGCCGCGTCGAGCACGGCCTGGGCGGCCACGAGGTTGCGCTGCGTCGGGAGCGGATGGTCGGCCTCCATCAGGCGGACGCTCCGACCCACGAACGCGGGCGGGGCCCGGTGCCCGGGCGACATCGGCGGGCACACGATCACTCCGCCGCCGGGCACCGGCTGCAGCTTGCCGACCTCGAGCACGGCCCGGGCCATGGCCACCGAGGCCTTGCCCGCGCCGACGAGCACGCAGGCACGCCCCCCCAGCGATGGGGTATCGCCCCAGGCCCGCTTGGCGGCCGCCGCGACAATGTCGTACGGGTCGGCGGCCCTGAGCGCAGAGTCGACGGCGCGGGCGACGTGGGTCCGGTGGTCGGACATCGCCGGCGTGGCGGGGGTCGCGGAGTTTGCAGCGGGGTCGGCGATGCGTGTGGCCCCCGAAGGGCGAACAGGGCGGGAGAACCGGGTTGCGTCGTCCGCATGGACTTGGTAAAGTGCGGCAAAGCGGGCCCGGGCATGGGCCCAGTCCCGCCACAGTCTAATCAACCAGGAGCGCCCATGTCCCAATTCCCACCGCCCATCTACCAGTCCTCCGGCTTCGGCACTGCGCCCCACCGCGGAGTGCTGATCCTGGTGCTGGGAATCCTCAGCATCGTCCTCTGCGGCCTGCTCGGCCCCGCGGCATGGGTGATGGGCAACAAGGACTTGGCCGCGATCGACGCAGGTCGGATGGATCAGACGGGCCGCGGCATGACGCAGGCAGGAAAGATCTGCGGGATCGTCGGAACGGTCCTGGTTGTGCTTGGCGTTGGCATCTGGCTGCTGATCATGGTCATCGGTATTGGTGCCGCGGCGGTGGGTGGCGCTGCCCAGCCCTAAACGCGGCGACTGCGGCGTTCAAGACTGCGTGCAGCCGTGCGGCCCTCGGTGTTCCGCGTCGAGCGGACCCGGGGCGGACGCAGGGATGGAGATCCCGCACGACGGCCGCGGGTGTGCGCGATGGTGGCGAGCCTTGGGAGCAACTATGAGCCAGTATTCAACGCCGCCATCATTGCCGCCCGGGATGCCGTTCCCGCCGACACAGCCGGGCATGCTTGGTCAGTCGATGCCGCACCGGGGCGTTCTGGTCCTGGTGCTGGGCATCCTGGGCATCATCATGTGCGGGGTCTTCGGCGTGATCGCCTGGGTCATGGGCAACCGCGACGTGAACCAGATGCAGGTTGGCAGGATGGACCCCTCGGGCCGCGGCCTGACCGATGCGGGCCGGATCTGCGGCATCATCGGGACCGTGCTGCTTTGCCTTCAGGTCGCGGCGCTGCTCATCTGGCTGCTCTTTATCGTGTTCGTGATCGCGGTCGCCGGAGCGACGGCGGCCGGCGGGGCCCGGGGCGGTCCATGAAGTGCGGCGGCGGGTGATCTCCGGTCGTTCGATCGTCCACCGGCTTCACGAGCACGGCGTCAGCACCGGCGCGATGCTCGGCGTCAGCGCGTGGGCGGTGGCCGTGGTCGCCGCGATGCTCGTCGAACGTTTCGCGGGGAAGGAAGTCACGCTGTGCGTGTTCAAGCGGGTGACGGGCTCGCCGTGCCCGATGTGCGGCTCGACCCGGGCGACGGCGCTTCTCGCGCGGGGGGATGTCGGGGCCGCGGCGGTGATGAACCCGTTGTTTGTCGCCGTCGTTGCGGCGGCGATCGTGTGGGGCGTCTGGATGATCGTTCGGGCCCGGACAGCGCGGCGGTCAAGGGCGGCACGCGGCGCGTGGATGTCCGGCCCATGGGCCGCGGCGGCGCTGCTGGTCGTGGTCGGCATCAACTGGGCGTACGTGCTCTGGCGCGGCAACTGAGCCCCGTGGCCGCGCGAGCAACCGGTCCGATCTCACTCAAGCAACCACCCCTCGTCCCCCTCCTTCTTCAGAAGCTTCACGGCGGCGTCCTGATCGACGCGCATCAGGCGGTCGGCCGCGTCGAAGACTTGGTCATCGCTGATGGGCGCGAGGATCAACGCCTCGACATGTGGAGCAATCATCGGCCAGTCTTCCCTGAGGTCGCCGCGGACGCGGACCATCGAGAGGCCCGCGGTGCGGAGGACCTCGTCGACCATCCGGTCTTCGCCGCCGCCGGGCGTGATGGCGGCGCTGGGGTCGCGGCTGGAAAACACGATCGCCAGCACCGGCTTCCAAGTCCGTCGGTCGCACACCAGGAGGTCGATCGAGCGGAGACGGATTCGCCGGCGCCACTCCCGCCAGTCGGCCGGATCACGCCCGTCGGGCCGCGTGGGCGTGAGAATCGTGTCCAGCCGGACCTTCGGGCAGACCACGGCCCAGGCTGGCAACCGGCGGATGAGCGCGTTGGCGAAGCGGGCTTGGCGGTGATTGAAGAGCGTCGGCCGCAGCGCGAACGGCGGCAAGGTGAGCAGCATATCGCCGTCGACGGTGTGGACGACACGCCCGAGCGTGCCCGGCTCGCCCGAGGCCCTCGGAGGGGGGGGCTGGATGAACACGCCCGGCGGATCCTCGAACGTGGGCGGCGACGGCTGCGCCGACTCGCCGGCCATGGGCAGACGCTGGCCCGAGTCGTCCAGCACATAGCGTCGCCGCCGCTCCGCCGCGGCCTTGGCCCCGGGGCGCGACACAAACACCGCGATCGCGACGGCGATCGTGACCACGATGAGGATGCCAAGGATCCACCACTCCATACGCCGATGCGCTCGCCCTTCCGCCGTTTAGACCCGGTCCGCTTCGGATCCCGGACGAGCCCCGCATCGCCCGGCCGACCGAATCGCCAGCGAACGCGGACTACAGGGTCAGACAGACAAGTGTACGAACCGCGGCCACAAGCCCTGCCGGTTGACCCCGAGGAATTTCTGCCCCGACCGACCCGCCCGAAACCCCCCTGCTCCTGCTGCCCCGGACCCCGAGGCGGTGAAACACGGAGGTGCACAGAGGGAAGGCAACAAGGCGCGTGGATGCACGACTGTCTCCATCCAGCCTTCCGGTCTTCCTTCCGTGCTCCTCTGTGCACCTCCGTGTTCAACCCGCCTTCCTCGTCCCGCCAATAGAGAAAGGCCGAGCCGGTCAATCACCGGATCGGCCTCTGTGCTGTGCTTCTCTCTCGCGTCGGCGAAGGATCTCTCACTAGAGCGCAGGTGGCAACGGTCCGGGCAGGTCGAGGCCCGGACACGTGCGGCCGGACGTTCGCCCGGTGCCGTGATGTGTATCTGAGCCTCGGTTTCGGTGGGTCCTTGCCGCGGGACTTGGAGTTGGCGTGCACTGGCACGCGGCACGGCTGCCTCGCCGATGCCCGGGCGTGGGATCGTCTTCGGTGGCCTTGGCGGTGATGGAAAATCGCTAGCTTCGACGCCCCGAAGTCGGCTTCAGAGCAAGCTACCTTCGGTGGTACGAACCTTCGATGCCACGGGCCTAACTCATTGGCCGTGCTCTGTTGCTCACGGACATTGCCCGCTACCAAGCATCAGCAAGCAGACGGGCTTTCGATGACTGGTGGAGATCCGCGGCTCAATCCGCCGACCGCTCCGCCCCGCCGAAGTCGAGGCCCTTGAGTCCCCCGCGCGTCCACTGATAGCGGGCAAGAAGGTCCTCGCTCGCGGCCCCGCTCTTGGTCGGCGGCTCACCCTCGCTGCTCTGCGGCACATACCGGATCGTCAGCGGCGACGGGTCCCACGGATTGTTCGGGTCCGCGCCGAGGTTGCTCTTGTCCGAGCGATACTCGCGCACCGAAGAGTCGAAGAACAAGAGCGGTTGGCTCGCGTCGGGGTAGGCATAAAACAGCGGCCGACGCACATGCCGCGCGAGAGTATCCATGAGCTGTACCTTCTGGCTCGGGAAGGACACCTCCGTGATCCGTCGTCCGCCCAGCGGCAACTGGCCGGGGTAGATGCTCGCGTGATCCTGCGACGACGGGCTTGTGGTCAACCTGAGCTCGACCGGTCCGTCCGCCGAGAACGCCGAGGACACCAGCAGGTACGAGGATGCGTATGGATAGCGCCACGAGTCCGGGTCACCGGCCCAGCCGGTGCTGGCGACTCCGGCCAGCTGGTCGGCCTGACGCTGCAGCCGCACCCTGTCCTCCGGACAGACCACCATGCGCTCGGGCAGCCGGTGAGCAAGGTACGAGTTCAACACCAAGTGGCTGTAGCGATGGAACGGCGTCCAATCCCCCCCCGGCGGTATCAGGGTCGTTCGCCCGGTCAGGCGGCGGACGATGTCCGTCGCCTGATACCGGGCCGCCTCGGTGTCCCATTCGCCGCCAGCGATCGAGGCCGGCACCTGCCAGGGACGCAGATCAGGGAAGTCGCTGTCGGTGTTGCCGGGCTTCCAACTGAAGGTGGCGATGGAATCCTTGAAGTCGATCGCGTAGGTGCTGTAGCCGACAGCGAACTGTCGAAGGTTCGACATGCAGACGCTCTTGCGGGCCAGCTGGCGAGCGCTGGCCAGGGCGGGCAGCAGGAGCCCGATGAGAATCCCGATGATGACGATCACCACCAGCAGCTCGATGAGCGTGAACGCCGAACGGTTCCGAAGCGCGTTATGGTCACGGGGCTTTGACAAGGAGTCTCCTGCTCGCATCGGCGCTCGCACTTCTCTGCCCGTACATCTGCGACCCGACGTTCCCACCGGCTCCACGGGGTGTCGGCTCTCCGCAATCCGGTGCTGCACCGCTAGGCCCAGCACCGAGAGAAGAGGAAAGTTTACGTCTCAGCAGCCGGCGAACCATGCGCTGAGGAAGGCGAAGATGTCGGCCACGTCTCGGGTGCCGGAGTTATCGAAGTCCGCGCCGGGGGCGCTGGCGAACCAGGCCGAGAGGAAGGCGAAGATGTCGGCCACGTCGCGGGTGCCGTCCTGGTTGAAGTCCGCGACGCAGGGAATCGTAAGACGGGCGACGACGCTCACCGTTTGTCCGCAACCATTGGTGCCCACACACCGATACGCGCCGGCATCGGAGGAGAGCACACCGGTGATGGTGAGCACAGGGCCGGTAGCACCCGAGACACGGCCGCCGTCGATGAGATCGACGCCGTTCCGCTGCCAGCGGAGCGCTCCGCCAAGGCTTGCGTCGAGTGCGACCGAGAACACGGCCGTCCCGCCTGCGGCGACGGTGATCGCGCTCGGCTGGGTGCGGAACAAGGGCGTGGGCACACCCCACCGGGCCATCCTTGACGTCAGAAGGCCCGAACCCGAGCGGGTGAACAAATCGCCGGAGGCGAACAGCCCCGGCCCGCGCCCGTCGTCGTACATCGCCAGCGCGGCGACCCACCCTGCGGTGGTGCCGTCGCCGCTGAGGCCCGCGCCGAGCGTGCTGAACGCCGTGCCATCCCACTTGGCGATCGCATCGACCGGGACTCCGCCCGCATTCTTGAACGATCCGCCCACGAACAGAGCCGAGCCCGAGCCGTCGTTGCCGACGTGCAGGGTGTCCACGAAGCCCGAGCCGAGCGTCACGCCGGTGCTCACGGGCGACCAGATTGTGCCGTTCCACTTGGCCAGGTGGTTGTACGAGTCGCCGCCGATCGAAGCGAAAATGCCGCCGACGTACAGCTCACCGTTGAACACGGCCATGGCGCGGACGACAAACTCGCTGGTGCCGATCTGCATCCACGCCGAGCCCGTCCACTTGAAGACGCCGACCTGCGAGGGATTGCCGTTGGAGATGCCATCAACATCCACGTCGGTGCGAGCGCTCGTCGCCGCGTACAGGGCAGCGCCGGAACCGTCGTTGTATACCTCCAGCGTGGTCACCGGTCCGGGCAGGCCAGCGCCCAGGGGCGACCAGGCTGACCCGTTCCACTTCGCGACGTAGTTGGCGGGGTTGCCGCCGGCGGTGACGAAGTTTCCGCCCGCGTACAGGGCCGCGCCCGAGCCGTCGTTGAACACCGTCAGGGCTTGCACGCCGACGCCGTTCAAACCCCATTCGCCGCTGGTGGCCGCCATGGGGAGGAGGTTGGCCACGCCCGTGCCCAGAGGCGCCCAGTCGACGCCGTTCCACTTCATCACATGGTTCAGCACGGTCGCGTCGTTGTGCGTGAATGTGCCGCCGATGTAGAGCGCCGATCCGGTGCCGTCGTCGAAGCTCAGAGAGTCGTTCATCCACGCGGAGGTGTCCGCGGCGTCGTTGGGATTCACCACACGGAGGTTGTCGAGCTGCGCGCCGAAGCGCTCCCAGAATCCGCCCGAATACGTCAGAACCCGGTCGGCAAATCTCAGGCCTTGACGCGTGCGGGGCCTGGTAATGCCTAAGCCGCCAGTCGTGAAGATGCCCACGAGTT
>Ga0136636_10002425_pt1 | contig 11087 bp, 7 predicted proteins | sample AntDrymUQ8522106_2_FD_104653 | JGI IMG/M metagenome (GOLD analysis project Ga0136636, IMG submission 104653) | Polar desert sand microbial communities from Dry Valleys, Antarctica - metaG UQ852 (21.06) | ecosystem: Environmental > Terrestrial > Soil > Desert | place: Antarctica: Dry Valley... | reverse complement strand
CTCGCGTATATCGGCTCGATCATCACGCCGCGGACGCGGCACGCGGTGCTGCGGCTGAGCGACTCGCGTCGGCTGGTGCGTCAGGGCGACGAGCTGGACGGCTCGCGTGTGGTGCTGGTGGAGCCCGACCAGGTGACGCTGGAGCGTGACGGCGTGAAGACGACGCTGGCGCTCGAGCAGCGGACCAAGGCCTGGCCCGACGAGCCGCCCAAGCGGCCAGTGGCGTTCAAGACCGCGCCGGGGCTGCCGGTGGGGAGCCAGACGGTTCGTCCGATCGGGGGCGCGGGCCTGCCGCAGACGTTCGATCAGGCCCGGGAGCAGGCGCGTGCCCGCGCGCTGGCGGAGGCGGCCAAGCGGGCCGCGGTGAACCCGCCGCCGCCGACGGACGCGGTGATGCAGTCCGGGCGCGACGCGGTGATGGCGATGAAGATGCTCAGCGACCCGAACCTGGAAGTGAACGACTCGACGATGGGTCAGCTGGAGGCGCTGGGCGTGATCCCGGGCATGAGCCTTGAGGAGGCCGTCGGAGCGCTCAAGGGCGCGGGAGTCGAGGCGGGCGACCGAGTGATGGGCCTGCTGAAGCAGAACGCCGAGAAGAGCGATGCGACGACGGAGGTCTATCGCAACCTCGACCCGGAGACGCGATCGATCTACGACCGCCTCCCGCCGGTTGCCCGCACGGAGTTCCTGCGTCGCCGGGCCAGCGGCGAGTTCGGGAGCGACTCCGAGGCCCATCAGTTCATGAAAGAGAGGGCCGGCGGCTCATGAGCATCCCCGGCGGGATCGTCTGCTATGTCACGCGCTCGGGCTCTGGATCGATGATCCGCGGGCTTCGACTGGTGGCGGCGGGCCTTGCGCGGGAATGGACGGCGCCCGAGGCCCAGAGTGTTTCCAGCGTCGATTCCGACGGGCCATCGCCCGCCGTGGGCGCGGCCCGGGCGGGGGCGGAGTTCATCGCTCAGACGCTCGCGCAGGTGGGGATGAAGCGGCTCTCGGCGGTGTGTCTGGACGCCGACGGGGCGGTGTGCGCGTGGCTGAGCGCGCCGAGCCCCGAGGCCTCGATCGTGCGGGCGACCATCGAGCAGTCGTCGCTGGAGGCCGACGCCTCGGGCGCGGGCGTCGGGGCGGCCCGTCTGCTGAGCCTTTCGACGGCGGCCCCGGGCACGGGTTCGATCAGCGACGTCTCGGTTCAGGCCCTGGCCACGCCCAGCCGCGGGATCGAGGGCGGGCGTGCGGCGGGCGGGGCCGGCACGGGCGGCGGGGTTCGCGGATTTGCCTCGCGGCTGCGTCCGGGCAAGTCCGTCGAGCGAGCCCCGGCGAGCAAGGAGCGGTACGCCGTGCTGGCCGTGCCCGATGCGCCGGTGCGGGTGCTCATCGACGAGCTGGACGCACGGGGGATCGAGATCGGCGCGGTGGTGACGCTGTGGCACGCGATGGCCTCGGGCTGGGACCCGGGCGCGGGCGAGGGCGAATCGGCCCCGCCAACGGCCGTCGTGCTTGTCGAGCCCGAGGGCCGGCTGGTCTGGTCGTGGTCTCGCGGCGGGGAGCTGCTTGCGGGCGGGACGATGCGGCTGTCGACGTTCTCGGCTCGGGCCGAGCCCGGCAAGGCGCTCGCGCCCGTGGACGGCGGAGCGGCGGGCGGCGGGGCACCGGCCCACGCGGGTGTAAGCGTTGATTTCTCCGTCGCCGATGCCGGGCGGCTGGCGATGGACTGGCTGGCCTGGAGTGCGCAGCTTGGCCAGTGCCCGCGGCGCGTGGTCTGCCTGGCGAGCCCGAACACCGGCTCGAGCGCCAGCGGCGACGGGCCCGCGGTCCTGGGCCGCCTGCTGGCGCGGGTCTGGCCCGGCACGACCATCGACGCAGTCGTTCACGCCGACGCCGTCGGCGCCACGCTCGGGCGATTGGCGGGGCTGGGCCCTCGGCCGAGCCACCCGAGCACCGCCGAGACAAACGCCCGCGACGCGCTCCCGCCCGGGCAGCGCCCGCGCTCGGCTCTGACGGATCTTTCCACGCGTCCGGGCCGGGCCGACCGGGCCCAATATCGATGGGCCGCGGGCGCAATGGTGGCGCTGGCGCTGCTGGTCGGGGCGACGGCGTGGCAGATCTACCGGAGCGTCGACGCCGTGCGCGAGCGTGCGGCCGACGCCATCAAGCAGCGGTCGACGGTGCTCGACGAGCTGCGCGTGCTGGTCAAGGACGACAACCTGCCGCGGCTGGGCCGGACCCAGCTCGACGACCGCCTGGCCGGGGCCCAGAAGCAGCTCCAGGACGTGCTCAAGGTGCTGCGTCCGCCGCGGCCGGTGCTCGACGAGACGGCCCGGCTGCTCGAGGCCCTCGACGGCATCCCGGGCGTGAAACTGACCGAGTACGAGATCAACACGGTGCTGGCCCGGGCCACGCTCTTGCTTCCCGCCCCCGGTGACGACGCGAGCCCCGAGGAGATCGAACGCTCCAGGAGCGCCGGCCCGACGGTGCTCGAGCGGCTGCGCGACTCGCCGGGCGTGCTCGCGTGGAAGGGCGAGGCCCCGGCGTTCAGCCCCCAGGGCCAGCGGCGATACATGCTCACTGCCTTGTGGCCCGAGAAGTTCGAGCCCGTTAAACGCACGCCCCGATCCCGGGCCGCGCCGCCGAGCCAAACGCCCGCTGTTCCCGGCTCCGTCCCCACCGACCCGGGCGAGAATCCCGCGACGACGCCCGAGCCGGGCCAGACGCCCGCCGACACCCAGAAGCCCACGCAGACCTCGCACAAATGATCGACCCCTCCACCACCGCATCGCAGACCGAGCAGGCCCGGCTCGAGCTCTCCATCGCCGCCGTCCAGCGGGCCCGGGCCAACCGCCCGCGCGGGCTGGTCGTTGCGGCCGGAGCGCTTGTGGTTGTTGCGGTGATCGGGCTGCTGACCGGGCTGAGCGCCCGGGCGGCGGCCCAGATCGACCTCTCTTCTCGCCGCGCTGATCTCGACCGGCTGCGGAAGGCCAAGTCGGCGATCGACGAACTCAACCGCCAGGTCGAGTCCCGCGGGCTCACGCCGGATCCTCGCATGGCGGGCAAGATCGAGGCCCTGGCCCAGGCCGCGGGAATCCGGCTGGTGGGCGGGGTCAGCGACACGTCGGAGGTCGGCAACATCTCGGGCATGGTCCGACGGATGTATACGGCCCAGATCCAGCCCGGCGAGGACCCCGGCGCCGTCATGCGGTTCCTGGTCAGCACGCAGGGCTCGGAACAGACGCGGTGGCTGGAGATCAGCCAGCTCCGCCTCACGCCCGGGGCCCCGACGCCCGGCAAGACGGTCTGGAACACGGACGTGCGCTTCGCACGCATGGAACGAACGGAGGGTCGACGGTGAGCAAGGGCCTACGGATAGTGCTGTCGGCGGCGAGCCTCGCGGGCGTTCTCCTGGCCCAGGCGGGTTGCCAGCAGAGCGGGCGGCCCTTCCCCAAGGCGGGCGACGAGCCCCCGCCCCCGGTCGCTCAGCAGATCGACAAGGCCTCGCGCCTGTCGCGCGAGGCCCAGCGGCTGGAGGTCGCCGGCGACGACAAGCAGGCCATCGAGAAGTACCGCGCTGCGATCACGGAGTACAACGAGCTTCCGGCGGCGTGGAACAACCTCGGGCGGCTGCTCATGGCGCGGGGCGATAACCTCGCCGCCGCAGAAGCCTTCAAGACTGCTAGCGAACTTTCCCCGACCGACCCCCGACCGCTGACCAACCTCGGGGCGCTCTGGGAGAGCCTGGGGTATTTGGACGACGCGAGCAAGTGGTACGACCAGGCCCTGCAGCGCAACGAGAACCATCAGCCGGCCCTCCGGAGGTTCCTGCTGGTCCAGGAACTGCGGGGAAAGCCCGACGATTCCACACCCGGACGGCTGAAAAAGGCCCTGCTGATGGAACAAGACCCGTGGTGGATCAATCGATTCAAGCGATTTCACCAGCGTTCCGAAGAAATCGCCATTCCGTCCTCGGGTGGATCTGGGAGGAGCTGAAAACCTGATGTAAACTCGGAAACCTCGGGCCTCTTGGGTCCGGATGGACCCGGTGGGCGGGCGCGATCCCTGCGCCCAAGCCGATGATCTGCGTCGGTGTCTAAGGATCTTTGCTCGACGAACCTTCCGCCGGAGTCTGTCATGCCGGGCATTTGTGCATCTGATCGTCGGTGGGCCGGGGTGCTGGTGGCGGGGCTGGCCGTCTCGGCGGGCTCGGCGATGGCCCAGGACTCGGTCTCTATTAGCAGCGGGCCCAACGGCCTGCCGGGCGACGCCCCGAGCGCCTTCCAGACCAGCCCGAGCCAGCAGGTGCTCCGCTATGTCGTCGACCTCACGCCCGTGAACAGCTCGCTGGGCAACCGGTACGCGATCGGGCCCGTTCTCAAGGCCAGCCGGTCCAACGCCGGCGGCTACTTCGACCAGCTCATCGCCGCCCAGGCCGCCTCGTCGCGCTTCGCGCCCGCGGGCGTTTCCTACGGCTCGGGCGCGGCGTACTCGCTCTGGACCGCCACGCCCGGCGCGGGCGTCAACATGGGCTTCAACTCGGCGCCGGCCTCGAGCATCGCCGGCGCGGGCGTCTTCGGGCAGGGGCTGGGCCTTGGGTTCATGGAGTTCGGGGCCGGGCTCGACGGGGTGTACACCACCGGCGACGACGAGAACTCGATCGTCTCGGGCCTCCTCAACTTCCAGTTCCGAAACCCCAACCGCCTGTTCGTGCAGCGCACCGTCGCCGCCGTCAGCAAGGGCTCGGCAACCACCGGCAGCTCGACGGCGGCCTACGGCCTTGGCTCGGTGGACGAGTCGGGGGCCATGCACATCTACGCCGACGACTATCAGCTCCTGAGCCCATCGCGGCTGAACCAGCGGAACGCCGTGCGCGTCGCCGCCGCGGCCCGCGGTGCGGGGGTGCTCAACAACATGTTCCAGGCCGGCGGCTCCCCGGGCGCGGGCGACGCGGGGGCGACAACGTTCGTGCGGACGCAGCAGGCGAGCATGGCCGTGCCGGCGATGATCGCCCGCTCGGCCAGCGGGGCCCTGGACCGCCCTGTGCTGCTGACGACCGATCTGGCGGGAAACCTGATCATCGAGACGCAGCCGGCCGTGAGCGTGGTGACGCCGGGCAACTACCTGCCCGCGGGCTCCTCGCCCCGCGGCTCGGTGGCGTTCATCCCGCAGGCGTTCGGTCCCGCGGCGGGCTCGGGCACGGCGCTGGGCACCGCCGCCACGCTCTGCCGCAGCGACTCGAACACGCGGACTCGGGCGATCCAGGTCTTCGGGATCACCTCGGCGCTGGGTGTGGACACGCGGTTCACGCTGGGCCTGCCCACATCGAGCGCCTCGATCATCGACGCCGCCGATGGCTTTGCGCCGGGGACCACGCTTGGCGTGCTGAGCAACCAGGAGTTCGGCAACTACGCCGGGCAGGCCACGTTCCGCGGCTCGTCGAGCCAGGTCGCCATGACCGTCCTGCCCTCGGGCGACCTGCTGGTCGCGGCGACGGTGACGGCCACGGGCGGGGCGTCGAGCGTGCCCGCAGGGCAGGACAACTACATCGCCACCGCGCTGGTGCCCGCCGGGGGCGGGGCGGCGACCTGGGGCGTCGCGGCCTATGTCGGGGCAGACGCTTCGACCGGCACGATCTTGGGCAAGGCGATACTCGGACGCACAACGCCGGGCGGGCCCGTTGCGGCCGTGGGTCGCCTAGCTCGCTTCAGCGAGGCCTACGGCTCGGCGAGCAACGGGCCATCGATCTCCAGCCCCGCGATGGACCGCCTTGGCAACCTCTACTTCCTTTCAACCATCGCGCTCGACAGCGCCGGCGGCGGCACAACCTTCACCACCGGGCTCCTTCGGGCCAGCCGCGACCCGGCGAACGGCGGCTACACGCTCGAACTGGTCACGCGCCTGGGCGACGTGATCGCCGGGCGCAACAGCGGGCGGAACTATCAGATCCAGTTCCTGGGCGTGGCCGACGCCGACAGCGTCGATTCGGGCACGATCTTCTCGAGCAACATCGTGCAGGACTACGTTGCTGGCGTGAGCGCCGCGGGCCTTCCGCCCCAGAGCCCGCTGTCGCTGGGGGCTCTGGCGATCCGGGCCAAGGTCGTCTACGACGCCAACAACGACGGCTCGTACGTGGATCCCTCCGGTCCGGGCTCGGGCTCGACCAGCCCCGACCAGGCGTACAACGTGGTACTCATGGTCATGCCGCGGATCGGAGCCAGCGACTTCAACCGCGACGGCGTGCGGAACGTTCAGGACATCTTTGCGTTCCTGAGCGCCTGGTTCGCGTCGGCCCCGGGCGGCGACTGGTCGGGCGACGGGGTCCGCGACGTCTCGGACATCTTCGCGTATCTGAGCGACTGGTTCGCGGGCGAGTGAGTGTTTGGACGCCCGGCGCGGGCAACATTCAAAGACCAATCAACAGGGCCCGTCGGCGATGCCGGCGGGCCCTGTCTCGTTGTGCATGCTTGCTAAACCGGTGCGGGCCCGAAAAGCCCGGGACCGATCAGCGCTTCTCGAGGAAAGCGGGGAAGACGCTCACGCCCCAGATGCTCCGGCCGTCGAAGACCGAGCCGATGCCCCCGTTGCCCAGGGAGACGGAGCCGGCGTCGGCGAAGTCGGGCAGGCGGTAGGCCTGAAGGATGCCGGTGTTGAAGTTGGTGTAGAGGAACTGGCCGTCGTAGATGAGCCAGGAGACAGGGCTGGTGACCGTGGTGGTGGTAATGTTGCCCAAGCCCGTGTTGGCGAAGGAGTAGACGGAGTTTGCGACCGAGTCGCCGACATAGATGATGCTGCCGACGACGCAGATGGGCCCTGGCGAGCCGCCGGTATTGACGGTGGCGACGGGGTTAGCATTGGTGCGGATGAGACGGACCACGGTGCTAGTGCTCGACGAGGAGACCCACACGCCGCCGGAGTCGGGCGCGATGCCGTTGGGATCGGGGATGGCGAACTGGGTCAGGAGTGTGCCGTCGTTTGAGCTGAGGACGTAGACGGTGTCGGTGGTCTGGCTGGCGACCCAGACATAGCCGCCGGCGAACGCGATGAGCGAGTTGCCGCTGCCGACGGCAAAGTCGTCGACGGTGGCGGGGCTGACACTGAGGTTGATGCGGCTCACGCCCGTGTTCGTGGCGACCCAGACTCGCGAGCCGTCGTACGCGACGTGGCGGGGCTGGCTGCCGACGCTGTGGGTTGCGACGGTGCGGGAGGTCCAGCCGTTTATCTGCAGAACCGAAGAGGCGCCGCCGAGCGGGACGTAGATGTCCTGCCCGTCCGAGCACGGGAAGCCGGGCAGATCTAGGCCGCCCAGGTTGACGCGGAACGCCGGGCCCGACTCGAGCGCGACGTTCCGCAGCGTGGACAGGCGGAGGGGGTTGAGGCTGGTACCGGGGGGGCCGGGCTGGCCTTGGGCACCGGGAGCGCCCGCGGCACCGGGAGCGCCCGCGGCACCGGGGGCACCCTGCGGGCCGGCGGGGCCCTGAGCGCCGCTGTTGCCGCCGAAGTTGAACTGCGAGTATCCCGAGACGAGCACGGCGGTGCGCTCGCCGGCGAGGCGGAAGATCTGCGTGGTGCCGGTGGGGCGCCAGTTGACCTGAATGAAGCGGGCGCTGCCGTCGAAGCCGTTGGAGGGGAAGTTCGCGGTGGGGACGACGATGCCGTTGACGCACTGGACGTTGGTCAACTGCACGAAGTTACCCAGGCGGGTCCCGCCGGTGCGGGCGGTGAACAGGTGCAGTCGGAGATCTACACGCCCGTTGTAGGGTTCGCCGTTGCTGGTAATGACCAGCGGCTGGGTGATCGTGCCCTGCGTCAGCGCCTGGGCGCTGGCACTGCGGGGGGCCAAGGGCCCTGCGCCAACGGGCAGGAGAGAGAGGGCGGCCGAGGCGAGCGTGGTCGCCAGAAGGCCGACGTGCGTGCGCGTGGACATTTCGAGAGCTCCTAAAAAACAGTGAGAGGAAAACGTCGGCGGAAAGCGTCCCTTCCGCTCGACAGATATCGAGAGTAGGGCCGCATCCTCACTCGGAAGTACGGGGACCCGTGCTTGAATTCGCGACCCGGGCCGCCTCGGTCGCCCAATAGCGCAGGTTTGGCCGAGGGTCCGGGGGACCCGGCGGAGCTGCGCGGGCCCGGGCTGGCCGATCGGGCGTCCCCGCCTTGACGGAGGCCTACCGCTTCTCGGCGAAGTTGCTATTCCCCGACCCGACCCAGATTCCCCGCCCGTCGAAGAGCAGCGAGTCGAGCTGAGCCCCGGTCGAGCCGTTGACGATCGTGGGCACGGTTGCCATGGCGGCGCTGGTGAGGCTCGGGAGGTTCCAGGCGGTGAGCACACCGTTGTTGAACGCCGTCACGAGGTACGTCCCGTCGAAGGTCATCGCCCGCGCGATCTGCGGGATTGTGGTCGTGGTCACGCCGCCGGTCCCGTCGGAGGCGAAGGAGTAGATGCGGGCGATGTTGGCATCGGCGACATAGACCCGCCCGTTCGCGACCACGACGCGGCCCGGGGCCCCGCCGGTGTTGATCGTCGACGTAACCGTCGCCTGGATCCCGGTGAGCCGGATGACCTGGCCCGTGCTCCCGCTGGCGACCCACACGCCCCCGGTGTCGGCGGCGATGCCGTTGGGCGATGTGACCGTCCAGGCCCGAGACGCGATGCCGTCGGTCGTGTTGATCGGCACGGCCCGGACCTGATTGTTGGTGTTCGCGACGTAGACATAGCCGGCGCTGACGGCGACCAGCCGGCCGCCGCCGTCGAAGGTTACAAACGTCCCGTCGTCGGGGCTGATGCGGTAGAGGTTGCTGAAAGCCACGACCCACACCCGCGTGCCGTCGTACGCGGCGGCGGAGGGGAACGAGAGGCTGTTGCCCAAGTTGATGGAGCGGACCTCGGCGCCCGAGCGGGCCCGGATCTGGCTGACCCGACCGGAGGTGGTCAGGGGCCAGAAGATGAACTCGCCGTCGAAGGCGGGATCGCCCGGGGTGCTCTGGGCGGGGAAGCTGAAGCGGAACGCCGGGCCGGGATCGAGGATGCCGGTCTTCTGGGTGGCGATTCGGAGGGCCGAGAGGCTCGACCCGGCGGGACCGGCGGGGCCGAGGGGACCGGCGGGACCGGTTTCGCCAGCGGGTCCAGCAGGACCGGCAGGGCCCGGGACGCCGGGTGGACCGGGGTCGCCGCCGCCGGGGCCGCGTTCGCCCTGGGTGCCCTGCGGGCCTGCGGGGCCCGGAGGACCGAGGGGGCCTACAGGGCCTTGAGGGCCGGCGGGGCCTGCCGACCCGGTGCCGCTGAGTGCCCGACCGGCGACGGCGGCATATTGGGCCATTCCGGCAATCAGCACCTCCTGCCGCGGACCCGTGGCTCGGAAGTTGCCAAAGCCGACTGGCCGGTAGGCAATGTCCAGGAAGCGGCGCCGGCCGTCGAACTGGTTCGGCCCGAAGCTCAGGGGCAGGTATGCGATGCCGTCGATGATGTTGACGCCGAAGAAGAACTGGCTGACGGCGAGCCGGTTGCCGTCGACGGCCCGATCGAAAAGATCGACTTGCAGGTCCGCCCTGCCGGTGTAGGGCTGGTTGTTGGTCAGGATCGCGATCTGCTGGTGGAACAGCCCGGTGCGTCCGATGCCGCTCTGAGCCCGGGCGGCCGGCGCGATCGCACCGGCGCCGGCAAGCAGCAGAGCGAGAACAGATCGGCGAAGAACGGTCGTGGACATCGCGGTCGGCTCCGAGGGCTCATCATGGGCGGGGGTCGACCCGGTGCTCGCCCGGCCCACCAGTCATACGCACAGAATCGGGTGGGGTATCGGCGTTTGCGGGCCGGGGCGTGCAGATGGCCCGCGGCCAGGCCGGCAAGGGTCTACCTGGCTCGTGGGATACCGGACCGTTGGGATGCGGTTCCGTGCTCCGACGCGATCGTCGGGCCGAGCCGCTAACCTTGGCGATCCATGAGCACCAACCCTTACGCGAGCTACGGCAACCCCCAGGGCCCCGCCGGCGACTTCCTGGCCCCCGAGCCCACCCGGGTGAGCGTGCTGGCGATCGTCGCGTTCATCCTGTCGCTGCTGTGCATCCCGCCCACGGGGGCGCTGGCGGTCGTGCTTGGGGGCACGGCGGTGCTGTTCATCGGCAACTCCGCCGGTCGGCTTCGCGGCATGGGGCTGGCGATTGCCGGGATCATCATCGGGCTCATCACCACGCTGATCTGGATCGTTCTGCTCATCGGTGCCCGCCAGGCGATCGGGGTGTTTTCCAACCTGGCGGCCCCGGCGGACAAGGCGATTCTGCAGATCCAGCAGGGCGACCTCAAAGCTGCCCGCCTGCACTTCTCGCCCGCCAGCGACCAGGCGATGACCGACGAGATGATGCGCCGCTTCGCGGAGAGCTACACGGCGGAACTCGGAGCGTACAAGGGCGCGGTCGCGTCGGACCCGATGAGCTGGATCAGCGCGATCATGCGGCACCAGACGACGATGAACTCGCTGGGCGGCGCGGGCCGCAGCGGCGACGAGTTCCCCTTTGTCGGCACCTTCGACAAGAGCGAGGCCGTCGTGCTCATGCAGTTCCAGCCACCCACGACCGCCTCGGGTCCGGGCGGCGTGCCCACGCCGGTGATCGAGAACATCAGCATCTGGACCGGGCCCGGCAAGTCGATCTGGCTCATCGACGAGGACAAGCTGCCCCGGCGGAAGCGATCGGGCGGGGCGGGCGGGGCGGGCGGGGCGGGCGGGGCGGGCACTCCGGCGATCGACGCGGCTCCGGGGGCGGTTGACGGTGCGGCGGATCCCAAGCCCGTTGGGTCTGGCGATGAGCCCAAGACGCCCTGAGGTTCGAGAGTGCCGGCTCTGGAGAGCCGATCAAAGAGAGGCGTTTCAGCAGAGCGCCGTTCCAGCGGAGAGTTGTTTCGCCGGCGTATAGACTCCGCCTGTGAGCAGCCCTGCCGTTCCAAGTTCCACGTTCACGCCGCCGGCCGGGATCGAGCCGGTGATCTCCTGCCGCGACGTGGTCAAGAGTTTCCAGGGCCAGACTGTGCTCAGCGGGGTGACGTTCGATGTCTACCCGGGCGAGACGATGGTCATCATGGGCGGCTCGGGCTCGGGCAAGAGCACGCTGCT
>Ga0136636_10002424_pt1 | contig 11087 bp, 9 predicted proteins | sample AntDrymUQ8522106_2_FD_104653 | JGI IMG/M metagenome (GOLD analysis project Ga0136636, IMG submission 104653) | Polar desert sand microbial communities from Dry Valleys, Antarctica - metaG UQ852 (21.06) | ecosystem: Environmental > Terrestrial > Soil > Desert | place: Antarctica: Dry Valley... | reverse complement strand
TTTTTCAAAAAAATTGAATAGTTCTTGATAACCAACAGTTTGTAAAGCATTTATATGCCGAAGTGGGTATAGTTCTTCTGCCTCATGGTGCAGTCCTGTTTTCATCATAGCTTCTGTTCGTTGGTCTATTTTCTGAAGAAGTAGTGTTCTTGGAACGTCCATCCCCAACATCAAAACCTCAAAAGGCCGGCTGATAAACTTTTTTTGGTGAAAATGCCGGATGGGGTACCCGCTATGCCAGATTACTTCTAAAGAGCGCATCAGCCGATGAGGATTTTGCCATTCTCCATAGGAATTGGATTGCGAATCCAAGGTCAAAAGAGTTTTCTGAAGGCCGCCTAGCCCCTCGTTTTGGTAAAGATTTCTTACTTTTTTCCTTATTTCTGTCGGTATTTCCGGAATCAGATCCAGCCCATGTACCAGTGCTTTCAAATAAAGCCCGGTGCCTCCCACGGCCAGCACTACTTTATGTTTTTTAAAAAGGGTAACTAGTATGGACAACCCGAAATCAGCAAAAAGGGCGGCATCTATATGTTCTTTTACAGTATGTGAATCAATAAAGTAATGAGGAATGCCTTCTTGTTCCTCTTTTGTAGGTTTTGCTGTGCCAATATTCATTTCGCGGTAGCACTGCCTGCTGTCAAAAGACAAAATTTCTGTTTGCAATTGTTTGGCCAGTTCAACCGCTACCTTGGTTTTGCCCGAGGCGGTAGGTCCCACAATTACCACCAGCAAAGGGGTAGCACCAGTAATTGATGATTTTTTATTCTCCATTCCAGTTGCCCGGCAGGCTTATAATTGTTCTACATCCACATCTTCTATGGTATCGCCTTCTTCTCCAAAACCATCTGCCCCTTCTGTCAAATCGTATTTTTCTTCCATATCTGCAAATTTGGGTCCCAGCAAACCACGGGTGCCATATTGCTGTGGTCCAATGCCTTCTTTTCGGCTGAGAAAAGGATAATTGATCCGGCTGCTTTCTTCCTTTGATACACTAATTAACTCCACCAGAAAACTCCAGTTCTTTACAAAATCGTAAATAAAAATAAACCGTTGGTTGGTATCTTTTATTTCAGATGCTACAGTTGTATCCTGCATCAACAAAGGTGCTGCTTGATAATCTTTACCCTCATACTGCTCCAGGGTAATCTCACGCCCCCGTTGCCACTTATCGTTGCTTCGGTAAAAGGTTGCCTGATGTTTGCTGTCAAATTCCCAACTGGAAAGGATAGTGGTATATAAGTCCAAAAAGGTTTGGGTATGTTTTATCAGGATGTCCCGATAAATGCTTTCATCCTCCTCGAAATATACCCTGAATTTTAATATGGCCATAAGCTTATATGTATCTGATTAAAAACAATTCTTCCCAAATTGTCTGTAATTAATAAATAGTTATTGATGCAAAGAAAACACTTTTCACACAATTGGTTTCAATTGCATTTCTGTGGCTTTTTCTTTTAAAAATCGAAGTGCCGCATCCCGTTCATTAGGGATCAATCCATCTAGTATGGCATCTTTCAGCGCCGTCTTCAATATGCCAACTTCGGCGCATGGTTGCAATTGGAATATTTGCATAATTTCTATCCCATCTACTGGTGGTTGCCAGTTTCTTACCTGATCTTTTTGTTCTACTTCGACACATCGTTTTTTTACCATTTCAAAATTTTCCCGGTATCGGCGCACTTTCGATTTGTTTTTCGAGGTAATATCGGCTGCGCAAAGCGTCATCAGGTCTTCAAAATCATCTCCTGCATCAAAGAGAATCCGCCGGATAGCACTGTCTGTAATATTTTCTTTAGTAAGCGATATAGGCCGCAGGTGCAATTCTACAAGCTTTTTCACATATCTCATTTTTTCATTTTGTGGCAGTTTTAGTTGAGCAAAAATATTAGGCACCATTCGCCCGCCCACCACTTCATGTCCGTGGAAAGTCCATCCAAAACCTTCTTCAAAACGTTTGGTACGTGGTTTGGCAATATCGTGCAGAATGGCCGCCCAGCGTAACCAGAGGTCTTGGGTATGTTCGCTTATATTGTCGAGCACCTGCAGTGTATGATAAAAATTGTCTTTGTGACCGTGTCCGTCAATGTATTCTGCACCAGCAAGTTCCACCATTTGCGGAAAAATAATCTGTAGTAAACCCGTCGTATAAAGCAGATCTAAACCAACAGAAGGCTTTGCACTCAATACTATTTTATTCAATTCGTCGGCTATTCTTTCTCCTGAAACAATTTGGATTCTATCTTTTTGTTCTTTGATGCCTTCCAGCGTGTTGGGATGTATTATAAAACCAAGCTGCGAGGCAAACCGAATGGCACGCATCATCCTTAGCGGATCGTCGCTAAAGGTAATACCCGGCTCCAGTGGGGTTATAAGGATACCTTCTTTCAGGTGTTTTACGCCCTTAAAAGGATCTATTAACTGCCCGAAATCAGCCGCATTTAAACTTATGGCCAGCGCATTAATGGTAAAATCTCTGCGCAACTGATCATCTTCCAGTGTACCGGGGGCAATATCTGGTTTGCGACTGTCGCTGCGGTAGCTTTCCTTGCGGGCACCTACAAATTCCAGCGTTATATCCGGTAGCTTTATTTGGGCCGTGCCAAAGTTTTTGAAAAAGCTCACAGGGGGTTTAGGCCGAAAAGAGTTTGCCACAGCATGAGCAAGCGCTATGCCATCCCCTATACATACTATATCTATTTCTTCAGTAGGTCGTTCTATCAGTTTGTCCCGTACAAAGCCGCCAATTATCCAGGCAGGTGTATTTAGTTCCGCAGCCTGTGTGGACAGCCTTCGTACAATCAAAGCTTCGTAGGAGGTAAGTGGAATATCCATTTCTGTAAAGATGAGAAAGAAAAAAGGAACTGTATAATGAGAATTGTAGGAGCTCCCTTTTTACGAATAAAAAAAATTTTTTTAAAAATAAAATCCATGAAAACGTAATTTTCCCCTACTTAAAACCATTGTAGGTGCCGGCATTTTAAAGGCATTGAGCACATAAAAAAGCGAACGTACCCATTTTTTATTGGTCTTTATTTTTGTAAAGTCAATGTCCGGAGCCAAATACCATTGCCGACTTCGGGTAATGTCTGTGCGGTTTATGAGGATATTGGTTTGTGGATTGTCCCAAATATTTACGGTGCCACCAAACATGCCTTGTGCACCATAACCTACCGATAGGTTTAGCCAGCCCGGAAGCTTGGTGTCGGGTAAAAATGATTTAATGTTGGCCGATAGCCAATAGGTTTGTCCGTTGTAATCTTTCAGCATGCGTTGTGGCAAGCTCGCTCCATACAAATCATCGCTGCGCTCATTTAACATTGTTTCGGGATATTGCATCCTGTGAAAAGAAAACTTAAACGAAATACGCTGCTCTTTCCAGCCTAGTTGCTGACCTATAAATAAACCGCTACCTGCAATATTAGCACCAAAATCGCCCCAGCTCCATCCCCATTCTTTAGAAAAACCATCCAATATTTCAACCACGGTAAGAAAAGCAAAACCACTCAGGCCAGCCATCAATATCTGTTTTTTTTCGGGCAAGCCTGCCCAGCGCCAGCCTGGAAAACTGGCACGGCTTAGTTGGTAAGCACTCCAGATATGTCCCACTTTATCTATCTGCTGCCACTCCGGAAAATCATTAAATGTGTGAAATTTTCCGCGTGGATAATTTGCGTACCAGGCCTGATTGAGTACCAGCAAACTACCACCGTATAACCCACCATGCATACCCGCCATGGCAAGGATACGTTTTTTTTGCGCAGCCAATGAGTCGGGTTTAAAGAACCGGAATGGATGGTTCAGGAATGCTTTTTGGGAAAGTGCTGTTTCATGGCAGCATGTATCTATTGCAACATTAGAAGCCAGGTTGCTGTCAGGAAGATTTTCCGATCCATCCACAGATTTTTCCGCAACGGCCAATTGTGTGTTGGCCAGAACAGGAAGCAGGATCCACCCCAACATACACGTAAATAGTTTTAAAAGCCAGCGGTTTTTCATAACTTGTTACAAACCTAAGAACTTTTTTTCGATCAATGAATTTTGAGCAACCCTTGATTGCATGTAATATGCGCTTATCTTAGCCTTCCACAAAAATTAGGAATAATATGGATGCAACGATTCGCGCCAAGGTTAATCAATGGTTACAGGGTAATTATGATGAAGCAACCAAAAAGGAAATTCAATATTTACTTGAAAATAATCCGGATGAATTGACTGAAGGATTTTACAAGAGTTTAGAATTTGGTACCGGTGGACTCCGGGGTATTATGGGCGTTGGTACCAACCGGATGAATAAATATACCGTAGGAATGGCCACACAGGGGTACGCCAATTATTTAATTCAGCAATTTGGCACCGATGCAAAAGTGGCCATTGCCCATGATAGTCGCAATAATAGCCGGTTTTTTGCAGAAACAGTAGCCGGTGTAATGGCGGCCAATGGCATACAGGTTTATTTGTTTGACAGCCTGCGCCCAACCCCCGAACTAAGTTTTGCCATTCGCTACCTAGGTTGTAAGGGAGGCGTGGTATGTACAGCAAGTCACAATCCTAAAGAATACAATGGCTATAAAGCCTATTGGGAAGATGGCGGACAATTGGTGCCACCACACGATAAAAATGTTATTACAGAAGTAGATAAAATAGCTTCGGTGGACGATGTGAAATGGAGCGGCGGCGAAAAAAATATTATCAGCGTTGGAAAAGATATTGACGTACCATACATTAATATGCTCAAGGAATTGAGTGTATTTCCTGATGTGATAGCCCGCCAAAAAGACCTTAAAATTGTTTATACGTCTATCCATGGTACTGGTATCACACTTGTACCAGCGGCATTGCACGCTTTTGGTTTTGAAAATATCAACATCGTAGAAGAGCAAGCCACGCCAGATGGAAATTTCCCAACTGTACACAGTCCCAACCCTGAGGAAAAGGATGCCATGAACCTGGGGCTTGAATTGGCTAAAAAACTGGATGCAGATATTTTATTGGGTACCGATCCGGATGCAGACCGCGTAGGTATTGGCGTAAAAGACCTTGAAGGCAATTGGGTACTGATGAATGGTAATCAAACGGCTGTACTTGCTTTTAATTACATGCTCGAAGCCCGAAAAAACAAAGGGATTGCGCAACCCAACGATATGGTGGTAAAAACTATTGTAACCACCGATATGATCAACCGTTTTGCCAATTCTTATGGCGTAAACTGTTATGATGTGCTTACCGGGTTTAAATACATTGCCGAATTGATCCGGGAAAAGGAAGGCAAAGAAAATTATATCATCGGAGGCGAAGAAAGCTATGGTTTGATGATTGGCGACAAGGTTCGGGATAAGGATGCGGTGAGTGCCGTAGCGCTGCTTTGCGAAATGGCCGCCTATGAAAAAGATAAGGGCAAAAGCCTTTACCAAAAACTGATTGATCTTTATGTTGAGTTCGGTTGTTTTCAAGAACATTTGATTTCAATTACCAAAAAAGGCATGAATGGTCAAAAAGAAATTGCCGAAATGATGGAGCGTTTTCGCAACAACCCTCCCAAAGTACTAGGCGAGGTGCCGGTAACAACTCTGCTAGATTATCAATTGGGAAAAGGTACCAGGCTTGTGGATGGTTCTAAATTTGCAATTGACCTGCCTGAAAGCAATGTGCTGCAATTTGTGCTCGAAGATGGAAGTAAGGTAAGTGCCCGCCCAAGCGGTACTGAGCCTAAAATTAAGTTTTACTTTAGTGTAAATGCCCGTTTGGCAACAGCCGGAGATTATCCAAAAGTAAAAGCCGGACTTGATGCCCGTATTGAAGCCATTATCAGGGATATGAATTTATAAGGGTCTAAAAAAATTTTACAGCCTGTGGGGAAATCCACAGGCTTTTTTTATGTCCGGTTAGTATGTTGAGTATATTGCCGCCGGAAATCGGCTAACTATGGAAAAGCAATGCGAGGATACATTCAGACATCAGGCCATGAGAAAACAGTTGATTAAGATCATTCAGGAAAAGGGTATTACCAATTCAAGCGTACTCGAAGCTATTATGCGGGTACCCCGACATTGTTTTCTCGATTCGGCATTGGATTATATTGCCTATGAAGACCGCGCTTTTCCAATAGGAGAGGGGCAAACCATATCGCAACCCTATACCGTAGCTTATCAAACCCACTTGCTTGAAGTGAAGCCTTACGAAAAAATTTTGGAAATTGGCACAGGCAGCGCCTATCAGGCCACCGTACTTGCTGAGCTAAAAGCAATGGTGTTTACTATTGAGCGCCAAAAAGGATTGTATCAGGAACGGGCAAAAAATTATCCTTTTACCCATAAATATCCACAGATCAAATTTTTTTACGGGGATGGATTCAAGGGCTTACCCACGTTTGCTCCTTTCGATAAAATACTCGTTACGGCGGCTGCACCCTTTATTCCTCAACCTTTGATAGAACAACTTAAACCCGGAGGAATACTTGTAATTCCGGTAAATGAAGGCGACGCTCAAAGAATGAAAAGAATCCACAAAGCCGTGGATGGACAACTGGCCGAGGAATTACTTGACATATTTAAATTTGTACCCATGCTCGAAGGGAGGCAGAAGTAAAACAGAGGGATTACCCAGATTATAATTCGTTTTCTTGTATTTCGGTACTGCTTTCTGGCAAATGGCTATAGGCAGCTTCTGTAGCATACTTTCCGAAAATAAAAAAACCAATACAAACCGGTATAAATACCAACAGAATAATTCCCCATTGAAGTGCTGTATTGAAGCGGATAGCCTCATCGGAGGCCATTGTTTTATCATAAGCCTGCCAGCACATTCCTACCACCAGCAAAGGAGCCAAAACCATCCATACATACCCGAGATATTTTTTTATGTGATTCATGTGTTCATTTTTATTTTTCTTTTAAGTGCTACAATGGTGCCGCATCATACGGCGATGGAACTTGCCTGTTGGCACGCATGTCCCCTAATCATTCCTATGCGCTATTGTGGCGCTGCTCGTGGGGATTTCAGGCTATTTATATTTAATCCATTACATTTTTATCAATTTTGTTGGTAAGGTACACCGTGCCTATAATCAGGCACACCGAGGCTACCCCAATCGGATACCATAATCCAGCCAAAGGATTTCCGGTAGGATTTTCTGCCGTTTTTGTAAACTCAACAATCAGCGTGGCGAGAAAAGGAACCAACCCACCAAAAACACCATTACCAATATGGTAAGGTAAACTCATGGAGGTATAGCGGATGCGGGTAGGGAAAAGTTCCACCAAAAATGCGGCAATTGGTCCATATACCATAGTAACAAATACAATCTGTACAAACACAAAAAAGATTATTTTCCAGTAAATGGTCTTACCCACTGTTCTTTCCTCTACCAATCCTGGTTTTTCGCTTATTGCTAGTACCTGCACTTGCATAGTCCTTTGGCTGAGGTTATTTTGAGTGCTTCCTGCACTTACTGTTTCTTCCTTTCCTGTGCTTTTATTTTTCAACAAAAATGCAGAAGCATTCACCAATTCTGCGGAAGGTGCTACGGTCAGGGTATCGGTATAGGTATAACGGTACAAGGCCCCATCAGAATACATGGTATCAAACCGGTTTATTATGAGGAGTCTTTCCGGATGTTTAGCATCGTAAAAGCCTTCAGGTGAAAGGGCGATAGCTTTTTTTGTTTCAATTAACGCTACCCGTTCAGCCGGCGTGGTATAGTCAATAAAGTTTTGATAGATGGGCATGTAGGCCAAAATACCTCCCAACATTCCCAACATCATAATCCATTTACGTCCAATAATATCACTAAGCCAGCCAAACAATACAAAACCAGGGGTAGCCATTAAAATGGCAATGAGAATAATATTTCTCGACTGCAGAAAATCAATTTTACAAACCGTTTCAAGAAAACTTTGCGCATAAAATTGCCCGGTGTACCAGATGACACCTTGCCCCATAACTGCGCCAAACAACGCCAGCAGTACCATTTTAAAATTAGCTTTATGTCCAAAGCTCTCTTTGAGCGGATTAGTGGAGGTTTTGCCTTCTTTTTTTAGTTGGGCAAAAAGTGGGGACTCATGCATTTTCAGCCGGATTCCTATGGATACAATTACCAGTAAAAGGGAGATCCAGAAAGGATAGCGCCACCCACCCCATTCGCTGCTGAATTTTTCAACGCCTTGCGATTGCCGGATAAGAATGATAACCCCAAGCGCCATAAAAAGCCCTAGTGTAGCGGTGGTTTGTATCCAACTTGTCCAAAAACCTCTGCGATGCGGAGGAGCATGTTCGGCCACATAGGTAGCAGCCCCGCCATATTCGCCGCCCAACGCCAGCCCCTGTACCAATCGCAGGAGCAAAACGAGTACCGGAGCTGCCCAACCAATGGTAGCAAAACCCGGTACTAGCCCAATGAGAAAGGTGGAGCCTCCCATAAGAATTAAGGTGAGCAAAAAAGTGTACTTACGCCCGATAACATCACCCAGCCTGCCAAAAACCAATGCCCCGAATGGACGCACAATAAAACCGGCTGCAAATATAGCCAAAGTGCTTAGCAGTGCAGAGGTGCCAGAGTTTTCAGGAAAAAACTGTACCGAAATGATGGTGGCAAGCATCCCGAAAATGTAGAAATCATACCATTCAATTAAAGTTCCAACCGACGACGCTCCAATGACTAAACCAATAGAACTTTTAGGGTCACCCGCAGCATCGGTAGATTTGTTGCCAGGTGCAATATCTATGGTATTTCTCATCGGTAATTGATCTTTTTAAGGGTGAAAAATTAGGGGGTTTTACTATTATAATAAAATTTGACCCGTTTTATTTAAAAAAAGCATCCACCCTCTTGAGGTTGGCAACACTTAGGACCTTGGTTTTTTTACCTTTGACAATAACACCTGCTGACCGGCAATAAGCAATTGAAAAGCATTTTTCTGCGGTTTTCTGCCATTTGCATATAAAAAATATCGCAGCTATGCTTATTTTAGCAGCCACAACAATTGTAACCACCGCTTCCATTCAAACAACCACTGTTAAAATATGTATGTTCCCTATCAGATTCGGTCACTCGATCAATATAATACGGCCTATGCCTATAGTATTTCCCAACCAGAAGAATTTTGGGCAGGCGTAGCGGATCATTTTACCTGGCGCAAACCCTGGGAGAAAGTGCTGGATTGGAATTTTGAAGAGCCTTCTATAAAATGGTTTTCGGGGGGGAAATTAAATATCACTGAAAATTGTCTTGACCGGCATGTTACCCAAAATGGAAATAAACCGGCCATCATTTGGGAGCCTAATGATCCTGAAGATGATCACCGTATATTGACCTACAAAGATTTGCTACAGAAAGTGGTACAGTTTGCCAATGTGCTTAAAAACAACGGCGTAAAAAAAGGATACCGGGTTTGTATTTATATGGGCATGATTCCTGAACTCGCTATTGCCATTTTGGCCTGTGCCCGCATTGGAGCCATACATTCAGTTATTTTCGGGGGCTTTAGTGCCCAAAGTATTGCCGACCGCATACAGGATGCTTCTGCCAATGTGGTAATTACCAGCGATGGTGCCTACCGGGGCAATAAAACCATCCCCCTCAAAGCAGTAATTGATGATGCCATGATGGGTTGTCCTACCATTGAGAGAATTATTGTTTGTACCCATACCCGTACTCCGGTTAGTATGATCAAAGGTCGAGATGTATGGTGGGAAGATGAAATTAAAAAAGTAGAAACGCAGGGTAATCCCTGGGTAGAACCCGAGGAAATGGATGCAGAAGACGAGCTCTTTATCCTTTATACGAGTGGCAGTACCGGCAAACCCAAAGGGGTGGTTCATACCTGCGCCGGGTATATGGTATGGGCCAACTATACCTTTCTCAATGTTTTCCAATACCAGCCAGGACAGGTACATTTTTGTACGGCTGATATTGGCTGGATTACCGGACATACTTACATTCTTTATGGTCCTTTAAGTGCCGGAGCAACTTCTTTAATGTTTGAAGGAATACCTACGTGGCCTGATGCCGGTAGGCTGTGGGAAATCATACAAAAGTTTGGAGTGGACATATTATACACTGCCCCAACGGCTATCCGTAGTCTCATGGCTTATGGTGAAGGACCCCTTCATGGCAAAAAACTCGATTCACTGAAAGTTTTGGGTACTGTTGGAGAGCCTATCAATCTTGAAGCATGGAACTGGTATCATGATAATGTAGGTAAAGGCAATTGCCCTGTAGTGGATACCTGGTGGCAAACCGAAACCGGAGGCTGTCTCATTAGCAATCTTGCGGGGGTTACACCTGCCAAACCTACCTATGCTACAAAACCCCTGCCCGGTGTTCAACCGGTATTGGTTGATGAAAATGGCAAGGTAATTACCGAAAATGGAGTGAGTGGCAATCTCTGTATCAAATTTCCGTGGCCGGGTATGTTGCCTACAATTTATGGTGACCATGAGCGCTGCCGGCTAACCTACTTTACCACCTATCCGGGCATGTATTTTACAGGCGACGGTTGTTTACGTGATGAAGATGGAGACTACCGGATTACTGGCAGGGTAGATGATGTACTGAATGTAAGCGGGCATCGGATAGGAACCGCCGAAGTAGAAAATGCCATTAATATGCATAGCGGGGTGGTAGAAAGCGCCATTGTAGCTTACCCGCATGATATTAAAGGTCAGGGAATTTATGCCTTTGTAATTTTTAATGGTTTTCACGAAGATGAAAGCCTGACAAGGCAGGATATTCTGCAAACGGTTTCCCGTATAATTGGTGCCATTGCCAAACCCGATAAAATTCAATTTGTATCAGGACTGCCTAAAACAAGAAGCGGTAAGATTATGCGGAGAATTCTTAGGAAAATAGCAGAGGGGGAAACTGACAGCATCGGGGATACTTCCACCTTGCTTGATCCGGCCATTGTGGATGAAATAATGTCAGGGAAATTGTAAAGGGGGGTAATGGAACCATAATGAATTTGATTCTTGATTCTCTGAATTTCAATATACCGTCAATCGCTTCAACCGCTCTATGGACCTAGCCTTTAGGGCTGTATAAATTGGAAAATGTGGGGGGAGTTGGATATTCACAATAAGAGAGTTGA
>Ga0136636_10002423_pt1 | contig 11088 bp, 7 predicted proteins | sample AntDrymUQ8522106_2_FD_104653 | JGI IMG/M metagenome (GOLD analysis project Ga0136636, IMG submission 104653) | Polar desert sand microbial communities from Dry Valleys, Antarctica - metaG UQ852 (21.06) | ecosystem: Environmental > Terrestrial > Soil > Desert | place: Antarctica: Dry Valley... | reverse complement strand
CCACCACCAGTTGATACGAATGATCAATCAATTCCAAAATCAACTTTTGACCGAGCGAGCCATCCATTTTTATCGTATTCCAATGTGCTTTGTTCATATGATATCCGGGCTGAATGGCCGGATATTGCTCCCGAAGTGCAATTGCCCGTTCCGGATCACATTTCAGGTTCAGGCTAAATTCGTCGACCAGATCAGTTAAAGCAAACATTTTGCCCATTACCTTGAAGACCAATGTATTTTCATCAAATGGAAATTCTTCAGTTACGCCAGGTTTTGCGATACAATATTCTCTGAATTCTTCGATGTTCATAATTGACACAGGATTTATTCAGGCACAAAGATACGATTGTCAGGGAAAGTGAAAAAGGAAAGAGGAAAATGTCGATAGAAACCAGTGGACACAGCCGTATTTTTGTCATTCAATTCTTAAGAAATCAAAAAATTAATTTGGAAATTTTTAAGGAAAGAATAATTTGGAATATTCAAGTGTACATTTGTCCGTTATTTTTTGAGTAAAAGATTAAATCTCATCGTATGTCGGGGACGAAGCACCTTTCATTGAACAAGATTACCTTCGCCGGATTGTTGATCACCATCGGAATTGTATTTGGAGACATCGGCACCAGTCCTCTTTATGTAGTTAAAGCTATTATTGCAGATGCAACGTCATTTGACAAGCTACTGGTCTACGGTGCATTGTCGTGTGTATTCTGGACCCTCACCCTTCAAACTACTTTCAAATATGTATTTATTACGTTAAAGGCCGACAACCATGGTGAAGGAGGAATATTCGCCTTGTTTGCCCTGATGAAAAAAAAATCGACCTGGGCTGCCGTAATAACAATCGTAGGTGGAAGTGCGTTATTAGCCGACGGTGTAATAACTCCATCAATAACAGTCACTTCATCCATCGAAGGGTTACGACTGATCAATCCTGATATTCCGGTGATCCCTGTAGTTTTGGCGATTATTACTTCGCTGTTCTTTGTTCAGCAGTTTGGAACAAATCTGATTGGCAAATCTTTTGGTCCCATTATGGTTGTTTGGTTTTTAATGCTAGCCACCTTGGGATTTGGGCAAATAGTCACTTATCCTGAAATCCTGAAATCCTTAAACCCGGTTTATGCTTACGATTTTCTGGCCAACTATCCGCAAGGATTTATTTTGCTCGGTGCCGTTTTTCTATGCACCACAGGAGCCGAAGCTTTGTATTCTGACCTGGGGCATTGTGGAATTAAAAACATCAGGATGTCATGGATTTTTGTGAAGATCAGCCTGATCTTGAATTACCTTGGGCAAGGAGCATGGTTGATGAATCACCCCACTCCGGTGGAAGATCTAAATCCATTTTATGCCATTATGCCGCAATGGTTTTTGTTCCCGGGCATTCTCATTGCAACGGCGGCGGCAGTTATTGCCAGTCAGGCATTGATTACTGGGTCGTATACACTCATTAGCGAAGCAGTTTCACTGAACTTCTGGCCTAAAATAAAAATCTTACACCCAACGTTGATAAAAGGTCAGGTTTACATCCCATTTGTAAACTGGTTGTTATGGGTTTTCTGTTGTTTCGTCGTAGTCTTTTTCCAGGAATCATCGAATATGGAAGCCGCTTACGGCCTCTCGATTACCATTACCATGATTATGACATCCATGCTCCTGATTCATTATTTGCATGAGAAGAATGTCCACTTTGTACTACTTGGACTATTGATTACAGTTTTTGGAACCATCGAAGGGTCATTCCTGATAGCCAATATGCACAAGTTCCCCGAAGGAGGTTGGTTTTCGATTGCTTTGGCATTTCTATTTGTAATGGTGATGTTCGGATGGTTCTTTGGTCGCAAGATAAAGAACAGGCACATCAGTTTCTCAAATGTCAACAAATACCTGCATCTGTTCGAAGACCTGAGTAATGACCAGACTATTCCGCAATTGGCTACAAATCTGGTTTATATCATCAAAGCTAACCATATCCATCAGATCGAATCCAAAATAATGTATTCGATTTTCAACAAACAGCCCAAACGCGCTAAAACTTATTGGTTGCTTCATGTTGATACGGTTGACGAACCGGATACGTTCAGTTATGAAGTGAACCAGATTATTCCCGGAACGCTCATACGAATTGATTTTCACCTGGGTTTTAAGATTGAACCACGCATCAACCTTTTCTTTAAAGAAGTTTTGAAAGACATGGTGGCCAACGGTGAAATAAAACTTTGCAGTTCATACGAGTCATTGAAAAAACATCATTTCCCGGGTGATTTTGTATTTGTGAACCTTGACCGCGTTATGACGCAGGATTATAAACTCTCGCCATGGGAAAGTCTAATTATGGGCATCCATTCTTTTACCCGGCTGTTTAGTATCAACGATGTTAAATCACTGGGTTTGGATTCGAGCAGTGTCATTGAAGAGAAAGTTCCGATTTCGATGGAAAGACCGCTAAGCCGTAAAATCCTTCGTGTTGGATAGGTTTGATTGGAAGGATTAATCACTCCTGAACATTTCCCTAGTCACAAACTCCCTTCTCCGATGGAGAAGGGTTGGAGATGAGGCATTTATGCAAATCAGATTTTAATCCACTTTTTTGGGCTCAACCCCAAATGTAAAACCGGCTTTAACGCGTTCAATCAATTCAGGTAGAATATCCTGATATTCTGCAACGATACCAAAATCGGCATTGTTGAAAATGTTTGCTTTTGGATTGTGGTCAATGGCAATCACCTTTCCGGCTTCTTTCATACCGGCTATGTGCTGAATGGCACCCGAAACGCCAATGGCTACATATAAATCACTTTTTCTTTTTTATTGTTATTCTGGTTGAAAATGACAAGCTTGAAGAATATTTAGTTCTTCCGTTTTCATCCATTTTTGAGCAAGTAATCAAAGCCCGCAAACCTGAAATTGCACTTTTTGCTGCAACTACCTCAGGACGTGAGCTGGCCCCCCGGATTGGTATGAAAACCGATAGCGGGGTAACAGCCGACTGTACCGGACTTGAAATTGGCGAATACATCAACATAACTCATAGTCTGCCCTCCTTCATAAGTTTTGGTGAAATCTGACTTTTGATTAAAGTTTGCTAACTTACAAAAACGTATGTCAACAACGAATGAAATTCGTCATACAATTTGGAAGGGAATTGTCTGCATTAAATTAATTATGAAAATTATTTGAAAGCCTGTTTAATTTCAGATATAGAAATATTGAACAGCTTTTCGGTGATTTGGCTTAAGTGAGCCTCATCTCCGGAAATATGAAAAATCCGCTGTTTGTGGGTAATCTTTTCACCCGAAAATAAAAGCGCTGCCGGAGATGAACTTTCAATTTCGTAGAATGGTCCCATAATCGATCCATCTTCAACCGGACCATCGTTGTATGAATTTACGGCATCGCCGCTCAGAGGATCGTCCTGTTTGCCCCATTTGGAATTGACATATTTTGCCGATTGTTCAGGTTTTGAGAACCAAAGTAAAGTCAGTACCTTGTTCTCCGGATCATAGCTACCACAATATGGAAGAGAACGTTGAGGCGAAAGACCGATTTTGCTGCGGTGTTTTCCATCGGTTTTGAAAAACAGAACTCCATCTTTCACAATCAGCCGTTCAGCCGGAACTTTTCCGAAATAATCATCTGTTACAATTTTGCCGAGTTCTGCTTCAGTTCCTTTTTTAAACGGGATAAGAACAACTCCTTTTTCTGACGGATTGAACATCGCCAACATCCAAATCGACAAAAACCCGGTTTTTTCTGTCCAGGCAGATTTCCCTTTATTGATAAGGATATTTTCCGATTCATAGGCTACAAAGCTCAACGAGGTATCCAGCGAAAGCTGCAAGGCATTTTCAGCTTCTGCATGTGGGAGAAGCTTAACATTTCGCTCAATTCCAACTTCCAGAGTTGTTCCGGCAGCATTGGTTAAAGCAAATTCTTTCCTGAAATTCACGCTGCCCTGAGTTTGTGTAACAACTTCAAAAGGTATTGTGTCAATTTCTTTTGGAACCAGCCAGTTGGCAAAAACCTGTTCTTTTCCTTTTGCGAAATAGATGGAGAAAGGTCCGCCTTCCGGTCCAAACCAAAGGCGTTCTTCCCCACCATAGGGATTAAACTGACCATTCAAAACTCCGGATTCAATCAGTTTGTAATTGATCCAGCCAAAGCTTTTTCCTTTATTGCTACCGGCTGAACTTGTCATTACGCGACCTTGAAGATCAGGAGATAAAATCATTCTGGCCTTTGAACCGCTGTCTTTGAGTTCAATAAAATTCATCTGATGGGCTTTCAAAAAAGCAAGGTCATAACCGTATGTTCCTGATGAGAAAACTTCTTCTGCCTGAGTATTCACGATTGTAGGTTTTTTATGGATTGAAGATGAACATGCAATCGCCAAGATTGCCAAAAATATACAACACATATTAAATCTTCTTTTTTGCATGATGTTGAATGCGAGTTTAGTTCTCTTTCAGGGTTTCCCAGTCAGGAGGTTGTGGACATATTTGGTGCGGATCGGTTTGGTATCAGAAACACAGACCGATGAAATATCCGATTGTTGAGGTAGTTGAAAGCCGGTTGGGCAGCAACATTCAGAATTTTGAAGATGGAAATGCTGAGAAAAATTAGAGTCTTTTTCATTGTTTGGATTACGTTTTTATTTCCCGGATGATTTCCTGATCACCAGTTTTGTGTGTAATACAGACTGTATTGGTTTTGATTCAGGATCTTCAATACTCCTGAAAAACAACCGTGCTGCTTCCTGTCCAATTTCAAAAGTCGGATGCGTGATCGAAGTTAGGGCAGGATCAACTACCGTAGAATGAAATTCGTCGGTAAAACCAACCAAGGCCACATCTTCAGGAATCCGCAGTCCCCGGCTTTTTATTTCCTTCATGGCTGCAAATGCAACAGTATCGTTTATTCCAAATATAGCATCAGGTTTTTCAGGTAAGTCGAGCAAACGGGCAGTCGCTTTGGTAGCATCCTTTGCACTCATGTTGCATTTTACAAGTAATTCAGGATGAAAATCAAGACCGCAACTTTTTAATCCTGAGAGATATCCTTCTGTTCTTTCCTGAGAAATGCTCAAATGATCTGGGCCGGCAATGTATGCAATTCTCCGAAATCCGTTTTTGTAAAAGTGTTTGGTAATTTTTTGTGCAGCATCCACATTATCAACCACAACCGAAGAAACTTCGCTGGTTCGGCATACCCGATCAAAAAATACGATTGGAATGTTGTTTGAAATTAAACGATCAAAATGGTCATAGGATTTTGTTTCCTGACTAAGACAAACAATCAATCCTTCAACTCTTGTCTTTAATAAATTGTCAACTGCTTTTATTTCTTTTTGCAAGGTTTCATTTGATGAGGCGATCAGAATATAATACCCCTTTTCTTCGGCAACCTGTTCAATTCCCGAAATGATAGAGGAATAAAAATGAGTCACTAAATCAGGAACAATTACACCGATCATCCGTGTTGCCTGTTTCAACAAGCCCATGGCCAACGGATTGGGTGTATAATTCATTTCAGCAGCCAGTTTCTTTACTCGTTGGGTTACATCGCTACTGATATCCGGATGATTGTTCAATGCCCTGGAGACCGTTGAAATTGAAACACCAAGTTCCCGGGCTAAATCTTTTAATGAAATGTGTCGCTTACCCTTTTCCATAGTTTTCGAATCCATTCATTTTCCACACAAAGCTAGCAGAATAATCAAAATTCAGAAGTGTTCAGTAATTAGTCTCAGTATTCAGATTATCAAATCCAGTCCTTCATTCTCTCTATCCTCCAGAATAAAAAATGTTCCTCAACATATTTTTTCACCTGCAAACCTTTGCGCAAACCTTTGCACTGCTTGTTGATTCTGAATGCCTTGCAGGTCGATTTATTTATACCAATCTTTGCATTGAAAAATTCAATATTAGAATATAAACTAATTCATTAACAGTAGTTTAACTTGAATGTTTAATATTTAAAACATATAAAATGAAAAAAATCGTAGTAGCCGGAGCCGGTGGTTTCATCGGTGGACACCTGAGCAGAAAATTGAAAGACATGGGTCACGATGTTCGTGCAGTTGACAAAAAACCAATGAACCAATGGTATCAGGTCCATACCGATATTGACAACCTTGTTTTGGATTTAAACAGCAAAGACAACTGTTATACAGCACTGAACGGTTATAATGAAGTATTTAACCTGGCTGCCGACATGGGTGGAATGGGATTCATCGAAAATCACAAGGCAGAATGTATGTTGAGTGTTTTAATCAATACCCACTTGCTAATGGCAGCCAAAGATTTGGGTATAGATCGTTTCTTTTATGCCTCATCTGCTTGCGTTTACAACGGTGAGAAACAACAGGAAACCGATAACCCGGGACTAAAAGAAGCGGATGCCTATCCGGCTCAGGCAGAAGATGGCTACGGATGGGAAAAACTATTCTCTGAACGCATGTGCCGTCATTTCCGCGAAGATTACGGAATTAATACCCGTGTTGCACGTTTCCACAATGTTTATGGTCCTCACGGAACCTGGGATGGTGGTCGCGAAAAAGCGCCAGCTGCGATGATTCGTAAAGTATTGGAAGCTAAATTATACGGCAAGAAAGACATCAACATCTGGGGTGACGGTGAGCAAACCCGTTCATTCATGTACATCACCGACTGTATTGAAGGCATCCTGAAAATCATGTACAGCGACATCATAGAGCCAATGAACTTAGGTAGCTCTGAAATGGTATCAATCAACAAATTGGTTGACATCGTTGAAGAAATTGCCAGCGAAAAACTGAACCGGACCTACGATTTAGACGCTCCAAAAGGTGTTCGTGGTCGTAACAGCGACAATACCATGATTCTTGATTTATTGAAATGGGAGCCAACACTACCACTGATAAAAGGGATGAAAGAAACCTATGATTGGATTAAAATCCAGATGGAAACCGGAAACAACAAACATAACTAGTAAAGAACTAGAGATCAACTTATGAGTGATAAGAAAGTACTGGTCAGTGGATGCTACGACCTGCTACATGCCGGGCATATTGCCTTTTTCAAAACAGCATCGCATTACGGTAATTTATATGTGAGTCTTGGTCAGGACGAAAACCTCTTCAGGCTAAAAGGTAAAAAGCCCTATTTTTCGCAGGAAGAACGTGTTTACATGGTAGCTGCGGTCAAGTATGTTACCGAAGCATTCGTGTCATCGGGCATGGGAATGCTTGATTTTGAAGAAGATATGAAACGCATCAAACCCGACTGTTTTGTGGTAAATTCGGATGGTTTTACCGAAGGCAAAAAAAGCATCTGTGAAGAAAACAAGGTTGAGTTGATTGTTTTGGAACGCATTCCGGAAGAAGGTTTGCCTGCCCGATCGAGTTCGCAGTCGAAAAAAGATTTAAAATTTCCTTATCGTTTGTGTTTGGCAGGAGGTTGGATGGATCAGCCTTGGGTATCGGTAGTCCACCCAGGATCGTGTGTGGTGGCAGAAATCTGGCCTGATTATGATTTTAACGACCGCTCAGGAATGGCCACCAGTTCGCGTAAAATTGCCCATGAACTTTGGGGAGGAAAGTTTCCTGAAGGCAATCCGGTGCGCAATGCACAATTGCTTTTTGGAGCTGAAAACCCTCCGGGCTCGGAATATGTTTCGGGTTCGCAAGATCAGCTTGGTATTTTATTGCCAGGTGCCAACCGACTGTATTATGATGGGAAATACTGGCCCTGCCAGATTGAATCAACCATCGACGCGGAGACTTGTGACTGGTTGTCGCGTGTATTGCATTTGGTTCCATTGGCACCACGTCCTAAAGGTTATAATCCGCTGATCGAAAAGCATCTGACCGTTGAAAATGTAAAAGATTTGGGTAAATCAGGCAACTTGTGCTGGGAAGGAATTATTAAAAAAGATGTGAATAAACTTGGTGAAGGAATGAAACAAACGTTTCTTACATGGAAAAAAATGTTGCCTTTTACGGTTCCTGACTGGGTTTCGGAAGAACTGGAGACCAAGTGGTTCCCCGATTATCCGGGAGTCATTCCCTCCGGAAGTGGTGGTGGATACGTGATCGTTGCTTCTGAGACAGAAATTCCGGGAGCATTGAAAATAAAGATCAAGTATTAAAGTACTTTTATTTACCACACTTATTTGATTTCTGAGAAATACTACTTATAATTGCAGCACAGTACAGGACGGCATAATTCCCCCCTAAAGAACAGTTTTTCTATTGCAAATATTCAGTATTTCCAACTAAATCAAAGCATTATGATCCGCAATTCAATTCAACTCTTTTTTGTCTGTTTCAAGCGATTGATCTTCCTTCTGGCATTCACAAGTCTCGTAATCAGTTCGTGCAAGCAAGAACCCGTATTATGGAAAGTTGACTCAACGGATCAGGTTGCAAGCGATTACATCAAAAGTAAACCTGAATATTCTGAGTTTGCAAAATTAGTTGAAGTGACCGATCTCAATGCTTTATTGGGTATACGTGGTCCTTATACAATTATGCTTCCCAACAATGACGCTATGTTTGCATACTACAAACAAAAAGGTGTAAGTTCACTGATGGATTTCGATGAAAAATTCAGAAGAGAATTGGCTCTTAATCACATTATAACAAACGAAATACCATCGGGAGATTTCGGTTTGGGAGCCCTTCGTGATACCAACGCGATTGGCGATTACCTGGTCACCGAGTTTCAGGGTTCTGACATTATCCTGAACAAATACTCCAAAATCATCCACAGAGATATTCGGCTGGCCAATGGTTATGCGCATGTGATTGAACAGGTTATTGATCCACTGACAAAAGACATTTTTACCGTCGTTTCGGAAGATCCTTCCTACAAAATTTTCACGGAAGGTTTAAAAATAACCGGGATAAAAGATACCCTTCAACAGATTACATTTCCATATGGACCAAAAACGGCACGAACACGCTTTACCATTTTGGCTGTGCCCGATACCATTTATCAGCGAATGGGAATTAATAATGTGAACGATTTGATTCAATGGACCGGCGCCAACCCGGATAGCGTGAGCTACCTCAATAATCCGTTTTACAGATATATGGAATACCATTGCATTGCCGGAACATACTATTTATCTGATTTAAATACTCAGCTCTACCCTATATTATCGCACGACAACAACGTTTCGATGAATATTGATACAGATTACAGGATTAATTATCAATTAAAAACAAAAAAATACACCGCCTTTATTGTTCCGGCATCAAACACGCCGGCAAAAAATGGTGCAATTCATGCAATTGCTGGCTTGTTGCCAGTTATCGAGCCTGATCCGGTAACAATTATATTTGAGACAACCGACTTTTTTGATCTCAGACAGAAAGATTGTTTTGGAAAATATTACGACAAATGGTCGGATGGAAAGAATACATTCGCCAAAATCCATTGGGTAGGCAATTACATGCAATATTATTACAAGCCTACTCAACCGGAAAACATAAAATACGATGCTTTGCAAATGTTTGGGTATTGGGAACTTTCCGTAACTTTTCCAAAAGTTATGAAAGGAAAATACTCAGTTTCGATTTACCAGCCGGTGTGGGGAGATGCAATTGCCCCTTGCAGAGTTTTCCTGGATGGAGTAAACACTGGCATCGAATATAAAACTACTGCAACAGGAGGTGCGGCAGGATTGCAGAAAATTGCTGATGCCGATTTTAAAACAACTGCGGAACATACCATCACCATCACAAATTTCCTGTTTGGAGGTTGTTGGTGGGATTATGCAAAATTTGAACCGGTTAAATAATATTCCTATTTTTAAGTACTTTTGGAACTCCCTGCCTAGTGCAGGCTGATAACTTTAGTCCACATCGAACTTTTAAAAATCCTGGATATGAGCAATAACTACTGTCTAATTATGGCCGGAGGCGCCGGAACCCGATTCTGGCCGCGTAGCCGGGTTGTAAAACCAAAACAATATCTCAGCCTTTTTGGAGAAAAATCACTCATTCAGGAATCGGTACATCGATTTGCGAATTTTATTCCTGAAGATTCCATTTATGTGGTTTCGGCCAAAAGTCAACAGGATGTATTGGAATCGCAAACATCCAATTTGCCAAAAGAAAATATGATTTATGAGCCGGTTGGGAAAAATACGCTTCCGGCTATTGGTTTGGCTGCTTTGTTTATTGCTGAAAAAGATCCGGATGGCGTGCTGATTGTTTCTCCGTCTGATCATTTGATTCAGAATGATCAGCTCTTTCAGCAATGTATTGAATCGGCAGCATTAATTGCCGAAAAGAATGACGGGATTGTTACCATCGGAATCACCCCAAAATACCCCGCAACTGGCTATGGATATGTTCAAACTGCTGATGAAATACAGATCGGTCAGAGTATCCAATCGTTTTCGGTCAGCCGTTTTGTCGAAAAACCAAATGTGGAAGTTGCAAGCGGATATCTGAAGCAAGGCGGATTTTTCTGGAACAGCGGTATTTTCGTATTCAAGGTTTCTGTATTTCTACAGGCGGTTCAGGATTTTGCTCCTGAATTGTTTGCCGATTTGAAGCGTATCAAAGAACACATAGGCAAAAGTACCTACGAAGAAGCAGTTGATCGGATTTACCGCGAAGTGACTTCCATCTCCATCGACTACGGAATTCTCGAAAAGGCCTCAAATGTATTTCTGGTGCAGGGCGACTTTGTATGGAACGACCTTGGAAGCTGGGAAGAAGTGTACAAATACGATTCGAATAAAGATGAAAACCAGAATGCTACAACAGGAGAAGTCGTTTTAATCGATACCAAAAATTCATACGTTTATGCCCCAAATAGTCTGGTAGCAGTGGTTGGATTAGATGATGTGATTGTTGTTCAGGAAGGCGACACCATCCTGGTTTGCAAACGCGACCGCGCTGAAGACATTAAAGCAGTTGTAGGTGAAATTACCAAACGAAAATTAGATCAGCATTTGTAATTGATACATGCTAACATGTTTCATCCATCCAGTTTCTGCACAATCTCAGAAAAGTCCGGCAGAATTTAAACCAATCGATGAATCGTTCAAATAATACCAATATCCTGAATGGTTTCGCGATGCCAAGTTTGG
>Ga0136636_10002422_pt1 | contig 11090 bp, 10 predicted proteins | sample AntDrymUQ8522106_2_FD_104653 | JGI IMG/M metagenome (GOLD analysis project Ga0136636, IMG submission 104653) | Polar desert sand microbial communities from Dry Valleys, Antarctica - metaG UQ852 (21.06) | ecosystem: Environmental > Terrestrial > Soil > Desert | place: Antarctica: Dry Valley... | reverse complement strand
GGCACTTTTAAAAATTTATCTGGGTTTTACAAGTCTCAATAGGCTGTAATCATCACCCCAAAGAGGATGGCGGCGCGGAGCGCTGCCATCCTCTTTGGGGTTTACTTGTCCTAAGCTACAGCGCTTTGCGCCGTTATAAAACCCAGAAAAAATTTTGAAAGTGCCGCGAAGCGGCACTTTCAAAATTTTTTCTGTACTACTCAAAGCCTCAACAGGCTGTATAAAAAGGCGCAAAGCTTTATAAAGCCGTTATAATTTGGATAATTCCTATAGAAATAGTGATTTTAAGTAAAATATGTGATGTTAATAAGTAGCGAGCCGCTCAAGACTCTAGATTTTAAACTGAGATAAGGTATAGCCTATTGAGTCTTTAAAAATTTCTTTAGGTTTTATAAAAGCGCAAAGCGCTGTAATTGTATGTTTTCGTTCCTACTTTAGAGATTTGTGTGGTGGAAAAGCAGGCGAAGAGATGGATATTTTGTTAACAAAATTTTATGAGATCTATACAGCTCAAATCTTAGATATTGGTGGCACTAAATTTTCGATCGCCTCAATCTTATCTCTGCTAGTCCTGATTGTTATCGCTTTTTTTATATCAAAATTTGTCAGTGAAATTATTAGGCGATCGCTTTTAACAAGACTGCGAATAAATCGAGGTCTGCAAGAAGCAATTACTGTATTTATCAAATACTTTCTGATTACTGTCACCAGTGTAATTATTTTGCAATCTGCTGGCATTAATCTCAGCTCTCTCGCCGTAATTGCTGGAGTGGTTGGTTTAGGCGTTGGCTTTGGATTGCAAAATCTTGCCAGTAACTTTATCAGTGGTTTGGTACTTCTTTTTGAACAGACGATTAAAGTGGGAGACTATATTGAAGTTGGAGAACTCAAGGGGACTATCGAAAAGATTTCAATCCGTTCTACAATTCTCCGCACTGAAGATGATCTATATGTAATTGTTCCAAATCAACGCTTCATTGAGAACAATACGATCAATTGGAGTTATGAAGGACATACCTGTCGTATTCATATTCCAGTGAGCGTTGCCTATGATACCGACCTGTTAGTCTTAACAGAAGCTCTGTTGACAGCCGCTCGCCATGAACCTCGTGTACTATCAAACCCACCTCCTGAAGTTTGGTTTCAGTCTTTTGGAAGAGATACTCTTGACTTTGATTTATTAGTTTGGATTGATAATCCTGATGCTAATGAACCAATTCGTAGTTCTATCAATTTTCGGATAGCCTACGAATTTAGAGAAAGAAACATTAGAGTTCCTTTTCCCACTAGAGAAATAATCATTCATAATCCTGATGCAGTTAAGCAGATTATCCAATCTGCAAGTCTAAAATCTTCACCATCTTCACCAATTAAAAATATTCCAGTCGATGAACCTATAAACATCGCTAGCTCTACTGATAGCAGTGAAATTAGTGCCCAAAGCCTACGAGACTTACTCAGAAAAACGTCCTATTTTGAACGATGTACGGAAATAGAACTCTTTGCCTTAATTGCTAGAGGTTATCGTAAATATTTTGATATTGGTGAAGTTATCTGTAGAGAAAATGATCCTAGTGAAGAATTCTACATTATTCTTTCTGGAGCAGTTGAAGTAGTTTCTGAAAAGAATAATCAAGCGATCGCGACATTGGTTGCTGGAGACTTTTTTGGCGAAATCTCTCTTTTGACAGGAACCCCACGGACTGCCACAGTTAAAGCTTTGGCGGCAAACACAATTTTATTTGTGGTGGAGCGTCAGCAGTTAAAAAGACTACTTAGCGAACATCCAGAACTGGGTGAACAAATTGCGCTGAAGCTGTCAGAGCGCCAACAAGTACTAATTAGCTTAGGATTACTAAACGAGGAAGAACTTCAGCGATCGCAATATGCCGCTTTAACTTGGGTTAGAGATCGTCTCAATAGTATATTTGGGATTAATCTTGGGAAGATGTAAGTAGCTAGAAACCTCAAAAGCTATAGCGAACGGGAAGCGTTCGCTATAGCTTTTGGGGTTTAATTAGGGCTTAACTTGGTAATTTTAAAACATCAAAACTGCTGCTGTAATAGCGTTGGTGCATTCACTCGAAAAGGCTCAGCGCCGAGAGCTTTTGGGTCGATGCGCCAAGAATCAGCTCTAGCACTATACTCTGCAACTTTTTGATTGAGACGATTGCTTAGCATCACATTAAAGTCTTGTTTTTGGGCTTCATTTCCCAACTTAAATAAGAAACTAAATCTCTGTAAATAGTCAGCAGATGTCCACCTGCCCATATTAATAATTACAATTGCTTGCTTAGCTTCTGCGTTGATTACAATATTTTCCACCCAACCCTGATTTAGTCTTTGCGTCAACCACCACAGACTCGGCTGGACTGGCTGTTGAGGAATGGTGATAGTCTCAGCGATCGCGACATTATGTCGGTAGGAACTTATTGCCAGCATTTCTAGAGAAACTAGCGAGCTTACTAGGGCTAACAAAATATGCTTAAAACCATTAGCCATCGTTACAACTCCAGTGAATAAATTTTAATATACTATTCAGCTTTTTGTAATTATAGCTGCCGTCAGTATGATTAGGGCTTCGACATCACCCAACTAACATGGATTGATGGTTTCGCTCAGAGGATAAATGTGAATATAAATATTACCTAAAATAATGTCGTAACGCTTCCAGATATGCTACCAAGTTGGAATGAGATTAAGGAAAGAGCGATCGCGCTCTTTCCTTCACTTGAAAGATAGGAAAGTCTCACAGGTAGCTGAGCATCAATGAGGAATTTCATACGAGAACTTTGTGGATGCTTTTTACTTGTGTGAGTCTGGTGGCATAGGCTAGGGCAGCGAAAATATCATCTCTTTCTAGGTCGTTATAGGCTCCAAGAATTTCTTCGGTGGTCATGCCTGAACTGAGAAGTTCTAAGATCATCTCAACGGGATAGCGTAAACCTCGGATGCAGGGTTTGCCGTGACAGATATTCCAGTCAATTGTGATTCGTTGTAACAGCATATTAAATTATCCTTTTACTAAAGATTTTTCAAATTCTTGTTTTTTATGAGAAATTGAAGAACGTAGGCGATCGCAATTTCCTTGTTGTCTCTTTTGCCAAGTTTAACAATGCTAATATGAATAACTACTAAAATTATGCTTTAAAGTTAACTTTTATGCCTTTAAGTTGGAATGAGATCAAGGGGCGTGCGATCGCATTTTCTAAGAAGTGGGATGGGGAAAGCTCAGAAGATGCTGAGGCTAAGTCTTTTTGGGATGACTTTTTTAATGTGTTTGGGATTTCGCGGCGGCGAGTGGCAACGTTTGAGCATTCGGTCAAGAAGTTAGATCAAAAGCAAGGATTTATCGATCTGCTCTGGAGAGGGACGATCTTAATTGAGCATAAGTCGCGGGGTAAAAGCTTAGACAAGGCGGTAAAACAGGCTAAGGATTATTTTTCTGGACTTAAGGAGCATGAGTTACCGAAATATATTTTGGTATCGGATTTTCAGAAATTCAGGCTTTACGATTTAGATGCGGATACAACGGCAGAGTTTGAGATTCAAGATTTTATAAGTCAGGTGCATCTGTTCGGCTTTATTGCGGGATATGAGAAGCGGGTTTATAAGGATGAAGATCCTGTCAATATTGTGGCGGCGGAATTGATGGGTAAACTGCACGATCGCCTCAAGGAGATTGGCTATACGGGGCATGACCTTGAGGTTTATCTGGTGCGGTTGTTGTTTTGTATGTTTGCTGATGATACGAACATTTTTGAGAAGGGGATTTTTTGGCAATATATTGATTTGCATACGAAGGAAGATGGCAGCGATTTGGCGATGTATATTGCTTCGATCTTTCATGTTTTGAATACGCCAAACGAGAGACGGTTAAAGAATTTAGATGAGAATCTGTCACAATTCCCTTATGTAAATGGGAAGTTATTTGAGGAGCCTTTGCAACCTGCGGCGTTTGACAGCAAGATGCGAGAGATGTTGCTTGAGGCTTGTGCGTTTGATTGGGGTAAGATTTCACCTGCGATTTTTGGGTCGATGTTTCAGGCGGTGATGAATCAGACGGAACGGCGAAATTTGGGCGCTCATTATACGTCTGAGAAGAATATCCAAAAGTTGATTAAGCCGCTTTTTCTGGATGATCTGTATGTTGAGTTTGAGAAGGCGAAGGGGAATAAGGGCAAGCTTAAGGGGTTGCATAACAAGATTTCGCATTTGCATTTTCTCGATCCTGCCTGTGGTTGTAGCAATTTCTTGATCATTACTTATCGCGAGTTGCGAGAGTTGGAGATCTTGATTTTGTTGGAGTTGAATAAGGGTGGGCAGTTGGTGACGGATGTTAATTCGATTATTCAGGTGGATGTGGATCAGTTTGCGGGGATTGAGTACGATGAGTTTGCAGTGCGGGTGGCGGAGGTGGCGATGTGGTTGATCGATCATCAAATGAATGTGAAGGTGAGTAATGAGTTTGGTCAATATTTTGTGCGGTTGCCTCTGAAGAAAGCGGCAAAAATCGTGCATGGTAATTCGTTGCGGATTGATTGGCATAGTTTAAGAACCTCCCCTAGCCCCTCCTTGGAAGGAGGGGAACAAGAAAAGAGATCTTACTCCCCTCCTTCCAAGGAGGGGTTGGGGGTGGTTAATAGTAGTCTAAAGATCCTCAACAATTCTTCTTCTGAAGATGGAAATACAAGAACCACCCCTAGCCCCTCCTTGCAAGGAGGGGAAGAAGAGATTCCTTACAAGGCGATTAGTAATTTTTCTAGTAAGAAGGAATTTCGACGAGAACTTCGGAATAATGCTACTCCTGCGGAAGTTGCCTTGTGGAAAGCTTTGCAGGGCAAGCAGTTAGATGGTTTTAAGTTTAGGAGGCAGCATTCTATTGGGAATTATATCTTGGATTTCTTTTGTCCAAGTGCAAATTTGGCGATCGAGTTGGATGGAGGACAGCATTTTTCTCAAGAGGGATTGGAATATGATGCAATAAGAGATGAATTTTTGAGAGGTGTTGGTATTACTGTGGTTAGGTATGCTAATAATTTGATTTTTGAGAATTTAGATGGGGTATTGGAAGATATTAGGGAATGTTTAAGAGGGAAAAGAACCACCCCTAACCCCTCCTTGAAAGGAGGGGGACAAGACAATATTTCTTACTCCCCTCCTTTCAAGGAGGGGCAGGGGGAGGTTTTTGATTTTATTTTGGGTAATCCGCCTTTTGTGGGTAAGCATCTCCAAAATGCTGATCAAAAGTCAGATATGGAAAAGATATTTGCGGGAGTAAATGGTGCGGGTGTACTGGATTATGTTTGTGCATGGTACTTGAAAGCCGCTCAATATCTTAACTCTTGTTCCCCTTCTTTCAAGGAGGGGCTAGGGGTGGTTAAATGCGCTTTCGTCAGTACAAGTTCAATTTCGCAAGGTGAACAGGTAGGAATTTTATGGCAAGAACTTTATAACAGATACAAAGTTAAAATCCATTTTGCTCATCGTACTTTTAGCTGGAGTAATGAGGCAAAAGGTAATGCGGCTGTGCATTGCGTGATTATTGGGTTTGGCTTGGAAGATATTGACAATAAAAGAATTTTTGATTATGCAAACATTAAGGGGGAACCAACTGAGAAAAAAGTAAGGAACATTAATTCTTATCTAGTTGAAGGAAGTGATTTAGTTGTTTTGAAGAAAACTAAGCCAATTTGTGATATTCCTGAAATGATTTATGGGAATAAGATCGTTGACGGTGGATTTTATTTGTTCACTGATGATGAGAAAAGAGACTTTCTTTCTCAAGAGCCAATGGCTACCAACTTCTTTCGTCCTACATTAAGCGGTGACGAGTTTTTAAATGGTAAAAATAGATGGGTTCTCTATTTAAAAGACATAACACCAAACGAGATTAAGAAATTACCTAAAGTTCTTGAAAGAGTTGAATCCGTCAAGAAATATCGCTTAGAAAGTACGAAAAAACAGACTCGTGACATGGCTAATTTTCCTACTCTTTTTGCGGAACCAAGACAACCTAATAGTGATTTTTTGTTGGTTCCTCGAACATCATCTGAATCGAGAAAATATATTCCATTTGGTTTTTATCCGAAAGATTTCATAGTGAATGATAGTTGTATCGCTGTGCCGAATGCGAGTCTCTATATTTTTGGTGTTCTCACTTCTGAAATGCACATGAATTGGGTGAAGTATGTATGTGGAAGATTAGAAAGTCGTTTTCGTTATTCCAATACAATTGTTTATAACAATTATCCATTCCCTGAAAACATCAGCGACAAACAAAAACAGAAAGTCGAAGATGCAGCGCGGTTAGTCTTGGCGGTGAGAGAGAAATACACCTCCCCTAACCCCTCCTTGCAAGGAGGGGGACAAGAGAGGGAGTCGTACTCCTTGCAAGGAGGGGGACAAGAGAAAGATTCTTACTCCCCTCCTTGCAAGGAGGGGCAGGGGGGGGTTGGATCTAGCCTCGCCGATCTCTACGATCCGCTAACCATGCCGCCCGACTTGGTAAAAGCCCATCAAGCCTTAGACAAAGCCGTAGACCTCTGCTACCGTCCGCAACCCTTTGTAAACGAACTCAACCGCATAGAATATCTATTTAGCCTCTATGAAGCCCTAAGTGCGCCATTGCTCAAAGTCGAGAAGAAAAAGCGGACTAAGAAAAGTGAGAGTTAATCGCTATTATATATCCCATTGATTATAATAAAAGCTAAAAAAGTATAGCCGCAATGCAAATCATTTCAGTACCAGAAGCAGATCGAGCATTTAATACAGTCATTGACCAAGCCCAACATGAACCCATAATGATTCGTCAGCAAAATCGTAATGTTGCCGTGATTTTATCAATAGAAGAATATCAACGCATTATCCAAACCAATATTCAAGAGTTTCAACAATTTAGAGCAAATATTGGTTATAAAGCACAAACGCAGGGATTAACTGAAGAAAAATTGCAAGAGCTTTTAAATAGCGATTAATAATTCTATGCGTCTTGTATTTGATACCAATGTTTTAATCAGTGCATTGCTGTCCCCAAAATCTATTGCTGCCAAGATTTTGAACTGGGCAGAAAACAATAGAACAGTTTTATATTCTGAAGCTACCTTGACAGAACTCATATCAGTTCTGAATCGCCCTAAATTTTCCAAGTATATTTCCCTTGAAGATATTGCAGGATTGGTTATTCGTATTAAAGCAGTATGGCTATCTGTAGAAATCATCAATCAAATTAAACTCTGTCGCGATCCTAAAGATGACAAATTTATTGACATCGCTATAAATGGTGAAGCTTCGCATATTATCACTGGAGATAACGACTTACTTGTTTTACATCCAATTGAAACTATTTCAGTTATCAATCCAAGAAATTTTTTGGATGAGTTTTTAGCATAGAAGCCATTAAACAAGCTGCGATACATAAAGATTTAAAGTTAGAAGCACTAATAGTGATCGCATGAAGTTGTAGCGAATAAAAAAAAGGAACGCAAAGCGCTCCTTTTTTTATTCGTCTTTTTTATTCGTCATAGCCTGTAATGGCTCTAAACATTAAAAATCGTCATCATAGCCACCGCTACTACTTGCCGCTTCATTGTCCTTGCGCGAACCGAGTAGCTCTAATCGATCAACTCTGACTACTGCTTTTTGCCGCTCTTCGCCTGTAGTACGGTCATTCCACCGATCAAACTTTAATGTTCCTGAAACACCGATTAAACTGCCTTTTTTGACATAATTGGCGGCAACTTCCGCAGTTTTATCCCAAACCTCTAGATCGATCCAATCAGGTGGCTCATCGCGATTGCTGGTGTTACGGTTAACCGCGATCGCAAAGTTGCAGACAACTTTTCCAGATTCAAAATGTTTAACATCAGGATCACGACCTGCGCGTCCGACTAGATGAACTTTGTTTAATGTCATAGGACAGATAATAAGAATAGATGATTATTATTATGAATGGATTTTGTGATTTGCGGTGTTTTTATAGTAATTATAGCTGTCGCCACTTGAGCCACGAATCAAAACCCAAAATAGAGGGGCGGCGCAGCGCGCCGCCCCTCTATTTTGGGTTTAATTTTCCGAAAGCGATCGCACTGAAGAAATGACATGATTTGCGACTGTTTCGATCTGTTCAAGGGTATTAAAGCGACCAATTCCAAATCGAATTGAGGCATAGGCAAGTTCAGGAGAGAGTCCTAAAGCAATGAGTACATGGGAAGGAGCAGTTTTCGCAGAGCTGCAAGCAGAACCTGATGAGACTGCCACTACTGGACTTAGAGCTAGCATTAGAGACTTTCCCTTAATGTTAGGTAGACTAACATTGAGGTTGCCTGCAAGTCTTTGGGTAGGATGCCCATTTAAAATCACCCCATCTAGCTCTCGTAGCCTTTGCCAAAGATGCTCACGCAATTGTAAGGTTTCCTGTTGTTCTGATGCTTGATTGGCGATCGCAATCTCTAGGGCTTTGGCAAATCCGACTATTTGCGGCGTATAGAGAGTGCCAGATCGTCTGCCCCTTTCCTGTCCACCACCATGAAGCTGTGGCGATAGATTTACTCTTGGATTGCGGCGGCGCACATATAGCGCCCCGATCCCCTTAGCGCCATAGATCTTATGGGCAGTGAGTGACATTAAATCTATGTGCATCGCCTCAACGTCTAGTGGGATTTTCCCGATCGCTTGAGCTGCATCTGTATGAAACAAAACTTGGTGATCGCGGCAAATCTGACCAATTGCCTCAATTGGTTGGAGTACCCCAATCTCATTATTAGCCGACATTATGGAGACTAAAATCGTATCGTCACGAAAAGATTTCTCAAATTCTTGTAAGTTTACTAAGCCATCCTTTTCAACTGATAAATAAGTTACCTCAAACCCTAAGGATTGCAGATAAGCACAGGGATCAAGTACGGCACTATGTTCGGTTTGCAAAGTGATGATATGTCTGCCGCGTTGGTGATAAGACTCAGCGATTCCCTTGATGGCTAGATTATTAGCCTCGGTTGCGCCGCTCGTAAATACGATTTCTTCAGGAGTCGCATTAATGCTATTAGCGATCGCCTCCCGCGCCAACTTAACTGCTGACTCTGTTTCCCATCCGTATAGATGTCCTAAACTCGCAGGATTCCCAAAAGCTTCCCGAAAGTATGGCAACATAGCTTGCAATACCCTCTCATCAACGGGTGTAGTCGCATGACAGTCAAGATAAATAGGCTTTTTCATGGATTAATATTACGAGAGTTGCAAGGCAACTCTTGTAATTATTTTTTTTACTTAGTCAAATCAATTATATCTTCAAAGTTTTGTAGAGAACTTCTGAATGATGACTCAGCGGCGATCGCATCTTTGGAATTAGCAGCATTGTCTAGCTTCACAAAATTTTTGAACAAATCATTGGCTAGAGTATTCGCTTTTTCCTTTTGGGCTTTGTCTAACTGCATTGCCGCTATCCTTAATTCACGACGAATTTCTCCAAAGGGACCATGAATATAAGTAATGACATCATTCCACTTTTCAGAATATACATACTTTTCAAGACGATTAAAGCGATCGCTGAGGACTTGTAATTTTTCAGCCGAAGAAGCACTGATTGCTGCTATGGGCATAGCGCTCACAGGAAGAACAAAAGTTGTCAACGAAGTGCTTACCAAAGTAATCAGTAAGCAAACAACGATCAAAACGTGATTGAAGCCTGTCCAAATCTTTTTGAAATTAATCACAGAAAAATTCCTTATCCATGTGCAATATTTCTGCGATCTTACCGCAATTTGGATCTAGGAAAACAAAGCCTTAAAAGGCGCTGACACGAACCCATTGTTGGCTCATAGTCTGTTCATACAAGGTTTCCAAGCTATCAATATTTTTTGCTAATGTGTAACGATCTAAAACTCTTTGCCTTGCTTTTAATCCAATGATTTTGGCTAACTCAGGATGCTCGACAAATAGAGGTAGAAGGGTGCAAAGTTGCGAAGTCACTTTATGAGAATCGAGAATGATACCCGCACCATGCTCAATCACTTCGCCATCGGCTCCAACATCTGTGGCAATGCAAGTCACACCACAAGACATCGCCTCTAATAATGACAAAGACAAGCCTTCGACTAAAGATGGCAAAATAAATACATCCGTCCCACGCAAAATTTCAATACGCCTTTTTTCATCGGCAATATATCCCATCCAAACAATACTAGGATCAGAGCCATAAAAAGCTTTGAGCCCCGCCAGCAGAGGACCTGTCCCGACAATCGCCAGTTTGCAGCCTTCAGGCATTCGACATTTACGCCATGATCTGAGCAAAGCTTCCACGTTTTTCTCAGCCGCGAGCCGACCTTGATATAAAAATAGTAGATCAGCTTTGAGTTCCTTTTTGATGTTGGAGATTCCAGGAGAATAGCGATCGCTATCAACTCCATTGGGAATAATCGCAATTCGTGTATTAGGAACTCCCAATTTATTGAGAAGTTCTTTTTGAATATTTGAGAAGATAATAACTTGGTTATAGTCTGCCAAGGATGGCGCGTAGATCTGATAAGTAAGCTGTTGGGTGCTAGAGGCAAGATTGCGACGTTTGACATCAAAGGGTTGGTGGAATGTCGCGACTAGAGGCAAGCCCAGCTCAGCACAAATCTCTGGCAATCGAAAATCGAGGGGTGATATGGCAAGAGACGCATGAACAAGATCGGGTTTGAGCGATCGCAAGGAGTCCACCAAAATTTTATTAGCCCGCAAAGATGGAACCGTATAAACTGTAGACTTATATAGAAATGGTAAGGTTACGTCCTGCTGGCTTCCATCCTCTATATATTCATGCTCAATTTGCTCAGAGATTTCACTTTCAGAATCTGGGGCAAAGTGCATAAAGCTGACTCGATGACCACGATCAAGTAAAGCATTAGTAATTTCACGACTATAGGTTACATTGCCACAAGCTGGCGATTTTTTACCTAACCATGCAATATGCATGAACTACACCACGTTGTTATTAGAAGTAATAATACCAAAATAGCGGTGATTTCTAGTCAGCCACTTGGTGGAACAACTTACTCCCGATTAGACGGTGCGGCGCGAAGTGCTGCACCGTCTAATCTTTCGCTAGG
>Ga0136636_10002421_pt1 | contig 11091 bp, 14 predicted proteins | sample AntDrymUQ8522106_2_FD_104653 | JGI IMG/M metagenome (GOLD analysis project Ga0136636, IMG submission 104653) | Polar desert sand microbial communities from Dry Valleys, Antarctica - metaG UQ852 (21.06) | ecosystem: Environmental > Terrestrial > Soil > Desert | place: Antarctica: Dry Valley... | reverse complement strand
TTACGTGGTGGCGCACTTTCATTACGTGTTGGTGGCGGGTTCGCTGTTTGCCATGTTTGCTGGCTACTATTACTGGTCGCCCCGTTGGACTGGTGTGGTCTACAACGAAACCCGCGGAAAGATCCATTTCTGGTGGTCGCTGATTTCATTCAACGTGACCTTCTTCCCGATGCATTTCTTGGGACTGGCTGGCATGCCCCGCCGTTACGCCGACTACCCGATGCAGTTTACTGATTTCAATGCCATCGCTTCGGTAGGTTCCTTCTTCTTCGGGTTTGCCCAGGTGTATTTCCTGCTGTTCATTGTACTACCAGCCTTGCGCGGCCATGGTACGCCAGCACCCCAGCGTCCCTGGGACGGCGCTGAAGGACTGGAGTGGGAATTGCCCGCACCGTTGCCATTCCATACTTTTGAAAATCCGCCCAAGCTGGACGCCACGGCGACCAAGGTCATCGGTTGATCCAGGACGCACGCCATGGAACAAAATAAAGTCGATCCAAGGAAAGCGATGAGTAATCGAAAATTGGGTCTGACGCTGGCCTTGATCGCCGTCGTTTTCTTTCTTGGTGTCATGCTGCGCATGAGTCTGTTTGGTCGTTGAGCCATGAAGTTCTGGTCTGAAAACACCTCGTTGAAGTTCAAACTGGCCTTGGTGGCGCTGGCGATGTTCGGCTTCGGTTACGCCATCGTGCCCTTGTATAAGGTGTTTTGCGACGTGACCGGCATCAATGTGCTGGCGCTTGGTGATCGATTCATCGAAAGCGCAGGCAGCTCCAAGCCCCTGAACACCCAGGTTGACTACTCCCGCCTCGTGACGGTGGAGTTTGATGCCAATGTGCGCGGACTGTGGCGCTTCAAGCCAGAGAAGAACAGTTTGCGTGTTCATCCAGGTGAGATAGCCACGATCATGTATGAGTTTCAGAATATGCAGGGGCGCAGCATTACCGCGCAGGCTATTCCCAGCTATGCGCCAGAACAGGCTGGCCCCAACTTTCACAAGATCGAGTGTTTCTGTTTTAAGCAACACACTTTGGCGCCTGGCGAGATGAAGTCATGGCCTGTGGTTTTTGTGGTCGACAGTGCCTTGCCCAAAGATGTTCAAAACATCACTCTTTCTTACACTTTTTTTGAAGTTGGCGGAAAGATGCCGCCAGCGCCAGTTGCGAGTAACCGAGCCAATGTCCAAGCAATGGAGGGTTCCTGATGCCAGAACTTTTGCCTGAAGACAAAGGCTCTGGCAAGCTGTCTTTTTGGCGCACTGTCCGGGTCGTGGCCTGGGCTTTTGTGGGCTTGCGCAACCGCAACGGCCACCAACAGGACATGGCGCAGGTCAAGCCGGTGCATGTGATCGTGTTTGGCGTGCTGGGTGCCTTGTTGTTGGTGTTGACACTGGTTTGGTTGGTCAACACCGTACTGTCAGCGTAAATCGGCTGGCGGTCTGGATTGGTGAAAATTTAAGTGTTAAAGGTAAAAACAGAATGAGTACTGCTGCACACGACAAGACGCCTTATTACTATGTGCCGTCGCCTTCCAGGCATCCTGCCATGGGTGCTGTGGGGCTTTTCTTTATGCTATTGGGGGCAGCCAACTGGATGAACGGCATCACCTGGGGCAAATACTCTTTTGCGTTTGGTTTGATGTGGTTCCTCGTGGTTTTGTTCCAGTGGTTCAAGGAGGCCATTGGTGAAAGCGAAAGCGGGAAGTACAGCCGGCGCATCAACATCTCCTTCCGTTGGAGCATGGGATGGTTTATTTTTTCTGAAGTGATGTTTTTCGGTGGGTTTTTTGCCGCATTGTGGTGGCTTCGGGTGCACTCGGTGCCCAACCTGGCCAATGCCGAGAATGCTTTGCTTTGGCCTGAATTCAAGGCGCTTTGGCCCAGCGTAGCGGCCGGCGTCACTGCTGCTCCAGCCGGCATCATCGAGCCGTTCAAGGCCATGACACCGTTTTGGCTACCCACCATCAATACAGCCTTGCTACTGACGTCCGGGGTCACATTGACGGTAGCTCACCATGCGCTGCTTGACGGGAACCGCAGCAAGACCATCAATTTCATGTGGTTGACGGTGATTTTGGGTTTGGTCTTCCTGTTTGTGCAAGGCTACGAATACTTCCACGCCTACCGTGATCTGAACCTGACGCTTGCTTCAGGGGTCTATGGCTCCACCTTTTTCATGTTGACCGGCTTTCATGGCTTTCACGTCTTCATTGGCATGTTGATGCTGCTGTTCATCACCCTGCGCCTGCGCAAAGGCCACTTCACGCCCGAGCATCATTTTGGCTTTGAAGGTGCCGCTTGGTACTGGCACTTTGTGGACGTGGTGTGGTTAGGCCTTTACATCGTGGTCTATTGGCTTTGATGTCGGCCGCCTCCTCAGGCAGCGCGTTGGCTATTTATGGCGTGCCGGTGGGTGTGATCAGCCCCAGCCACCAAGCCGCCAAAATGCCTGTGAACAGCAAAATGGACAGGCCCACACGTAGCGCCAGCGACTTGGCCATGTATTTGGCGCGGTTGTTGTTGTTGCTGTCTTTTTTCATCATGAAGACGAGCGCCGAGGCCAGACTCCCCAGAATACCGACGAAGGCCAAAATGACTATGTATTTCATGAACGGAATTATCACTTGAGTGTACGAGGGCGCTTCTGGATCGCAAGTTGTGTCTCGTTGATGTTATTTGCGCTGGGTCTGGCACTCGGGCAATGGCAGCTAGGGCGCGCCGTTCAGAAACTCGCGTTGCGCGACGCGATCGCTGAAAACCAGGCCAAGCCGCAACTCGACAACGATGGATTCTTGGCCATGCTAGGCACCGGTGAGCTGCTTTATCGGCGCGTCACTCTGACTGGCTACTGGTTGGCCGATGCCACGGTGTTTCTTGATAACCGCACCATGAATGCGCGCGTGGGGTTGGTGGTTGTGACGCCTTTGAAGTTGGAGCCCTCAGGCCAGGTGGTTCTGGTGCAAAGGGGGTGGGTGGCACGCAATTTTTTGGATCGACAGGCACTGCCCCATATTGCAACCCCATCAGCGCTGGTTCAGATTGAGGGAATGGTATCCCCACCACCGTCCCGTCATTTCGATTTGGGCGGCAGTGATAACGCACGCATCAGGCAAAATCTCGACCCGAAGACCTATGGCGACGCTTTGGGTTTGGCTCTGGCACCTGTTTCGGTACAAGAGAGCGGCGATGAGCGCGATGGGTTGTCCAGAGATTGGCCGCAGCCCAATACCGGTGTCGATACCCATTACGGTTATGCATTTCAGTGGTTCACCCTGAGCGCGCTGGTCGCTCTTTATTACTTTTGGTTTCAAATTGTCAAACGTTTCCGACGCACCCAAGTCTGAAGACTGGAATACACCGTTGACCATGGTCGTCAACAGCGTGCCAACTGCTACGGACGATCCACGCAATCTGCCAGGACGCACGCGCCGGGGGCGCATCTGGCTGTTGCTCGTCTGGTTAGTGTGTGCCGCGCCAGTTGTGGCGTCTTACCTGACTTTTTACGTTTTTAGGCCGGATCGGATCAAGAGTTTTGGCGAACTGATTGAGCCGCAGAGGGAGATGCCGGTTTTGCTGACCCAGAGCCTTGATGGCAAGCAGGATCGCCTTGCCTCGCTCAGCGGCCAATGGCTGCTGGTAAGCGTCGCCGGCGGCGACTGCAACACCCAGTGTCAACAGCACCTTTATTTACAACGTCAACTGCGTGAGACCATGGGCCGCGACAAAGACCGGGTTGACTGGGTCTGGTTGGTGGATGACCAGGCGGCGGTGCCGCACGATTTGTTGCCGGCCTTAGGCGACGCCATGGTGTTGAGGGTCGATCCCGCTGGTTTGGCCCATTGGTTGACACCCGGCATCGGGCGAAAGCTGTCTGATCACCTCTATGTGGTTGACCCGTTTGGCAAGTGGATGATGCGTTTCCCGCCTGATCTGGACGTGAAGAACGTGGCCCAGGCCAAACGCGATCTAAGCCGATTGCTGACCGCATCCGCGTCCTGGGATAAGCCTGGGCGGGTTAACAAGCCTTGAATCTGCGTGACTTCTTTGTACGATTTATCGCCTCTGGCGCTGATGCTGCTGATCGTGGCCTGCGTGGCGGTGGTTCCAATCATCTGGATTTGGCGCCGCCACCCCACGCCGCAGGCGAGACGCCATGTTTTGACGGTTTTTGTCTTGTTTTTGACCTTTGATCTGGTGCTCTTTGGTGCCTTCACAAGGCTGACCGACTCTGGTCTGGGCTGCCCGGACTGGCCCGGCTGCTACGGCAACACCTCACCGTTGGGTGCCAAACACGCCATTGCCGCAGCGCAAGCTGCCATGCCCAGCGGCCCGGTCACCCAAACCAAGGCCTGGATCGAGATGCTTCACCGCTATCTGGCGACAGGAGTCGGGGCTTTGATTGTGGTCATGACGGTGACGAGTTGGCTGAGATGGCGCACCCGTGCGCGCCTGGGGCTGGCGCAGGGACAGGGTGAGCTGTCACCTTGGTGGGCGACGGCCACCCTGTTGTGGGTGTGCATACAAGGGGCGTTTGGTGCATTCACGGTCACCATGAAGCTGTTTCCGGCCATTGTCACGCTGCATCTGGCCGGGGCCATGGTGCTGTTGGCTTTGCTGGGTTTGCAGGTGGTTCGCGGCAGCCCGTCACCCGTGCGGTTGGCCATGTCGCGTGCCGTGCATCGATGGTGGGTGGCGGCTTTTGTTTTGCTGGCGCTGCAGATTCTGCTGGGTGGCTGGGTCAGTGCCAATTACGCGGTGTTGGCGTGTAATGATTTTCCTCAGTGCCAGAACCGCTGGTGGCCCGAGATGAATTTTGCCCAAGGTTTTGAGTTGTGGCGACATCTGGGCATGACCTCAGGTGGGGAGCCCATCAGTTTTGCCGCCTTGACCGCCATTCATTATGTGCATCGGCTGATGGCTTGCCTGGTGCTTGTTGTGTTGGTTGGCTTGGCCTGGCAACTCAATCGGACGCCATTTTGGCGCAGACATAGCCGGGTGCTGGCTGCGCTGCTGGGCCTGCAACTGGCAACTGGCTTGAGCAATGTGGTGTTCAATTGGCCGCTTTTGGCGGCGCTTTTGCACACTGGGGGGGCTGCTGCATTGGTGTTGACACTGACCTGGATTGGCGGCAGGGCCATCGTGTTGCCCAGACAGTCGGTTTCAGCCAAGTCAGCGCGTGTCACGCTGGCGCCAGCGCCGCGTAAACCAGGAAACCTGGCGTGAGCACGCTGGCACGCCGGTCTGCCATGACTGCTGTGTCGCAGTATTACGCGCTGACCAAGCCGCGCGTGGTTCAGTTGATTGTGTTTTGCGCCCTGATTGGCATGCTGCTGGCCATTCCCGGCGTGCCGTCCTGGCGCGAGGTGGGTACTGCGGCGGTTGCCTGTCTGGGTATCTGGCTAGTGGCAGGCGCTGCGGCTGCTTTCAATTGCATCATTGAAAAAAGCATCGATGCCAAGATGAAACGCACTGCTTGGCGGCCTACCGCCAAAGGAGAACTGGGTGACCAGCAAACCCTGCTGTTTTCGGCCACCTTGTGCGCAGCGGGCTCATGCCTGCTTTATTTGGTGGTGAATCCGCTCACCATGTGGCTCACATTCGCCACCTTCATTGGTTACGCAGTGGTTTACACCGTCATTTTGAAACCCCTAACCCCACAAAACATTGTGATTGGCGGCGCGTCCGGGGCCATGCCGCCGGTGCTGGGTTGGGCTGCCATGGCTGACAACGTGGGGCCAGAGGCACTGATTCTGTTTTTGATCATTTTCCTGTGGACGCCGCCCCATTTCTGGGCGTTGGCGCTGTACCGTGTGGAGGACTATCGCAAGTCAGGCTTGCCGATGCTGCCAGTGACCCACGGCAATAAATTCACCCGGCTGATGGTGTTGCTTTACACTTTTATCTTGCTGGCAGCGTGTTTGCTGCCCTTCATTTACGGCATGAGTTCCTGGCTTTACCTGGGTGCTGCCGTGCTGCTGAATGCCGGGTTCATTTTGCACGCCTGGTGGCTCTGGCGTGATTATTCTGACTTGCTGGCGCGCAAGACGTTTCGTTTTTCCCTGATTCATTTGAGCCTGTTGTTTGCCGCGCTGCTGATTGACCATTACGTGTGATGGCCATGCGTGCCGACGCACGTGGTTTATGATTGCCCTCATGAACAAACGAAATGCTTTGAAAAAAATAGCTACCTACGCAATCATAACGGGGGCTACAAGCCTATTTGTTGCATGTAAACCGGATGTGCTCAATTTCACTGCAATTGACATCACTGGCGCTGATTACGGCAAGGACTTTGCCCTGACTGACCAAAATGGCCAGCTACGGACGCTGAAAGATTTTCAGGGCAAAGTGGTCATGGTGTTCTTTGGCTATACCCAGTGCCCTGACGTGTGCCCCACCTCAATGGTCGAGATGGCCGAGATCAAGAAATTGCTGGGCAAAGACGCTGACCGCGTTCAGGGCCTGTTCATCACGGTGGACCCCGAGCGTGACAAACCGGAGATGCTCAAGGAATACATGGCAAACTTTGACCCGACTTTTCTAGCGCTTTACACTACGCCAGAAAAAACCGTTGCTCTGGCCAAAGACTACAAGGTGTATTTCAAAAAAGTGGATGGCCCCACACCCACCAGCTACACCATTGACCACACTGCAGGCAGCTATGTGTACGACACCACTGGCAAGTTGCGCCTGTTCAGCCGGTATGGTACCAAGCCTGAACTGACCGTGGCTGACATCAAGCAGTTGCTGAGGTGAGGACAGTGAAGCATGACAAAGATCAGGGATCCAGGGGGTTGAAATCGCCCGCCACAGCACGCATGATGTAAAGTGAGGGTGTCAAGTTACATAAGGAAAGACAACATGCAAATACAAGTAAATACCGACGACCACATTCAGGGTGGCGAGTCTCTGGCTCAATGGGTGCAGGAAGAAGCTGGCAACCGTTTGGCGCGTTTCAAAGACCAACTCACTCGCCTGGAAGTCTTTTTGACCGATCTGGATGGTTCCAAATCAGGCGTTAATGACAAACGCTGTCGCCTGGAGGGCCGCGTGGTCGGCCGTCAGCCGGTCACAGTCACTGCCGACGGCGACAAAATGGCCGCTGCTTTCATCTCCGCCGTGGAAAAACTTGCACGCGCCCTCGAAAATGACCTGGGTCGCGTGAAAGACCGTAACGGCCGCGACACCATTCGCGCAGCGCAAGAGTAAGACGCAACCTGGCCGCATGGCCAAAAAAAATGCCCCTGAAAGCCATCGCTTCAGGGGCATTTTTGATGCGGCGTTAGCCGATGGTTTCAGCCAGATTCAGGCAAACTCAACCAACGCCTTCTTCATCTTTTTCATGGCCGCCACTTCGATCTGACGAATCCGTTCGGCGCTGACGCCATAGACAGCAGCAAGATCGTGCAACGTCATGCCGCCAGAGTTGTCGTCGTTCACCTTCAACCAGCGTTCTTCCACGATGTGCCGGCTGCGTGCGTCCAGCGTGTCAAGCGCAAGCGAGATGCCGTCACTGGCCAGCACATCACGGTGGTGGGCTTCGATCATGGCGGTGGGTTCGTGTGCGGAGTCGGTCAGGTAGGCGATAGGTCCGAAGGCATCCTCGCCATCATCTGAGGGGCTTGGGTCCAGCATCACATCACCGCCAGACAGGCGCGCTTCCATTTCAATGACTTCTTCGCGCTTGACATTCAACTCAGCCGCCATGGCATCAATCTGGCTGTCATTGAGTGTGTCACGGTGCGTGTCCAGGTCTGCCGCAGCGTTTTCGCTTCGGTAACGCTGCTTCATCGAACGCAGGTTAAAGAAAAGTTTGCGTTGTGCCTTGGTGGTGGCCATTTTGACCATGCGCCAGTTTTTCAGGATGTATTCGTGGATTTCGGCCTTGATCCAATGCATCGCATAACTTACCAGGCGCACACCCTGGTCAGGGTCAAAACGTTTGACCGCTTTCATCAAGCCAACATTGCCCTCCTGAATCAGGTCACCATGTGGCAAACCATAACCAAGATATTTGCGCGACACCGACACCACCAGCCGCAGGTGTGACAGCACCAAACGTCCGGCCGCTTCAACGTCGTTGCCATCGCGCAACTTGCGTGCGGCGGATTGTTCTTCGTCCAGCGTCAGCATGGGCATACGATTGACTGCTGAGATATAGGCCTCCAGATGACCCAGTGCAGGCACCATTGACCATGGGTTGACCATCGTCAGTGCGGTGCCCGAAATTCCAGTTGTCGCATTCATGCCATTCCTCCTTGTTGCTTCACTTTTGATATGTTAGCACTCTGTCCGAGTGAGTGCTAATTGAAAAGTTCAATCAACCTGATGGCGCAAAATGATGCCGACTGCCCTGGCTGACTTTCAGTCGGGTTCGACGCGTCCACCAAGGGTGGCTGCCTCCACAATCGGGTGATCAATCTTGTGCAGAAACGAGGGGGTGACCCGGATCGACGCATTGAGCAGTTGCGCAATGGCGGCGTAGTCGTCCGGCAGGGCCGCGTTTTCCCAGCCGTTGGCCGTGTGGCGGGCCAAGCGCACAGCCAGCACCACACATTGCACGTTGGCGCGTTCCGCGTGTCGCTCGTCACTGATGCTGATCAGCAGTTCAGGCAAGCGCCACAATTTCATGAGTGCCTGGCACAGGTCACTGATTTCCACACCCAGCACCTCGCGTTGAATGGCGCTGGAGCGCAAGGTGGTATCAGCGTCTTGGGCGTCCTGGATTTTGACCATCAGTGTGGGTGCGTGAATCCACAGCAACATTTCAGCGAAATCATGTAAAAAAGCAGCCTGGTGGATGATGGTGGCATCGGTGTCGCCGCGGTGCACCGCAAAGCCCAAGGCAAATTGCCCGGCGCGTTCTGCCCGGATCAGCAGTTTCCTCAAGCCTTCCATCGCTCGCGGTTGGTCAGACAGCCAATGCTCCACCGTACGCTGCGGGCCAAAGTGCCTGAAAAACGGCGCAATGCCCATCAGGATCAACGAGGTGGTGATGGACTCAGTTTCGGTGTTGCTGCCCGGGCGCCGCATGGTGGCCACGCGGGACAGCAGCTTCAGTGTCATCAGGGGGTCGATTTGGATGACAGGTGTCAGCATGTTGGCATCCACATCGTCTTCCTTGGCGCGCAGTTCTTCAAGCCCTTGCGCAGTCGCGGCCAGGACCGGAATTTCGGCGTTCAGGAAATGCTTCGTCCAGGCCCCAATATGTGAAAGAGGCGCGGTCAGGTAGTTGGGTGCGGGTTCGGCGGGTATCAGCGCAGGGCTACCGGGGGTGGGCTGGTCAGTCATTTAGGTCCCGTGTCAATTGCCCGTGAGTATGGCGCCAGCGGGCTCTGCGGGTCAAGTGTCGAATTTGACGCTGCTGCCAGTAGGAAAGAAAAGTTTGGCACCGCTGGATAATGGCGCTTTAACAGATTGACTGCCTAAGCACATGGACTCGCAAACGCTTTCGAACAACTCGACCCATACACCTGGCATGCCGGGCAAACCTGCGCCGAATGAGCCACGCTTGACCAGCCTGTCGCACGGTGGTGGCTGCGGCTGCAAGATTGCACCTGGTGTGCTGTCGAACATTCTCAAAGGCAGCACCGGCATGCCCCTGCCCAAAGAGTTGCTGGTTGGCATCGAAACGTCTGACGACGCGGCGGTTTACCAACTCAACGATGCGCAGGCGCTGATCGCCACGACAGATTTTTTCATGCCGATCGTCGACGACCCGTTTGACTTTGGCCGCATTGCCGCCACCAACGCCATCAGCGATGTCTATGCCATGGGTGGCACACCGATCATGGCGCTGGCACTGGTCGGTATGCCAATCTCCGTGTTGTCGGTCGCAACGATCGCGAAAATTCTGGAAGGTGGCGCCAGTGTTTGCTGTGCGGCTGGCATCCCGATTGCCGGGGGCCACACGATTGACTCCGTTGAGCCGATTTATGGTCTGGTGGCACTTGGCCTGATGCACCCGGGTCGGGTCAAGCGCAACGCCAGCGCGCAGGTCGGCGACCGGTTGATTCTTGGCAAGCCACTTGGCGTGGGCATCATGTCAGCCGCACTGAAAAAGGACAAACTGGATGCCGCCGGTTACACCCTGATGATGCAAGTGACGACCCAGCTCAACACCCCCGGCCCAGCCCTGGCCGCTCTGGACGGCGTGCATGCCATGACCGATGTGACTGGTTTTGCGCTGGCTGGCCACACGCTTGAAATGGCACGCGGCGCCAACTGCACGGTACAAATTGACTGGCAAAGTGTGCCGTTTTTGAGCGGTGTGCGAGAGCTAGCGGACCATGGCTATATCACCGGGGCGTCTGGTCGCAACTGGGCGGCTTACGGCCATCAGGTCAGCTTGCCCGAAGGGTTTTCAGCCGTCGATCAAGCCCTGCTGACGGACCCACAAACCAGCGGCGGTTTGTTGGTGTGCTGTGCGCCTGATGCGGCACAAGCGGTGCTGAACACTTTTCAGCGTATGGGTTTCGCTGATGCGGCAGACATTGGCTGCGTCACCGAAAAGCAGGAAAACGCCTTTTTGCAAGTGCGCTGAGCAAGTTTCAATGGAATTTTAGTGCTCTAGCCCTTGTATTCATTGATCTTGTCGCTATTAAAGTTATATCAGTGCGTTTTGACGCTCTGGCATTTTGCAGTCGGGGTGGGCGTCACAAGGCTTTCTGAATCAGTGCACCACTGTACAAATAAGGCAGTAAAGGTGGCCTGCCTGCTTCAGCACCGCCACGGTTTTCCACGCTGATGGCCAGTTGGGTGATTTTTGACAAGGTCTTTTCGGCCACCGGCAGTTGGGCGGTTCTGATTTTTGGTGTCAGAACACCAAGAGAAACCGGTTTGGCGCGGTCACTGTTGTCCCACAGTTGCATGCTGTCGTTTTGCCCTTCCTTGATGTCGGTGAGGCGTTGCAACATCAGCAATCCATCTTGCGGGTCAAAGGTGACAAGCATGCCCGGGGTTTGTTGCCCATCCAGCAGCACGGCAACGTATTTGGTTTGTGGCACGCTTTTGAGTTTGGTTTGTAAGTGACTGATCTGCGCGTTGAACATTTCGTACATGCCGACACCGGAAGCGGCACCCACCGCCAGGAT
>Ga0136636_10002418_pt1 | contig 11104 bp, 5 predicted proteins | sample AntDrymUQ8522106_2_FD_104653 | JGI IMG/M metagenome (GOLD analysis project Ga0136636, IMG submission 104653) | Polar desert sand microbial communities from Dry Valleys, Antarctica - metaG UQ852 (21.06) | ecosystem: Environmental > Terrestrial > Soil > Desert | place: Antarctica: Dry Valley... | reverse complement strand
AGATAAAGGGTCATATTTCCTGACGGTACATTGTGGTACGAACGCACAAGGCGGCCTGTCGGGTCGAAAAGGTGGATGTGTTGAACAGTCACATCGCTGTATTGTACGTTAACGGCGTCGGTGGCCGGGTTGGGGCTGAAGGAGATGCGGCCCTTAAGCGAGGGCTCAACATTGGAAACCAGCGGGGAGCAAACGCCATCAAAAGCGGTGTCGAAGAATGCCTGCACCAGTGCAATGTCATCAAACGTGTTGCCAAGCCCGCACGGCAGGTCGGAGTCGGGGTGGTAAGTCCATGCAGTGGTAAATTCGTTTTCAGCACCGGGAAACAAAGTACCAGGATTGTGGATGGCCAGGGTTCGCCGGTCGCCGATGGTTATACCCGCAATGCACATCGTCCAGCCGGTCACCGAAGCTGGATCGTCGGGGAAGGCATGGTCCACGGGCGGCAGGTTGTTCAGGTTGTAACCTGTGCCGCCATAGGTTAAGGGCGATCCGTCGCGCCAGTGCGCATTAAGGAAGTTGTAGTATTCGAAGATCTGGTTGGGATCGTTTGTGGCGGGCGGATTCGATCCCACACTGCCACTTTCATAATACATGAATTTATCCAGGCTTTTGTTCAGCAAGGTTGCGCTTTGAACGGGAATGTTGCCCTGAAAAACAGGAGTGCCCAGGCAAGAGGATGCTGGATTTCCATCAACAACGTCCGTGTTGTAGGCAAACATGGTGTTCAGCGCAGGATTGCAGCCCTGGTAGTCGTCGAGGTAGCAGCCAAGATCAAAGTCGGCAAACAAAGCAAAGGCCACCGAATCAAGCTTTTCCCCACTTAAATAAAAGGTTTTGTGGTTGGTAAAGACAGTGTTGTTGAGCACGGGTTGATCGTTGCAATCGAATACCCAGGCGAGCAGCTGGGTCTCCATCGGTATGGATGTATTAATTTCTGGAGTTCCTGCACCCATGAGGTTGAAAACCGTCCAGGCCATTTGTGCCGGAACAAATGATGGTTTGTCTTGCAGGAATACGGCCGGGTAGTCGCCGTCGAGCGGGTTGTATACCCCGTCGTCGTTTTCATCGTAAAATGGTGCAAACGGACGAGCTATTACCGGCAGATCAAAGCCGTTGATGTCGGCAAAAAAGGGATTGTTTTGCCCTGGCCAGCCTGCGATGGATGGGTATTGAGCAACCAGTTCGGCTGCCGAAAGTCCGGGAAGTTGGGCGAGCATGGAGGCGATGTCATTGCCGTTTACAAAGAAAATTTTATCCCATTTGAAGCAATCATCAACGTTTGTTGTTCCGTTGTCGTTGAGCGGACCGGGCCAGTAGCCTGAACCGAATTCGTTGGCTGCAAGTCTCAGGTTTAATGCCGGATCTAAACCTCCCAACCACATGGATGACGTGTAAATGGTGGTTGGTGATACGGCGCCGGTGGCAGGGTCGACATACTGAAAACGACCTTCGCTGCCATCATTGAAGAGGTTGCCGCCGGCCTTGATGGTAGCACGGATGTTGTTGGCATTGAGCTCCGCGATGGCCGAAGGAGCGGCACAAGGCGTTTGCGCATGGAGCAATCCGGTGGATAGGATGGCCAAAACAAAGAGGTTTGTGTAAAATACTTGTCGGGTCATATTTTTTGATTTGGTTGAAAAATAGAAAGTACAGGTTTTTAAAAACAGATGCGGGGTACATACCATCCGTTGCCTACAAATATTTTTCAAAAAAAAATAAGATGAACAGATGATGTGTAAACGAGGCGTTTTACCTTAACAATACGGCATTTGATTGTGTGAATACACCGGAGAGCTTTGGCTGCTATTTGCCCAACAGGCAGGTTTATTTGGCTGCAAAAGGATTAACGACTAATTTCGTGCACCAATACAACACACTACCGCATGTTTGAACGACAATCCCGCGAATCTTACCCCCTGCGCAACATCATCGTCCTGGCCCTCGTGGTGCTTGGCTCTTTTGCGGTTGTTTTTTTCCAACAAAAGAAAAAACAAATACCCGCTCAAAACGGACTCAAACCCTCGGAGCAGTTTTACGCCATGCGCGATTATCCCGATTTTCGCCCGGATGTGGCCATGTATACCCTCGCCCTTCGGCAGGCAAGGGAAGCAGTGCAGCAACGCGGTCCGCAAAACGGCATCTCGGCGCCTTGGCAACTGGAAGGCCCCGCAAACATCGGCGCCCGGGTGAACTGCATCGCCGTTCACCCCGTCAATCAAAACATCATTTACCTCGGTTACTCCGGCGGCGGCATCTGGAAAACCACCGACGGCGGCGCGAACTGGTTCCCCATTTTTGATGACCAGACTTTTCTTGCCATCTCCGACATCGCCATCGATCAACAAAATCAGAATGTGCTTTATGCTGGCACCGGCGACCTCAACATCAGCGGATACCCGTTCATCGGCAACGGCGTGTGGAAAAGTACCAACGCCGGCGCTACCTGGGAACACCTCGGACTGGAAGTCCAAAGCATCATTTCCCGCATCATCATCCACCCCACCGATCCCAATACCTTGTTTGCAGCGTCCACCGGTATACCTTTCGAAGCCAACAACGACCGCGGACTGTACCGCAGCATCAACGGCGGCCAAAACTGGGAACAAATACTTTTTGTGTCCGAACAAGCAGGCATCATCGATCTGGAAATGGATCCGCAAAATCCGGACGTGCTTTACGCCGCTTCGTGGGACCGCATCCGCAACAACCAACAAAGCATCGTGAGCGGACCCAATGGCCGCATCTGGAAAACCATCGATGGCGGCGACAACTGGGTGATGCTCACAGGTGGCCTGCCCGAAGTGAACATGTGCCGTCCGGGCATAGCCATCGATGCCGCCAATGGCCAGCACCTCGTGGTCACTTTCGCTGGAGTAAACCTCCAGTTCGAAAACGCTTACGAAACCTTCAACGGCGGCTTGTCGTGGGAAATCATGGACAACCAGAACCTGAACGACGGCTTCCAGGGCGGTTTTGCCTGGTATTTCGGCAAAGTCGTCATCAACCCCTACGATGCGGAAGACGTCTGGATCCTCGGCGTCCAAACCAAGCGGCGGTCTCAGAACGGCTTGCCCTGGACGGAAGGTGCCGGTTTTGCACAAGACGTGCATGCCGACCACCACGCACTGGTGTTCCTCGGTCCTGGCGAAGCACTGCTGGGCACCGACGGCGGTCTCTACAAAACGACAGACAACGGCGCAACCTGGATCAAACACGAAAACATTCCTTGTACGCAGTTTTACCGCGTAGCCTGGGATCCGCACAGCGATGTGCCCGCGTATTACGGTGGTTCGCAGGACAATGGCACGCTCACCGGCAACAGTTCGGCCATCAACGATTGGTTCCGGGTGTATGGGGGCGACGGTTTTCAGGTGCGTTTCCATCCGGAGGTTCCCGGACTGTTCTATGCCGAATACCAAAACGGCGGCATCGGGTACATCAACAACGGCGATTACCAGTCGGGCACCGAAGGCCTCGACGGAGCCGACCGGCGCCATTGGGACATGCAGTACCTGATCAGCAGCCACAATCCCGAAATCATGTACACCGGAACCTACCGTCCGTACATGTCTACCGCAGGGCACCCGCCTTTTTGGGAGCCCGTGGGCCCGGACTTCACCGACGGCATTGTTTTCGGCTCCAATTTCCATACCATAAGCACACTGGATGAAAGTCCGCTCGACCCAGACCGCCTGTATTACGGCACCAACGACGGCAATGTGTGGCGTGGTAACCCGTTTACGCAGGAATGGACCAACGTAAGCGACGGGCTTCCCAACCGTTATGTTTCGAGTGTGAAGGCTTCCCCCACGTTGCCCAATCGGGTGTTCGTGACCCAAACAGGGTACAAAAGCAACGATTTCAGTCCGCACATCCACCGTTCCGACGACGGCGGCGGCACCTGGACGCCCGTGAGCGGCGACCTGCCGCCCTTGGCCGTCAACGACCTCGTGGTGTTGCCAGGCCACGCCGATTCGGTGTTGTTCGCAGCCACCGATGGCGGTATTTTCATCACTTCCAACGGCGGATTAAACTGGGAACCACTGGGCGTCGGGTTGCCCCATGTGCCGGTGTACGACATTGATGTGAACAACAACGAACATACCCTCATTGCGGGAACCCATGCGCGCAGCATTTACACCTACCCGCTCGATTCGTTGCAGCTCGGAAACGACGTTTCGACGTACAACCCCGGCAGGCCGCAATCAACGTTCGCCGTACAACCAACCCTCGCCAACGACCACATCACCCTGATGGTGGAACAGCCGGGCAGCAGTGCAAAAAACGAGGTGTTGATTTTTGATTTGTCGGGAAAACTGCTGGAAACACACAACTTCACGGGTGCGGGCTTCAAGGAAGTTCCGGTGAGCCACTATGCCCCGGGCATGTACCTCGCACTGGCAAGGAGCAAGGGGAAAGTTTGGGAGCAGCAGAAGTTTGTGGTGGGGAGGTAGCGGGCATGTACTCCGGAGTTCCAGCTCCGGAGGCATCTACGGCGGGTTTGTACAGGTATGGAAAGACTTCCGCTGCCGACGCAGCTCCTGAATGTATTTTATGTTCAAATGATACACACCTTTACGTCGCTGACTTGGCGCTGGCAGTGCTATTATCAACGGTAGTGTGCGAAAATCAAGCTGTTACGCGCCGTAGAGATCTCCGGAGCTCCGGAGTACATGCGCGCTTTGCGTGTGTAGCCTACTGCCCGCTAATTTCCACCGCATCAAGCAACACATCAATTTCCTCAAACGATTTCACGCCCACCCTTTCCTCGTCGCCGCCTTCCACCACGATGCCGGCGGGTTGGATGGCGTGGATGGAAGCAATTGCAGCATCGGTATCGCCTTCGGGGTTGAGCAGGATGGAAAAACGCGATGCCAGGGAGCGCCACGTTTCGGGTGCGATGTTGCCTACGCCGTTCAGGATAAAATGCCTGACGTTTCCTGAAGTCGCTTCCAGGATGCGCAGGGTTTCGGAAGCGTTGTCGTTGGGGATTTCCAGTAAAATGTCGACACCATCAAAGTCTGACAATGCCGTGCCATGAGTGCGGGCATTGATTTGAACGGCGGGCAGGTTAAAAAAATGTGCTGCTTCGCGCACGTAATCGAGTGGTTTGGTGGCAAATTCGCCCACGATGACAGGCCCTTCCACCCATTCGCGGATGGCATTCATCACCATGGGCTCGAGGTATCCTGGCGTTCCCTCTTCGAGATTGAAACCGAGAAAATGTACCTCGCGGGCCGCAAAATAGCGCGCGTCGGTGAGGTTGTTTATGCGGGAAGCTTTGATGATCATAATCATGCTGTGAGGTGGCAAAGATAAGCGCTCCGGAACGTGTTTTTTGTGTACTTTTGCAATCTCCATTCACCCAACAACTACCGTTTTGCGCCCACGTTCCCTTCTCTGGATTTTCCTTTTGCTTGTCGTAGCCCTTGTGGTATGGAAGCTGTATACCAACAAACAAACGATGGCCGTCGATGCCAAACTCTCGCAAGTTATCCGGGCATACGTACCTGTAGAGGTAACCACGCCAAAACTGGAAGACCTGGCCATGAGTCTCGAATCCGACGGTATTTTTATGCCGGCCAAGGAGATGTTTGTCATTTCCGAAACAGCCGGTCGCGTGGTTGCCGTTTACAAAAACAAAGGCGAATGGGTGGTTGAAGGAGAAGTAATCGCTAAGGTCGACGACGAACTACTCAACATCGAGCTCGAAGCTACCCAGGCCAACCTTGCCAAACTGGAAAAAGACCGCGAACGCGTGGGCAACCTCGTGGAAGGCGAAGCCATTGCTAAAAACAAAATTGAAGACATCCAACTGGGTATCCTCGCCGCCGAAGCCAAGGTGAAAGGTTTGAAAAAACAAATCGCCAACACAAGCATCAAAGCACCCATGACGGGTGCTATGGGATTGCGTTTCATCGAACGCGGTAGTGTGATCGGTCCGGGCATCCAGGTGGCCCTCATCACCAACCTCGAGAAATTGTTTCTCATGGTAAAAGTGACCGAACGCGATGTGCTCAACATTAAAAAAGGACAAAAAGTAGGCGTCGCACCCGATGTGTACCCCGGCTCCACCATTTCCGGCAAAGTGACCAACATTGGTCTTCGCGCCGACAACGCCTTCACTTACGACGTAGAGATAGAAGTGCCCAACCCCAAAGACAAACCCATGCGCGCAGGTATGCACGCCCGCGCCATTTTCAGTTTCGCCAACAACCGCAAAGGCCTCACCATTCCGCGCCGCGCAGTGGCTGGTAGCTTGCAGGATGCCAAAGTGTACATCGTGCAGGATTCCTTGGCCATCCGCCACGCTGTGAAACTCGGCGCCGTGTTGGGTGAAAAAGTAGAGGTTTTGTCGGGACTTAAAGGCAACGAAACCATAGTGGTTTCTGGCCAGCTCAACCTCAGCGACAGCACAAGGGTGCAGGTGGTTAAGACGGTTGAAAAGTAAATCAGTCGACAGTCGACAGTCCTTTAAAGTCCAAAAAGCCTGCCGACTGTCGACTGTCATTTTTTTTCCCCTAACTTTGCGGCTCATTCATAAACCGCCCCTGCAACGCCCGTTGTTTGAGGCACCCGCCTGTTGTATGGGTGGGCTAAAACCTTTTTTATTTCCATGATAAACATCACTTTTCCCGACGGCAACATTCGTGCGTATGCCGCCGGAACCACCGCCCTCGATGTGGCCAAATCCATCAGCGAGGGCCTCGCCCGCGTGGTGCTTTCCGCCCGTGTAAACGGCGAAGTGCGCGACCTCACTCGCCCCATCAATGAAGACGCGAGCATCGTTTTTTACAAATGGGATGACAAAGAGGGTAAAGCGACTTACTGGCACTCCTCGGCCCACTTGCTCGCAGAAGCACTCGAAGCGCTTTATCCGGGCACCAAATTCGGCATCGGGCCGTCCATCGACAACGGTTTTTACTACGACGTGGATACCGGCGACCGCACGCTCACCATCGGCGACCTGCCTGTCATCGAACAAAAAATGCTCGAACTGGCCCGCACCAAAAGTGAGTTCAAACGCACCGAAGTGAGCAAAGCCGACGCCATCAAGTTCTTCACAGAGAAAAACGATGAGTACAAACTTGAACTCATCAACGACCTGCAGGACGGTACCATCACCTTCTACCAACAAGGCAACTTCGTCGATCTGTGCCGGGGACCACACCTCTCAAACACCGAAAACATCAAGGCGGTGAAACTGCTCAACGTAGCTGGCGCTTATTGGCGCGGCGACGAAAAACGCAAACAACTTACCCGCATCTACGGCATTACGTTCCCGAAAGCCAAGGAACTGGAAGAATACCTGACGCTGCTGGAAGAAGCCAAAAAACGCGACCACCGCAAACTCGGCGCCGAACTCGAGTTGTTTATGTTTTCGGAAAAAGTAGGTCAGGGCCTGCCCATGTGGCTGCCCAAAGGCACCGCTGTGCGCCAAAGACTCGAAGATTTTCTGAAAAAAGAACAATTGCGCCGCGGCTACCAACCCGTGATCACGCCGCACATCGGTTCGAAAAAACTTTACATCACTTCCGGTCACTGGGAAAAATTCGGTAAGGACTCATTTCAGCCCATCCTCACGCCGGATGAAAACGAAGAGTTCCTGCTTAAACCCATGAACTGTCCTCACCACTGCGAGATCTACGGCTACCGTCCGCGCTCCTACCGCGAGTTGCCCATCCGCATTGCCGAATTTGGCACGGTGTACCGCTACGAACAATCGGGCGAGTTGCACGGCCTTACCCGTGTGCGCGGCTTTACTCAGGACGATGCGCACATCTTCTGCACCGAAGACCAACTCAAGGAGGAATTCCTGGGTGTGCTCGACCTGACGCGCTTCGTATTGGCCAAACTGGGTTTTGAAAAATTCACGGCTCAGATCAGTCTGCGCGACCCGGAAAACAAAGCCAAATACATCGGTACCGACGAAAACTGGCGCCGCGCCGAACAAGCCATCATTGAAGCTACGGAAGAAGCCGGTCTGGTGACCACCCGTGAAATCGGCGAGGCAGCGTTCTACGGTCCTAAACTCGACTTCATGGTGAAGGACGCCCTTGGCCGTTCGTGGCAGCTGGGTACCATCCAGGTGGACTACAACCTGCCCGAGCGTTTCAACCTCACGTACGTGGGTGCCGACAACGCGGAGCACCGACCGGTGATGATCCACCGTGCGCCGTTTGGCTCCATGGAGCGTTTCATGGGCGTGCTCATCGAGCACTGCGCCGGCAAATTCCCGCTTTGGTTGTCGCCCGAGCAATTTGCCATCTTGCCCGTGAGCGACAAGTTTGTGGAGTATTCCTACCATGTGAAAGCGCAGCTTGAGAGCGAAGACCTTCGCGGCGTTGTAGACGACCGCAACGAGACCATCGGCCGCAAGATCCGCGACAACGAGCTCAAGCGTATTCCTTTCCTGCTCATCGTGGGTGAGAAAGAACAGGACGCTGGTACGGTTTCGGTGCGCAAACAAGGCGAAGGCGACCAAGGCGCAGTTAGCGTGGATGCGTTTGCGAAAATGGTGCAGGCGTTGTTGTAAAAATCAAGTTTGAGAGAAATAAAAAAAAGCCGTCCCGATGTTATTGGGATGGCTTTTTTTCAAGAGGGATGTAGACGCGAATACCGCGCTGCAATGTTTTACTGCTTAAACTTTGCTTGAAGATGGCCAGGGGCTGATGGGTTTTTATTGTGGTTACTAACGACTTTGGACTTACAACTTATTTGTACCTTTGTAGGCTATGAGCAATTTCGTCGTTTCCGCCCGCAAGTACCGTCCCCAGCGTTTTGAAGATGTGGTGGGACAGCAGCATGTGGCGGGCACTTTGAAAAACGCCCTGGCTACGGATCACCTGGCGCATGCGTTTCTGTTCACGGGGCCTCGCGGTGTGGGCAAAACAACCTGCGCGCGCATCCTGGCCAAAATTATCAACTGCGAAAACCGTACGGCCGACCATGAGGCCTGCGAAGTGTGTTCCTCCTGCAAAGCTTTCAACGACAACGCATCGTTCAACATCATCGAGCTCGACGCAGCTTCGAACAACGGCGTGGAACACATCCGCGCCATTGTGGAGCAGGTGCGTTTCGCTCCGCAGCAGGGCAAATACAAGGTGTTCATCATCGATGAGGTGCACATGCTCTCGGCTGGCGCTTTCAATGCATTTTTGAAAACGCTGGAGGAGCCGCCGCCGCACACTATTTTTATCCTGGCCACTACGGAGAAACACAAGATCATCCCCACCATCCTTTCTCGCTGTCAAATCTTCGATTTTCGCCGCATCACCGTGCAGGACATGGTGTTGCACCTGCGCGGCATCTGCGACAAGGAAGGCATCAAAGCCGAAGACGACGCCCTGCACATCATCGCCCAAAAGGCCGATGGGGCACTGCGCGATGCACTTTCGATCTTCGACCGCATCACCAGCTTTTCGGGTAAAAACATTCGTTACGACGACGTGATCGAGAACCTCAACGTGCTCGATTACGACTACTTTTTCCAAATCACCGATGCGCTCATGGCCGAAGACGTGCCGGCCATCCTGCAACTGTTCGACCAGATACTGCGCAAAGGTTTCGAACCCGAAGTGTTTGTTTTAGGCCTCGCCGAACACCTACGCAACATCTTGGTGTGCAAGGACGAAGCCACGTTGTCGCTCCTTGAGGTAGGCGAAAGTTTGCGCGAACGCTACCGCAAACAGGCCGCCTTGGCGCCCGCCACGTTCCTGCTCACCGCCCTGAACCTGGCCAACGACTGCGACATCAACTTCAAAATGGCGCGCAACAAACGCCTGCACGTGGAGATCAGCCTCATCAAAATGGGGTACATCCACCGCGCCATTAAGGCTGCCCGATCGCCTGCCGCTGCCGCACCACTGGAAAAAAAAACTCCTGATCTGACCTCGGCACCCGATCCATCCACACCACCGCCACCCATACCTTTGCCCAGCAACGCCTCACCTTTGGGCAAGGATGCTGTTTTGGAATTGAAAGCAGGGTTGCGGCTTGGACAAAAAAAAGCCGAAACCATATCACTGAGTCTAGATGCTTACGATACCGCCGTCGCTACCGAAGAAGCGCATAAAGCAGCCTTGGAAAGTAGGCTCAACCATGAAAATGCCAGTGCCGAATGGAACCAATACGCTACCGGCGTGGATTCGCCCACCCTGCGCCAGGCCATGCAACTGGCCAAATTGAAACTGGAAGAAAAAGTTCTGACAGTTACCGTGGGCATGAGCACACACCGCGGTTTGTTGATGCAGGAAATGGGACGCCTGCTCGATATTCTGCAAAAAAACCTACACGACCCGGCCGTCAGATTGCGCATCGAACTGGATGAAGCCCAACTCGAAAGTCTGAAACCGCCGGCACCCAAACGCCCTACAACGGTGCGTGAAAAAATCAACAACATGAAAGAGTTGAACCCTCATGTCGCCGATTTGTTGCTAAGATTTGACCTTCGTCCCGAAGAATGACAACTACCACTATGAATGCTTTTTGGCACCTTGAAAACATAGATGTAACCCACCTGCTTTGTCCAACCAAACTCGGCAGCGAGGATCTCATGACGCAACACGCGCACCAATCTTTCAAAAAAGGCGACCCGGTGTATGTGCCCGCTGAAATGGCTGACCGGATCTTTTTCATCAGCAAGGGCAAGGTGAAAATATCGAGCATGAACGACGACGGCAAGGAAATTACCAAAGCCATCCTCGGCAAAGGAGAGGTATTCGGCGAAAGTGCGCTGCTGGGTGAAGATCTTCGCCGCGATTTTGCCACAGCCCTCGAAGATACCGTAGCGTGCGTGGTGAACCTCGAAGAACTGCGCAGCCTTATGCGCGAACGCAGCGAGCTCAATTTGTTTTTCATGCGCATGTTCGGAGCGCGCCAGCTCGACATGGAACGCCGGCTCGAATCACTCGTGTTTCGCGACAGCCGCAGCCGCATTGTTGAGTTTTTATACCGTCTGGTAAAACAAAAAGGTGAACGCGTAGGCTACGAATGGGTGCTGCGCAACTTCATCACCCACCAGGAAATTGCCAACCTCACAGCCACCAGCAGGCAAACCGTGACTACCACGCTCAACGACCTGCGCTTTAAAAAACTGCTT
>Ga0136636_10002417_pt1 | contig 11108 bp, 9 predicted proteins | sample AntDrymUQ8522106_2_FD_104653 | JGI IMG/M metagenome (GOLD analysis project Ga0136636, IMG submission 104653) | Polar desert sand microbial communities from Dry Valleys, Antarctica - metaG UQ852 (21.06) | ecosystem: Environmental > Terrestrial > Soil > Desert | place: Antarctica: Dry Valley... | reverse complement strand
GATTGGCGTATGGACGAGAGAAAGAGCTTCCCAGCAATTCGGAAGCTGGTCTGACATTCAAAAAATTCAACCAAATCTCTAAGAGTCGCAAAGATGAAGGTGGTTTGCGTGAGGAGACGCAGTTTACCGTTCGGGTCAGCCGTGATGGCACAACCTACCGTCTGATTTGGCGACAAAAAGGCCAAGGTCAAGACCATGTCGTCGAGGAGTGGGATGACGTGGCTGATGCGTTCAAGCCATCCAGCAGCCAAGCGATCAGCGCACAGCGCTTCCCGATTCGCCTGTTCAGCCAGGGACAAATTGCAGCATTGGCAGGTGACAGCCAGCAAGCCTTGCTGAACGTGATTGATGATGCGGCTGACACTGGCTCACAGCACGCTGCGTTTGACGAGGCCAAGCAAACCTTCTTTGCAACACGTGCTCAGATACGCGAACTGGACGGAAAGTTGCGCGCCCGCGATGCATTGGGACTGAGTCTGCAGGACGTTCAGCGCAAACTTGCGCGCTTTGAAGGGGCTGACCACGCTGCAGTGCTGAAGAACTATCAGCGCACCAGTCGGCAAAGTCGTGAGGTGGAACGTCAGTTCGAGAATGCGCGCGAATTGACCACACGGCTAAAAGCCTTTGGGCAAGAGCTATTGGCAGAAGATTTGCCAGATGGCCTATTCGACCCGGCTGCCGACGTGTCTGTGCTGCGCATCGTGCGGGTTCTCCACGCGGCAATTGCAAAAGCACGCTTGGAGGTTGAACGTACTGCCGTCAACCTCGATGAAACAGTGACTTCGCTCAAAGACTTGAACGATGTGCCTTGGTTTTCTGAAATTGCACACGCCAAAGCCGCCTATGACCAGCTGAAGGCTGACTTGCAGCAACAGGGCGTGAGCGATCCGAGTGAGTACGGGCGATTGGTTCAGGAAAGGCAGCGTCTGGATACCGAAATCAAGCGTCTGGATGCGCTGCAGAAGCAGCGTGACAGCCTCAAAGAAAAAGCGCAGGTACAGCTGGAAGCGGTCTGCGCAGCACGACGCGCGATGAGTGCCCGCCGCGTGCAGTTTCTGCAACCTACGCTTGAAGGTAACCCGTATGTGCGGATTGGGCTCATTCCATATAGCCGGGATGCTCGTGCCATTGAGCGATCGGTGAGGGATATCTTGAGTGCGGCTGACGATAACTTCAAGACTGACATCTATCAGGAGCCACAAGACGATGGGCTGGCCAAGGGGTTTGTGGCCGATCTCGTACAGTTATCTGAACTTGTCGAAAAAGTTGGTGAATGGGATACACCGTCTTTTGAAAGTTCGATCAAGGAATTGAAGGTTCGTATCGTCAGCGCCAGTCGTGGAGAAGACGTATTTGGAGCGCGCTTTAACAAATTCTTGAAGGCAGAGGCAGAAAAACGTCCCGAATTCGTCGATCACATCCTTTGCTGGTTCCCGGATGATGGTCTGCAAGTGGAGTACAGCCGTAAAGGCGATGGCCGTGATTTTCAATCTATTGGTCAGGCATCCGCCGGACAGCGCGCTGCCGCCATGTTGGCGTTCCTGTTGGCCCACGGCAGTGAACCCTTGGTGCTGGATCAACCTGAAGACGATTTGGATAACCATTTGATCTATGGCTTCGTGGTTCAGCAGATTCGCTCTAACAAGCTGCGTCGTCAGCTCATCATCGTGACCCACAACCCGAACATCGTCGTCAATGGTGATGCCGAGTTGATCCATGTGTTGGACTTCAACCACCAGTGCTTCGTTAAGCAAACAGGCTCTCTCCAAGATCAAAAAATGCGCGACGAAGTTTGCCAAGTCATGGAGGGTGGCAAGGAGGCCTTCGAGCGCCGTTACCAACGACTGGGAAGGGAGGTCTGAGGTGTTTGATAACGTTGTGGACTTGCTCGAAAAAATTCGTCTTGGCGAAGACTCTTTCCTTGAGCTTAAAGAAGTGCGCTTTGCTGGGCAACGCGTGACTGCGCCCCATCGCGACTCGCTTGCCGATGAACTGGCGGCATTTGCGAATGGTCGAGGCGGTGTGTGTGTGTTGGGCGTGGATGATGCGCGTGAACTGCTAGGCATACCGCTGGACCGCCTTGACTTGGTCGAAGACTTTGTCCGGCAGCTCTGCCTGGACTGCATCACCCCCCCTCTCGCGCCCGTCATCGAACGCATGACGCTGCCCAGCAGTACGGGAGAACAACTGCCGATGTTGAAGGTCGATGTGTCGGGTAGCCTGTTTGTGCACAGAAGTCCGGGCGGCTATTTCCACCGTGTTGGCAGCGCCAAACGGGAAATGGCGCCAGACTACCTCGCTCGCCTGTTCCAGCAGCGCAGTCAGGCGCGCATCATTCGCTTCGACGAACAGCCAGTACCTAGCGCAACGCTCGACGACTTGACCGATCAACTTTGGCAGCGTTTCGCAAGTGCCCGCATCCAAGACACCAGAGACGTGTTGCTGGACAAGCTCGCGATGGCCAGGCCCGACGCAGATGGCACCGTTCGGCCGACCATCGCCGGGGTCTTGATGGCAAGTCCTGATCCTCGCCGTTGGTTACCCAACGCATTCATCCAAGCAGTGGCCTATCGGGGCACGGACGTGCGGCCTCAAGGTGACGCTGCTTACCAGCTCGATGCACAAGACATCTGCGGTCCGCTGGATGCTCAGGTGCTCGCGGCTTGTCATTTCGTCAAAAAGAACATGCAAGTTTTTGCCTTCAAGCAGGAAGGACGGCACGACCTTCCTCAGTATGACCTGACTGCGGTGTTTGAGGCGTTGGTCAATGCGGTGGCTCATCGTGATTACTCGATCCACGGAGCGAAGATTAGGCTGCGAATGTTTGCCGACCGGCTTGAGCTCTATTCGCCTGGCGCCATCCCCAACACCATGACAGTTGAAAGTCTGCCTTACAGGCAAGCAGCACGGAACGAGGCCATCACCAGTTTGCTGGCGAAATGCACTGTGCTGGACGGCGATCAGGGGTTCACTGGCCGCGGTGCCATGATGGATAAACGCGGCGAAGGCGTTCAGATCATTCTGGATAGCAGCGAGCGCTTGTCAGGCAACCGTCCGGTGTTTAGCTTAGTGGATGAGTCTGAGCTGTTGCTCGTGATTCATGCAGCTCGACTGGTGGATGCACTTTAATGGGGTTGGGTGTGCGCAGCTGTCCCAAACTGTTGCCGCAAGTGGTTGGGTCGGGTTTTAAGTCGTCAGTGGAGCGGCCTGTGTACCAGCGTCTCAAAGTGTTTTGGAATCAATGAATTCGCAATTTCCCGCCGCTGAGAGATATTGAACGCAACCAACACAATCCCCACCGTCACCGGAGAAACCCCATGCAAAAAATCCTCATCATCGTGAACGCACCCCCTTATGGTAGCGAGCGCTGTTTGTCCGCTTTGCGGCTGGCTACGGCGCTGGTGGCGCGAGAGGGGGAGCGGCCTGAGGTCAGCTTGTTTTTGATGTCTGACGCGATCATTGTGGGTTTGCCCAACCAAATTGACGGCGCGGGCAAGGGGCTGCAGAGTCTGGTGGAGACGCTGGTGGCCGAGGGCGTGAGCATCAAGCTGTGCCGCACCTGCGCGCTGGCGCGGGGTCTGGCGGAGTTGCCGCTGATTGCGGGCGTCAGCATCGGCACGCTGCCAGAGCTGGCCGAGCGAACGCTGGCTGCGGACAAAGTTATCACCTTTTGAGGTGTGCGGCGCAGGTTTTGAATTTGGAGCCGTTTGTTGGCGTGCGATGTCAGTCAGAATAGCAGTCGCTACGCTTGTCGAATTTCTTTTTGAAATAAACGTGTGATAGCTTTACCAGGGAAAGTATGGTTGTGGCAATAATATATTATTTGTTCGACTAAGCCGGTCAGCATAAGCTCTGTATGTCATTTCATGTGTTCTTCATAGGTGACTGCCGCATTTTTGACGCATGAAACTTATGCGTGACAGCTTGCTGACCCCCGGGGTATCAACGGATAATCCCAGCTTTTCTGGATGCAATCTATAAGCCGGTCAACATAAGCTTTGTAGGTCATTTCATGTGGTCTTCATAGGTGACTGCCGCATTTTTGGCGCATGAAATTTATGCGTGACAGCTTATCCCGTGTTGCACGGTTAAAATAACAGATAATGTCGGCTAAATATTTATAAAACTGTTTTTGGAATTCTCTGATGGAAATTAAAGTAAACTTTCTCGATAAGCTTCGTCTTGAAGCCAAGTTTGATGATTTCACGGTGGTGGCCGATCAGCCCATCCGCTATAAGGGCGATGGTTCAGCGCCTGGTCCGTTTGATTACTTTTTGGCATCATCGGCTTTATGTGCGGCTTATTTTGTGAAGCTGTATTGCAATACGCGCAATATTTCTACCGAAAATATCCGCCTCTCACAAAATAATATAGTTGACCCGGAAAATCGTTATCAACAGATTTTCAAAATTCAGGTCGAGTTGCCAGAGGATATGTCTGACAAAGACCGCCAGGGTATTTTGCGTTCCATCGACCGCTGTACCGTGAAAAAAGTGATTCAGGCGGGGCCTGAGTTTATGATTGAAGAGGTTGAGAATTTAGATGCCGATGCGCAGGCACTGCTAACGTTGAATCCGGCTTCGGATGCGAGTACGTATATTGCAGGCAAGGATTTGCCGTTACAGCAAACCATCGCCAATATGTCCGAATTATTGGCGGGCTTAGGTATTAAGATTGAAATTGCCTCGTGGCGCAATATTATTCCGAATGTGTGGTCGCTGCATATCCGCGATGCCCACTCACCCATGTGTTTTACCAATGGCAAGGGCGCGACCAAAGAAAGCGCCTTGGCGTCGGCATTGGGCGAATATATCGAGCGACTGAGTTGCAACCACTTCTATGCGGGTTCGTTCTGGGGCGAAGACATCGCCAATGCGGCGTTCGTCCATTACCCGAACGAGCGCTGGTTTATGCCTGGCAAAAAGGATGCGCTGCCCAAAGAAATTTTGGATAAATACTGCCGAGAAATTTACAACCCCGATGGCGAGTTACGTGGCTCGCATCTGGTTGATACCAATTCCGGCAACGCGCAGCGTGGCATCTGTTCCCTGCCCTATGTGCGCCAATCCGACGGCAAGGTGGTGTATTTCCCGTCCAACCTGATCGAAAACCTGTTCGCCAGCAATGGCATGAGTGCTGGCAATACGCTGGCCGAAGCGCAGGTGCAGTGTCTTTCTGAAATTTTTGAGAGGGCGGTGAAACGCAAAATCATCGAAGGGGAAATCGCCTTGCCGGATCTGCCGCACGAGGTGCTGGCGAAGTACCCCGGCATTCTGGCGGGCATTCAGGGCTTGGAGGAACAGGGCTTTCCGGTGTTGGTGAAGGATGCGTCGCTGGGTGGCGAGTACCCCGTGATGTGCGTCACCTTGATGAATCCACGCACTGGCGGTGTGTTTGCCTCGTTCGGCGCGCACCCTTGTCTTGAGGTGGCGCTGGAACGCAGCCTGACGGAATTGCTACAGGGTCGCAGTTTTGAAGGCCTGAACGATTTACCTCCGCCCACCTTTGTCAGTAACGCCGTGACAGAACCCAATAACTTTGTGGAGCACTTCATTGATTCCAGCGGTGTGGTGTCATGGCGCTTTTTCAGTGCCAAGGCGGATTTCGCGTTTGTGGAGTGGGATTTTTCTGGCCAGGGCAAGAACGCTAACATCAGCTCGAATGCCGAGGAAGCCGCGACCTTGTTCGGCATTCTCAAAGACATGGGCAAAGAGGTGTACATGGCGGTGGTTGACCAATTAGGCGCGACGGCGTGCCGGATTTTGGTGCCGGGCTACTCGGAGGTTTATCCGGTAGAAGATTTGATCTGGGATAACACCAACAAAGCACTGCTCTTTCGCGCCGATATTTTGAATTTGCATCAGCTCGACGATGCGCATCTGGAAGCCCTGCTTGATCGTTTAGAGAACAACGAGCTAGACGATCACAGCGACATAGCCACCTTGATCGGCATCGAATTTGACGAGAACACAGTCTGGGGTCAGCTCACCGTTTTGGAGTTGAAACTGCTGATTCAGCTCGCCCTAAAGCAATTTGAGGAAGCGCACGATTTGGTGGGCGCCTTCCTGCAGTACAACGACAACACGGTCGAACGCGGCTTGTTTTACCAAGCCTTGAATGTGGTGCTAGAGGTGCAGCTAGATGACGCGCTAGAACTGGACAACTACGCTGTCAACTTCCGTCGCATGTTTGGCAACGAGCGCATGGACGCGGTGATAGGCTCAGTGGACGGCAGCGTGCGCTTCTTCGGCTTAACGCCCACGAGTATGAAACTGGAAGGTCTGGACAGGCACCAGCGACTAATTGATAGCTATAAGAAACTGCATGTGGCGCGGGGGAAGGTGGCGGGTAAGCCTAGCTAGGGAAAGTGGGGGTGGTGCGAACATGGAAAATTGTTGAAAATGCCGCATTGTCATGCTGTAATTGCAGCATGACACCAGCCATCACCATGCAGCGCTCACCGAGCGCCCCAACCCGCAGCGTCGCGCTCTCGTCTATCTGGCAATTGATTTTGAGTCAGGATGGGGGGCTCACATCGGATCGCACCCAAGTGGCGGTCAGTTCGCTGATCGGTTTCAAGCTTGGCAATGACCAGGCGTACAAAATCCTCAAAGTTGGCATCACCAGCAAGGTGCTCGACCCGGTGGGCGACTTCCTCGGCCTGAGTAAGTCGCTGATTGCGAGTTACCTTGACCTTGACCGGGGAACAGTCAGCCGTCTTGCCGCAAAGGATCAGATCCTCCCGACGCATGCGGCGGAGAGTGTTTTGCGCTTATTGGAGCTGGACGGGATGGCGGCAGAGACGTTCGTGACCGAGGCGCAAGCATCCGCATGGTTGCGCAGGCCGCATCCGATGCTGGATGGCGAGACGCCGCTGGCGGCGGCCAAGACTTCATTCGGAACGCAGCGTGTGAAGGACATCCTGCTGGCGATCAAGTATGGCGGTGTCGTTTGATATCGGTCTGGCGAATCGGATATTGCGCAAACCCCCAGCCCTCTGACGCGGCAATCCTGTCTTCGCTAGGGTATGGCTCGACGCTTGGCAATGGCCGCTGGCACACGAAGGGTCTGGCGCAACTCGTCTATGCAGGCGCGTGCCGTGCGCTTTGCCAGCTCGAAAAACGAGTCCATTGCAACGGAGCAGATCCCGCCAATCAGGCGCTCATGAGGCTCGACTTCCCTGAGGGGGCGACCGTCCTCGATGTCAAGGACTTGGGCTTGCCTGCAAACTGGCGCACCAGCGAGGCTACCACCCAATCGTTGGGTTTGGCTTGGCTCTCTAGTGGCACGAGTCTTGGCCTGTGGGTGCCGTCATACATCGAGCCCGAAGACAAGAACATGCTCATCAACCCGGCGCACCACCTGTACGGCGCGATCAAGCTGACCGTCGAGCGCAACCCTTTCACGTTCGATCCACGCCTGTTCGCTGACTAGCCCTGCTTGACTGCTCTTTTCCAAGAGAACGTGCACGTAAGGTTGGCCGCTCAACCAGCCCCCACACTGGGCGTAGAAGATGACGTTTTGGGGAATGACTATGAATAAAATAAGCCTCTAGCCTAGGTTGAATAAGCGCTGACAGCTATAAATTAAATAGCATAGACCATTCCCCGATGCGCTTTGGGTATCCGACGAAAGAAGATACGGGGATTTATAGTGACCAACGAATCCGCTGTGCAAGCCAATTTCAGCCAGCTTCATCCGCAAGGTTTGCGGGAAACATCGATTCGTTAGGTCACACGATATGAGCACACCAGCGTTACGAATGGCATTTTGTCCTCAGTGCAAGGCAGCGCTTCAACGCCGCGTTGTGGATAGCGTGGAACGCATGGCGTGTTTCGCTTCTTGTGGTTACGTGTATTGGGAGAATCCAACGCCAGTGGTTGCTGGGCTGGTTCAGCTTGGGGCGCATTTCATCCTCGCCCGCAATGCGCAGCGGACTTCGGGCATGTTGTTGCTGAGGAAATTCAGTTCATCGGCCATTACGCGCTGCCAGAGCTGAATCAACTCATCATCGCGTTCGCTGTGCGTGTAGGCGGTGCCATCCGTCTGAGCGACGAGATTGCAGAGGTTTTATCCCTTTCCAGAACCGAGCTTGAACGCTACGACTTCGGCAAACTTGAACTCACTACCCAAATCGTTGCGGCTGGACTGGCGGGAAACTTTTGGCGTTTGGCGTTAGGCTCGTGGCAATTTGCGCTAAGGAATAAACCACGTAGGTCTTCATCGTTGGTTCGGGGAAACTCGCAACAGAGTTGGTCGAGAAGTTGGCATTGCACACCGACTTTTCTATCGCGGCCTAGACTGGGACGCCCTCACATCAAGGGCGATCTATCGTCGTCCACGCTGGCTCTGGGCGCGAGATTGAGCCCATCGCACGCTACTGCCAGCAAACCACTTCGGTGTTGGTGGAGCTTGCGACTGGATCGTCACTAGGGGCCGTTCAACCTGACTTTCCTATCGTTCGCTGTCCCAACACGAACATCCTGATGCTCAAATTCATGTGCATGCTGGAGCGATCTGGTTCGCTGTTTAAAGGGCGCGACATTCACATCACCGAATCGCACCAATCATCGAAAACTTCGGTGCCAGGCACCGCCGTTGCCCTAGCCAACGCGCTGGGCGTTCCTGCGTCTCACACAACTTCGGTGCGCAACGCTGGCGAACAACGGGCAGCCCTCCACATTCCACCAGAACACCTTGCGCGGCATGCATTGCATCGCATTGAGGTTCACGATGGTGCCTGCAAAATCTCCATGGAAACACGGGTGTACGGCGACTCGGCTTACGCCAGTGGCGTTCAGCAAATCATCGCAGCGATACAAGGGAGAGAACTTCAAGCCCGCATCTATTCGATCAATGAGTTCATCGAAACCGGCTGGATATGAATCCACGTGCTGTCGATCTCGCAACGCTCACAAGTATGAATTTGGAAGGACTAAACAGGCACCGCCCCTCACCCCAACAAATCACGCAGCGCCCGCGCCACCACCTGCGTAGCGCGGCGCAGGTCGGCCAGGTTGAGCCGTTCATCAGCGCGTTTGGCGTGTGATTCGAGCACGGTGCGCGGCCCGGCACCGTAAATCACGCCGGGGATGCCTTGTTGGGCAAATAGGCGCATGTCGGTGTACAGCGGCGTGCCTAAAGCGGGCAGGGGTTCGCCAAACACGGCTTGGCCGTGGGTTTGCAGGGCGTGCACCAGCGGCTGGTTGCCGGGCAGGGCTTGCATGCTGTGCGCCAGCAAGATGCGCCGCACGTCCACGCTGACGCCGGGCAGCTGTGCGGCGGTTTGCTGAATCAGCGCACGCAGCTGGGCTTCGACCTCGGTGGCGTTTTCCTCGGGGATCATGCGCCGGTCTAGCTTGAAGCTGACGCGCCCGGGCACGACGTTGGTGTTGGTGCCGCCCTGGATAACGCCGATATTCAAATACGGATGGGTGATGCCTTCCACCTGCGAGGTGATGCTTTGGTACAGCGTGTTTTGCGCGTACAGCGCATGCAAAATAGCCACGCCGGCTTGCAGCGCGTCCACCCCGGTGTGGGGAATGGCGGCGTGGGCGGTTTGGCCGTGCACGGTGACTTCGAGCTGCAGGCAGCCGTTGTGCGCGGTGATGACGGCGTAGCTGAATCCGGCTGCGATGACCAAATCGGGGTGGGTGAGGCCGTTGGCCAGCAGCCAGCCGGGGCCGAGTTCGCCGCCAAATTCTTCGTCGTAGGTGAACAGCAGGTCGATCTGGCCCCGGGTGGGGGGGCACACGGCTTCCAGGGCGCGCACGGCAAAGGCGTAGGTGGCGAAGTCGCTTTTGCTCACGGCGGCGGCGCGGCCGTAGATCATGCCGTTTTCCAGCTCGCCGCCATAGGGGTCGTGCTGCCAGCCGTCGCCGGGGGGCACCACATCGCCATGCGCGTTCAGGGCGATGGTGGGGCCGCCTGCACCGTAAGTGCGGCGCACGATCAGGTTGGTGATGCTTTGCAGGCCGTGCGCGTGCACGATGTCGGCGGGCACGGGGTGGGACTGGGCTTGCAGGCCCATGGCGTCCAGCATCTGCGCGGTGCGCCGGGCGTGCGGGGCGTTGTTGCCCGGCGGCGTGTCGGTGGGCACTTGGATGAGTTGCTGCAAGAAGCGCACTTCTTCCTCAAAGTGGGCGTCGATCCAGTGGTCTAGTTGGGTGTAGAGGGTCATGGTGGCCGGGCGTCAAGGGGTGGGCTGGGTTAGTTGGTGCAGCAGATGGCTGAAGGCGTCGATGGCCAGTTGCATGTCGCAGCTGGTGGTGGATTCGAGCGGGTTGTGGCTGATGCCTGCGTTTTGCCCGCGCACAAACAGCATGGCTTGGGGCAGCACGGTGTGCAGTTTCATGGCGTCGTGCCCCGCGCCGCTGGGCAGTACCTGCACCGGCAGGCCGAGCGCAGCCACGGCGCTTTCCCAGCGCGCTTGCCAGGCTGGGGCGCTGGGGGCGGCGCTGGCGCGCAGGGTTTCTTGCAAGGTGTAGCGCACTTGGCGGCGCTGGCAGATGTGGTGCAGTTGGACCTGGGCGTCGGCCAGCAGGCGGTCGCGCTGGGCATTGCTGGGTGCGCGTAGGTCTACCGAGAACTGGCAGCGTCCGGGCACGACGTTGACCGAGCCGCCGGGCACCACGAGCTGGCCCACGGTGGCCACCGAGTCGGCGTCTTGCGCGGCGCGGGCTTCCAGCGCAAGCATGAATTCGGCGACAGTGCAGGCGGCGTCCAAGCGTTGGTGCATGGGCGTGGTGCCCGCGTGGCTGGGGGTGCCGATGACTTCGCCGCTGAGGCGCACGCTGGCGTTGATGGCGCTGACTACGCCCAGCGGCAGGTTCAGCGCGTGCAGCACTGGGCCTTGCTCGATGTGGATTTCGACAAAGCCGAGGTAGTGCGCCGGGTCGCGCTTGAGCTGCGCAATGGCGTGCAGCAGTGCGGCCTTGGCTGCGCTACCTTCGGCGTTACGTCTTGCGTTAGCTTCTGCGCCGCTGGCTGCGGTCTGTGCTGCAGGGGCCTGGCACATTGCGTCCAGCAAAGTGGTGCCGTGGGCGTCTTACAGGTCCAGCCACGCGGGGTTGAAGTCACCCGTGAGGGCGCTGGAGCCGATGAAGGTG
>Ga0136636_10002416_pt1 | contig 11108 bp, 9 predicted proteins | sample AntDrymUQ8522106_2_FD_104653 | JGI IMG/M metagenome (GOLD analysis project Ga0136636, IMG submission 104653) | Polar desert sand microbial communities from Dry Valleys, Antarctica - metaG UQ852 (21.06) | ecosystem: Environmental > Terrestrial > Soil > Desert | place: Antarctica: Dry Valley... | reverse complement strand
GGCGTACGGCGTTTGGCAATTATTGCAATCAATTTTGCGCGACTGACATGCGGTAAGTGTTACGCCCCTCTTGTTTGGCGGTGTAGAGAGCGCTGTCGGCGCCGGTCATCAGCGCGCTCAAACTTTGGCCATGCAGCGGGTAAATTGCCATGCCGACGCTGGCGGTGACATGCGCATCGCCAGCGGTCAGGCTGAACACCCGGGCCAGCAGGGCAATGATACGCTGAGCGATTTCTTCGACTTCGCCATGGCTACTGATTTTGGGCAGGATCACGGCAAATTCGTCGCCGCCAAGGCGTGCCACGGTATCGGATTCACGTACCGCCTTGGTCAGACGACGGGCCGTTTCTACCAGCAATTCGTCGCCGGCGGGGTGCCCCATGCTGTCGTTGACTGCCTTGAAGTGATCGAGATCTACATAGAGCAAGGCGAACTCATCACCATAGCGGTGCGCCTGGGTGAGGACCATTTGCAAACGGTCATCGAACAAAGCGCGATTCGGCAGATCCGTCAGCGGGTCACTTTGCGCCTGATGCCGCAGCCGCTCTTCCATTTCCTTGCGCTGGGTGATGTCGATAAAGGTGGCGACGTGCCGGCCACCGCTCTCCACCGCCTCATCGTGAATGTTGGAAATGGCCAGCCAAACGAGGTAGACCGTAGCATCCGGTCGCCGATTCCAGATTTCACCTTCCCAATGGCCGACTTGGGCCAGCGCATCCCACATTTCGTGGAAAAACGCTGCGTCATGACGGCCCGAGGCGAGCAAACTCGGGTTCTTGCCCAGCACCTCTTGCGGTCGAAAGCCGGTAATGGCCGTGAAGGCGGGATTGACCTGAATAATGTGGTTGGCGCCATCCGTGACCACGATGCCTTCGGCGGCATTTTCCATCACTGCAGCGGCGATCTGCAGGGCACGCTGGCTGGCCAGTCGATCCGTCACATCCTGCACGCTGATGACCCAATGGCGTTGGGCATCGGCACTTTCGATGGGCGCGACATAAACATCGCCCACCCGCATGCGAGAACCATCCGGCCGACTAAAGCGGACGCGGGCAGTGATTGAAACAGGCTCTCCGCGCAACCGGCGGGCCTGGCGCTCGGCAACCATAGCGCGATCCAGCGGGTGCACAAAGTCCAGCAGCGGCCGATTCAAAATATCTGCCTGCCCCAGCCCGACCATTTCGGCGGCGCGTTCGTTGATAAAAACGACGTTGAACTCGGGGGCTTGCATGATAAAAATGGCGTCCTGACTGGCTTCAACCACCGAACGGTAGCGCGCCTCGCTCTGGCTGATCAGCGCCTCTTTGTGCTTACGTTCTGCCACCTCATCATGCAGCTGGACATTGGCCACCGAGAGCGCCTGGGTACGCTCGGCAATCATCTGCTCCTGCCCTGCCGTCAAGGCCTGCAAATTCAGAAAATAGCGCCGCGAGCGCCGGGCAACCAAATGCAACAGCAGCGCAATGGCCAAGGAGGCCACACCGATAAAAAGTACGGCGCGTTGCCGTTGATCGCTGCGCACAGCCAGCGCCTGAGCTGCTGGCATGCTGACGCTGATACCGCCGCGAATCTGGCCCAACTGATACCCCTGGCGGGCATGGCAGCCCATACAGGCTGTTTTGACCAGGAGTGGCGCCATGTAGCGATGCACCGGGCCAGCCGGGCTTGTCTCCAGAGACAAAACATCGCGCTGGTTTTTGCTATCAAACGTCGCCAAAGCCGCAGCCTCCCAAGGGTCTGGCGCGTTAGCCGGGCGCATCGGATCCAGACTGGTGATGTGATACTTGACGCCATCGGCGGCCTCGGCGATTTCGGCAATCTGCCGGGTCATAAAGGCGGGATTGATCATCGTCAGCCGGGTGCCATCGACCGTTTCCAGGTCACGCTGGGGGTGCTCAAGGTACGGATTCGGCTGGGTCTTTTCGGTCACCCGGACATATACGCCGCCGTGTTGAGCGTTCCAGTCGCGGGTTAGTTCAACCAGACGAAACAACACACTGCCGCGTTCCCGAGCCAGGGTTTCAATGTTTTCGTCGATCTGGCGAAACTCGCCAACAACAGCCAGCGCACCAAGCAATCCGAGCAGTAGATAGCCCAGCACAACAATCGTCTGATAGCTGAGGCGTCGTTGCCGGGTTGGCGTCTGCGGCGAAGCGGCGGTGAGCGGAGTGGGCATTAGCGAGATGAAATGGAGAAAATGACGTTTGGCAGGGGCTTATTTCCACTGCAGACAACAGGGGAATTTACTCTTAGAATCACCAAACAACAAAAACAATTTTAGTCATTTTTCCCTGTTGACCGCAGCAATTACTGAATTTCTAAAAAATCACAATAACATGAAAAACAATCAACCTATCACCCAGCGGGAAGTGCCCTTTCCGCCGAATTCCTACCTGGTTTCGCGGACTGATCTAAAGGGAACGATCACTTACGCTAACGAGGCCTTTGTTGACATCAGCGGCTACAGCCACGCTGAGTTGATTGGCAGCAGCCACAACTTGGTGCGCCACCCGGACATGCCGGAAGCGGCTTTTCGAGAACTGTGGGCAACGGTCAAGTCCGGCTTGCCGTGGCGGGGATTGGTCAAGAACCGCAGCAAGAGCGGTGACTTCTATTGGGTTGAAGCCTTTGTTGTACCGCTCAAAAAGGACGGCGCAATTACCGGCTACCAATCAGTCCGGATGCCGGTCAACCGGGAAAAACGAGTTGCCGCCGAGATGGCTTATGCCGCCGCTGGGCAAAAGGGCAGCCTGCCACAGAGCGGCAAACGTTCGCTGACAATACAGTCGCGTTTATGGGCCGCTTTGGCGGTCATTCTGGCCTTGATGTTGGTCATTGGCGTGATGGGCATCCGGGGCATTGCCGAAAGCAATGAGCAACTGGACCGCATGTTCAAGGAAAAACTGACGCCGTCGAACGCGACGAACCGGATAATGGTTTTGCTGGCTGATAACCGGGCGCAAATCATGCTCGGCCTGCAGCATGACCCCTCGAACCCAAATGCCAAACTGCATGACCACGCGCTGGACATACATATTGAAGCGACACTTAAGAACCGCATTGAAATCAATAACCAGCTCGACGAGCTGAAAAAAGTTTCATTGAGCGAAAAGGAACAGCAACTTCTGGCCAAACTGGGCGATACCCGCGAGCGTTTCTCGAAAGAAGGGGTCAATGCCGCCCGAGGCTTGCTCAAGGAGGGCAAATTCCTCGAAGCCAACGAACTGCTGCTACTCAAAATCAACCCGATGTATGCTGAAATGCGGCGCGATGGCGATGCCCTGATTCACGAGTTTGCCCATGCCGCAGAGCTGAACTTTACGGCGGCGGAAGCGCGCTACCAGTCGATCCGCAATATCACCATCGGCAGCCTGATCTTTGCGCTGTTGCTCGCCCTGATTGGCGGCACCCTGCTCGTCAAGGCGATTGTCGGCCCGACCCGCAGGGCAATTGCACATTTCGAGCGAATTTCTGAAGGCAAGATGACGGATGATATTGATATTTCCGGGCGTGATGAAACCGGCCTGGTGCTGTGCCACCTGGCCTCCATGCAGTGCACCGTTAAAGCGATGCTGGACGAAATTGGCACGGCCTCACGCGCTATCGACCGGCGCTGCCATCAACTTGAAACACAAATGAATCAGGTCGCCGAACAGTCCGAGCAGCAACAAGCCAGCGTCGAAGGTGTCGCTGCAGCAACGGAGGAATTCAGCCAGTCGGTACAGGAAGTGGCCAGCAACGCGCATGACACTGCTACTGCCGCCCGCGAATCGCAGGAGCAGGTGAGCCGGAGTAACGCGGATATCAGTCAGAGCATGGCGGCAACCACCCGCGTTGTTGATGCGGTGCAATCCTCCAACAACACGATTGACCAGTTGAATCAATCGATCGCCAAAATCGGCGACATCACGCGCGTTATTGCCGACATTGCCAGCCAGACCAATCTGCTGGCCTTGAACGCCGCGATTGAAGCGGCCCGGGCCGGTGAGCAGGGCCGGGGTTTTGCCGTGGTCGCTGACGAAGTGCGCAAGCTGGCTGAACGGACGACCAGTTCGACCGCCGACATCAATAATACCGTGGGCGAAATTCAGGCGGTGACAGCGCGGGCGGTGGCTGGGATGGATCTGGCCTCGAAAGAAGTGGAAACCGGCATCGGCAAACTGCGCGACAGCGTTGCCGGGCTGGAAGGCATCATGCATTCCTCGGCACAAGTTTCGGCGATGTCGAACCAGATTTCCGACGCAGCGCGGCAGCAAGGCATTGCCAGCGAAGAAGTCGCCAACAGCATGCAGCAGATTACCGACCTGATCGAACGCAACTCTGCCGCCTCGCGCTCGGCAAAACAGGCAACCGCCGATCTACTGACCACCGCAAAGCAACTTGACGCGGTGATCGGTAGCTTCGAGCTTTACCGAAACTAAACGCCGGCACGTAAAATGGGGAGCTTCCGAGCTCCCCATTTTTTTGCCATGACAAATAACCTGCTGCCCTCCGCCCTGCTTTCGCCGATCCAACTTGGCGCCCTGCATTTAAAAAACCGCATCGTTATGGCGCCGCTCACCCGCTGCCGGGCCGACAACCCCGGCTTTGTGCCGAATGAAATGATGCTGCGCTACTACGCGCAACGGGCCAGCGCTGGCCTGATTATTTCAGAAGGCACCATCGTTTCGCCCCAAGGGCGTGGTTACCCCTTTACACCGGGCATCTGGTCCGACGAACAAGTCGCCGGCTGGCGCCTGGTGACTGATGCAGTCCATGCCAAGGGCGGGCTGATGGTTTGCCAATTGTGGCATTGCGGCCGTCTGTCACTGCCCGAATACCACGATGGCCAGCCGCCGGTAGCACCTTCTGCGGCCAACCCGGAATGGAAGATGTTTTCCCTGACCGGCCAGCCCGATACAGTCACGCCGCAAGCGCTAACGTGTGACGAAATCAAGGGCATCGTCGCCGACTTCCGCAAAGCCGCGGCGAATGCGCTGGCGGCAGGTTTTGATGGCGTCGAGATTCATTCTTCGAACGGCTATCTGTTCCATCAATTTTTCTCGGCACAGTCGAACCAGCGCGACGACGAATACGGCGGCAGCCATGAAAACCGCGCCCGGATTTTCTTTGAAGTGCTTGATGCGATTGGCCAGGTCATGCCATTCAACCGCGTCGGCTTCCGCCTAAACCCCATGCTCAACCGCTTCCACGGGCTAAATGTTGATAGCGAAACCGTGCCGATGTGGGAATACATCATTAGCCGGGCCAACGATTACGGCCTGGCTTTCCTCCACCTGACCGAGCCAATGAGCCCGAAGCAGATCGAAGACACCCCAGGCGCACTGGCCGATGTCGGCGCCCATTTCCGCGCTCTGGCCAAGATGCCGATCATCACCAATGGCGGCCTCGACCAGGCCAAGGGTGAAGCCCGATTGGCGGCTGGCCTGTGCGCTGCCGTCGCCTACGGCAAGGCGTGGATCGCCAACCCGGATCTGGTTGAACGCATCCGACTCGGTGCGCGGCTCAACGAAGCCGATGTCAATACCTTCTATCAGGGTGGCGAACACGGTTACCTTGATTACCCGACGCTTGCCGCATGAAGTACCTCGGCACCCTGTTCGCCCTTACGGCCTTCGCCCTGAGCGCTTTGGCGGACGGCCTGCCGCCGAACGTTTTGAAGGCACTGAAAGCGGCGCAGATTCCCGCCGCCAATGTGGCGGTTGTCGTCCAGCCAGTCGATGCCAGCACACCGCTGGTCGCCCATAACGCCAACCAGTCGATGAACCCGGCCTCGGTGATGAAGCTGGTCACCACCTACGCTGCGCTCGACTTGCTCGGCCCGGCCTTTACCTGGAAAACCGGGGCGTGGATCGACACTCCTGCGGTCGACGGCGTTTTAAGCGGTAATTTGTATCTCAAGGGGAGCGGCGACCCGCGCTTTGCGATCGAGCATTTGTGGTCGTTACTCCGCCAGTTACGCGTCCGTGGCATCCAGCACATTGCCGGCGACGTCATTCTTGACCGCACGGTATTCAACGTCCCCAGCATCGACCCCGGCGCCTTCGACGACAAGCCGATGCGCCCCTACAACGTCGGCCCGGATGGCCTGCTGATCAACTTCCGCGCCCTGCGTTTTACCCTGCTGCCGGACAACGGCAAGCCGCGCCTGCTAATGGAAACGCCGAGCGAAGGCCTGCGCGTCGACAACCAGTTACGCAGTGGCGAAGGTAGCTGCGGCAGCAATTGGAAGGACTTCATCAACGTCCGCCTGATTCCGGAAAACAAGGGCAGCCGGCTCGAATTCACCGGCACTTTCAGCGCCCTCTGTGGCGAGAAATCGCTCAACCTTTCGCCGCTTCCGGCCGACGGCCAAACGCAAGGCCTGATCCGCGCCTTGTGGCAGGAACTCGGCGGCACGCTGGCCGGGCAGGTGCGCGGCGGCAATGTGCCGATCGGCAGCCGGCTGATCGCCCAGCATGAATCGTCGCCGCTGGCCGATGCGGTGCGCGACATCAACAAATACAGCAACAACGTCATGGCGCGGCAGGTATTTTTGACGCTTGGCAACGACGCCCCGCCTGCGCGGGATACCGTCCCCGGCGCTGCCGGAAACATAAAGGAAACCCCCTTGGGGGGCACCACCCCAGCCACCGCCGAGCGCGCCAGGCAGCGCATTAGCGACTGGTTAAATGGCCGCAACCTGCGCTTTAGCGAACTGGAAATGGAAAACGGTTCCGGCCTGTCGCGCCGCGAACGGATCAGTGCCGACAGCCTGAATCGCCTGCTGCTCGACGCTTGGAAAAACCCGGTGATGCCCGAGTTCATATCGAGCCTGCCGATTGTCGGCATCGACGGCACGATGAAGAAGCGGCTGAATGGTTCGGATGCCACCGGCCGCGCTCACATCAAGACCGGCACGCTCGATGGCGTCAAAACCGCGTCGGGCTACGCACTTGACGCCCAGGGGCGGCGTTACGCCATCACCTTTTTAATCAACCACCCGAAAGCGCAAGCCGGCAGCACGGCCATCGACGCGCTGCTCGTCTGGGTCGCCCAGCGCCGGGTGGGCGAAAAAATTCCGGCGCTGGAAAATGAGTAAAACCACAGATTTTCCGGCGGCACAGTTCGACCAGGCTGGGCTAAATCGGCAGCACGTTTTTGATCTTCCCCCCCTGCCCGCCGAGATCAGCAAAAAGCTGGGTGACACGACCGGCTTCCGCCAGTTGATTCTGCTTGGCCACGGCGGCAAACGCCTGTGGGAATGCGTTCAAGCAACCGCCTTGACTGGCGAAAATCCGATTGACGATTACACCGTACAAACGATTGCAGCAGTTTTTGCCCAACAACTGGCCGGTAAGCGCTACCGCATCATCTATCCCGGCGATACCCCAGTCGGCCTGCAGCAGTTGGGCAAACTCGCTGGCTGGCACCACCCCTCACCGTTCATGGTCGGCATCGATAGCGAATGGGGAAGCTGGTTTGCTTATCGCGCCGCTATTCTGGCCGATACTGATTTTTTGCCTTTTTTGCCGGTCGACCGCAGCAGTCCCTGCCCCAACTGCGTCGCGCAGCCCTGCCGCAGCACTTGCCCGGCTTCGGCGCTGACCGGCAACAACTTTGCGCTGGACAAATGCATCGCCTACCGCCGCCAAGCCGACTCTGCCTGCCAATACACCTGCCTGGCCCGGATCAGTTGCCCGGCCGGCAGCGAACATCGCTATGGCGACGCCCAGTTGCACCACACCTATAGTCGCTCTTTAAGCATGATCGAACGCTACTATCCATCTCAGCCCGGCTTAGGCTAGCCGGCCAGCCGCGCCAGCTACTTCCCAGAAGCCTGCCTGATCCAGTGCAACAGCTTCTCGAACAAGATTTCAGGATCAACCGGCTTGGCCAGATAGTCACTCATACCCGCCGCCAGGCAAGCCTGCCGATCGCCCTCGAAAGCATTTCCTGTCATGGCCAGAATGGGTAATTTACCGCCGGCTGGCAGGGTACGAATCTGCCGTGTTGCTTCCAGGACATCCCTATTCGGCATCTGCACATCCATCAGAATCAGGTCGTAATTCTTTTCCCGAACGCGGGCTAAGGCTTCGGCGCCATCGACCGCAATATCGACCGAGAGCAGGAGATCCTCAAGCAGTTCGAGCATGACTTCCCGATTGATCCAGTTATCTTCAACCAGCAAGATCGGCCGGCCGGCAAACTGATGCCGGAGCAGGGTTTCGGGTGAGTATTCGCTATGGGCTGCACTCCGCTCCGCTAACGTAGCGGCCCTATCCTTGGCCAGGCGAGCGGTAAACCAGAAGGTGCTTCCCGCTCCTTCGGCACTCTCACAACCAGCATCGCCGCCCATCAACTGGGCGATACGCCGGGTGATAACGAGGCCCAGACCGGTACCGCCGTGCGTTCGCGTTGTTGAGTTATCCGCCTGTTCAAAGGGCGAAAACAGCCGCCCAAGGACCTCGGGTGACAAACCCGGCCCACTATCTTTCACCTCGAAACGGAGCAAAACACCGTTCTCATCCTCGCTCGCCATCTGGCAGGACAAGGCGACCTCACCGGTTTCGGTAAATTTGATGGCGTTCGTCGCGTAGTTGAGCAAGGCCTGGCGAATTCGGGTGGGATCGCCGCGCAGCGATGTCGGCAAGTCGGCACATCTGAAGGTAAATTTGAGCGACTTCTTCGCCGCCTCGTAAGCCATTACTTCGGCTACGCTGGCAACAATATCGGCTGGCACAAGCTCAACCGCCTCCAGGGTCATCCGATCTGCTTCAATTTTCGACAAACTCAGAATGTCGTGAATGATGCCAAGCAGGTGCTTGCCGGCATTATCAATTTTGTTCAGCCGTTCGCTTTGCGAGGGCGAAACGCCTTCACGCTGCATCAGGTAACCCATGCCGGCAATGGCGTTCAGTGGCGTCCGTATCTCATGGCTCATATTGGCCAGGAAAGCGCTCTTGGCACGGTTGGCCGACTCGGCGGCTTCCTTGGCAACGAGCAACTCGCGCGTTCTTTCCTTGACCAGCCCTTCCAAATTTTTCCCGGTAGCGCGCCACTTCCTGTTCGGCCTGCTTACGCTCGGTAATGTCGCGGGCGCTCTCCACGGTACCAATCATTTTGCCCTGTTCATTGATGCAAGACGCCTTGTAGACATCAAGACACAGATACTTTCCCCGGATATTGCCGGCCTCTTCAAAGCGCCCCGCTTGCCCGGAGTTGAGGACAACATCGTCAGTACCGAGGCAAAGTTCACCGAAGCTGTGCCAGTCAGGATCTTCGGCGTGCAATGCACGCTCACGCAGGGCAAAGAACATATCATCGTGGCCGACCGGCTCATCGGTGTTTTGCGCCTGGAGCAGTTGATTGCACATTGCAGCGTTGGCAAACAGGTATTTGTTATTTTTATCTTTGGCCCAAATCATGTCCTGCACGTTGTCGCACATCATACGCAGCAGGCTGGCGAGATTTCGCGAGCTCTCGTCGCTCTGCCGCAACGCCATTTCGACGCGCTGGCGTTGGTTGATTTCGTCGCTCAGTCGAGCGTTCGCCTCAAGCGCCCGAGTCACCCAGCGCGCGTTGGCATTCGCCTTGCGGAGAATAAGTCCCCCCCAGAGAGCGAGGATGGCCAGCATCAGAAGGTAGAAAGTATCTTCACTCAGCACCAACAGATACAGGTAGCGTGCGGCCAGCGGTAGCAAGGTCAACGCGCTCAAGCGTTGGTAATAGGAAGGCATTACCGCATAACCCAACGTCAGCACGGTGACCAAGGACGCGACTAGCAAAAAAGCAAAGAGTTGCGACAGATGGCCGGCATCGGCCGGCAACAAAAAAACAGCCCAGCCGTAGCACACACCGACCAAGGTACCGATTGAGTTTCGGTGACGCAGGCAGCTTTCGGCATTTGCCATCGTCAAGCCGATTTGCTTGACGCGCCACTCGTAAGCGACCATATAAGCACAGAGCGGCGACGACACTGGCCATATTTCCGGAGGCATGGCCAAAAAACGTCTCGATCCGAGTGAAACGAATTCGCTCCACCATTGAGGGGGTGTGCTTTGTGGCCGCTTTCGGGGCGTTTTCTGTGGCGTGACTAGACATTAAATTTCCGACAGTTGCTGATGCGTTCGGGCTTTCTAGACGGTGGCAGGTTTCTCGCCAAACAGCGCGACCCAGCCACGGATGACGCGGTAGCCGACCCACAGGCCTAGCAGGGCGATCAATATCCAGGCAATGGGAATCCCAATGATGGTAATGATCAGCAAACCATAAACGACCAGCCAGAGGAAGGTGAACCAGAAGGTGCGAATCTGCCAGCGAAAGTGGCTTTCCAGCCAAGTGCCCGTGACTTCGCCGCGTTTCAGGTAATTGAGAAACACGGCGACCAGCGAGGGCAAGCCAAAAACGAAGCCGCCAGCAACGGTCGCCGCCGAGGTGATGCCGACGAAAACAGCGATTGCGTGCAAGCCGTAGATGAAATGGGTGAGCTGCACCAGCGAAGGGCGAACGCCCTGAATATCGGTAACGACCACAGGTTCTTGCATCACGGCTCCAACAGGTTTTTTTGCATCAAAAGGGCGTGCCCGGCAGCGGGGTCGAGAACATAAGGAGCATACCCCGCTCGCGAATAGGAAGCCATTGCGCCGAGATTGTTGGCCAGCACTTCGAGAGTCAGTTTGCAGCAACCGAGCTGCCGCGCCCGCCCTTCGGCCCACTCAAGCAAGGCCTGACCAATACCCTGACGACGTTGATCCTGCCGCACCACGACATCGTGAATGTTGAGTAGCGGCTTGGCGGCAAAGGTGGAAAAACCGGCGAAGCAATTGATCAGCCCAACCGCTTCATCTCCGACAAAAGCCAGCGCACCGTGAAAGGTCGGCAGATTTTTCAGTTGCTCGACAAGATGCGCCTTGGCGTAGTCGGAAAGCCCGGCGCCACCGCCCATCGGGTCGCGAGCATAGTGATTGAGGAGTTCAAGCCAGACTGCTGAAATTGGCCCATTTTTCAGGTCGACCGCAGTAATGCACAGGCTCTCAGGAGTCCGACTTACCGTGCCTTGATTCAAAGGCCTAATTCCTGCCACATGCCGTCGACGCGCTTCTTGACGCCAGCATCCATCACAATCG